>WNGI01001251.1_pt1 | contig 20797 bp, 22 predicted proteins | sample 5400621 | NCBI WGS metagenome assembly WNGI01 (sample SAMN13153374, study PRJNA577476) | soil metagenome | isolation source: 20 cm soil or saprolite under Garry oak tree replicate 1 | place: USA:California | collected 2016-06-15
AGCGCCGCCCCGGAGACGGCGCCGGCCGCCAGCCCGATCCAGATGTTGACCCCGGCCTGGTTGAGGCCGTAGACGACGAAGGCGGAGGTGATCATGACCACGCCGTAGGCGAGGTTGATCATGTTCGTGATGCCGAACTGCATGGTGAAGCCCACGGCGGCGATCGCGATCACGGACGTCGACACCAGGCCGAACCCCAACGCGGCCGCGTAGATGCTCATCGACCGGCTCCGCGGGAACACACCCGACGCGCCCGGGGTCCGGGCGAAGCGCCCCACCGGGAGGGCTCGATCTGGCGGCGGGCCGCGCCGGCCCCCGGCCCTACCGGCTCGGCCCTCCCCCGGTCACTCGGAACTGAGTTGGGCGATCTGCGCTTCCGTGAGGCTGCCCACCACCTCGCTGTCGCCTGTGTTCGTGAAGCGCACGACGATGAACCCGGTGTTGGAGTTGTGATACTGGTCGAAGCGCGTGGGGCCGCCCGCTCCCGTGTAGCGGATCGCGGCGCCCTTCGCCAGGGCCTCCGCGCCCTGCTTGAACGTGGACACCACCTGCGCGCCGGGCGCGCCGTTGCCGATCTTCACGATCCACGGCTGGGCGGCGGTGCGGTCCGCGCTCTTCGCGGCGGCCATGGCCAGCGCGGTCATGACGATGCCGTCGTAGAGGTGGATCGTGGATGCGCGCTTCGTGTACCGCGGGGCGTTGGCAAACTCGGAGGCGGACGCCAGGAGGTTCGTCTTGAACTCGTCGTATCCGGGCCCGCTGAACGTCGCCGGGGTGTCGAGGGCGGTAAAATTGTTGATCAAATCGTCCACGCCGAGGGCGGCGGACACGGCCTTGAACCAGACGGGATCGACGGTCGCGGACGAGCCGATGATCGGGATGACGCCGTGATGGAGCTGCTTGACCTCGGACAGATAGGTGGCGTCGGCCGGGCCGAGCGCCTCGGTGAGGATGACCTCCGGGTTGGCGGCGAGCAGTTTCGTGACCTCGGTGCGGTACGAGGACTGATTGAGGGCGAGCGCCTGATTGATGACCACCTGCGCCCCCATCTTCTTGATCGACCGGATGGCGGGGGCGACGAAAGTCTGGGAGCCGATGTCGTTGCCGAAGACGAGCGCGATGCGCTTGTAGTGGTGGAGGATGGTGGCGATGCCCACCATGGCATACGCGTCGTACTCATCGGGCGGCACCAGCCGGTAGAAGTAATGGAAATTCGAGCGATTGAATTCCGACTGGCCGGTCTGGCAGAATGCGGGCACGTGGTTCTGCTCCAGGATCGGCATGACGCTGGATGCCTCGTCCGACGTGCAGCCGATGACCATCATGAGATTCGGGGTGCTGGCGACCATCTGCCGGGCGGCCGGCACGGCGTCGGCGGGCTCCCCGCGGGTGTCGAACTGCCTGCAGGTCACCTTGCGCCCCAGGATGCCGCCCGCGGCGTTGATGGCGCGGGTGGCAGGCAGGCACGCCGCAAAGTATGCCGGTCCCAGCTGCGCATCCGCGCCGGTGAACGGTGCCACGATCCCCACCACCAGCGGCGCCTCCGCGCCCGCCGTCGAGGCCGGGCCGTACGGGATCCCGGCGACGAGGACGAACAGCACGGAGACCGAGAGCAGGCAGACGAGCGCCGGTCGCGCCGCCGGCCGAAATCTAGTCACGCTGACTCACCTCCTGTGCGACTGTCACCGCACTGGTATGCGCGGGCCCTTCGACCACGGCCGGTGATTGTCCTTGGGTCTTCGCGCGACGCCTGCGGCGGGAGGCTCCGCCGCAGGCGTCGAAGAGCGCGGCATGGGATCCCACACCGAGGACCTGCGGCCGTGGCGGGTCGATACGGCCGCAGGCATGCTGATCGAGTGGGACCTGGGCATCCGGATGGACGACGGCCTGGTGCTGCGCGCCGATGTCTTCCGGCCGGCGGCGCCGGGCCGCTACCCGGTGATCCTGTCCTACGGGCCCTACGCGAAGGGCCTGCCGTTCCAGCAAGGCTATCCCGACCAATGGCGGCGCCTGACCGACGCGCATCCCGAGGTCGCGCGGGGATCGAGCGGCCGCTACCAGAACTGGGAGGCCGTCGACCCCGAGAAATGGGTGCCGGACGGGTACGCCTGCGTGCGCGTCGACTCGCGCGGCGCGGGCCGCTCCCCCGGATTCCTGGACCCGTTCTGCCCGCGCGAGACCCGCGACTTCTACCTGTGCATCGAGTGGGCCGGCGGGGAGGCGTGGAGCAACGGGAAAGTCGGTCTGCTCGGGATTTCCTACTATGCCATCAACCAGTGGCACGTCGCCTCACTGCGGCCGCCGCACCTGGCCGCGATCTGCCCGTGGGAGGGGGCGGCGGACTGGTATCGGGACATGTCGCGCCACGGCGGGATCGTGTGCGTCTTTTGGGACAACTGGATGAAGAAGCAGGTGATCACGGTGCAGCACGGCCTCGGCGACCGCGGCCCCGTGAACCCCAACACCGGGCAGCCGGTGGCGGGACCCGAGACGCTGCCCGAGGCGGAACTGGCGGCGAACCGCGCCGACCTTCGCGGGGCGATCTTGTCCCATCCCCTCGACGGGGAGTATCATCGCGAGCGATCGCCCGACTGGTCCCGCATCACGGTTCCGCTATTGTCCGCGGCGAACTGGGGCGGGCAGGGCCTGCATCCCCGGGGGAACTTCGAAGGCTTCATGCGGGCGGCGTCCCCCGAGAAATGGCTCGAGGTGCACGGGCTCGAGCACTGGACCGAGTTCTACACGGACTACGGCCTGGGGCTGCAGAAACGCTTCTTCGACCACTATCTGAAGGGGGCCGACAACGGATGGGAGCGCCAGCCGCGGGTGCTCTTACAGATCCGGCACGTCGACCGGTTCGTTCCGCGCGCCGAGGAGGCCTGGCCGATCCCGCGCACACGGTGGACGCGGGTCTACCTGGATGCGGCCGCGAGAACGCTGGCTCCGCAGCCGGGCGCCCGCGCCGGAGCGGTGGAGTTTGACGCGCTGGGCGATGGGGTCACACTCTCGACGTCGCCTCTGGCGGAGGACACCGAGATCACCGGTCCGGCGGCGGCGAAGCTGTTTGTCTCGTCGAGCACCACCGACGCTGATCTCTTCGCCGTGCTCCGCGTGTTCGACCCCAGCGGCCGGGAAGTCGACTTTCAGGGCGCTCTCGACCCCCACACCCCGATCGGCCAGGGCTGGCTTCGCGCCTCTCACCGGGCGGTCGACCCCCGACACTCCACCGAGTGGCGCCCGTATCACAGCCACGACCAAGCCCAGCCGCTCGCGCCGGGCGTCATCTACGAGCTCGATGTCGAGATCTGGCCGACGAGTCTCGTGGTGCCGGCCGGTCACCGCATCGCCCTGACGCTTCTGGGCAAAGATTTCGAACGGTTGGAGCCCGGCCTGCAGATGAAAACGTTCGCGAATCCGATGCGGGGCGCCGGGCCGTTCCTCCACAACGATCCTGAGGACCGTCCCCCGGCCGTCTTTGCGGGGCGAACCACGATCCACACGGGCGGTGCCCGCGCGTCGTACCTGCTCCTGCCGGTGATCCCCGCCTAGGGTGTGGGCGCGGGTGGTGCCCGCCTTACCTGCTCTTCCCCGGCCGCCTTCCGACGGGCGTCGCGGTCGAGAAGGCCTTCGCGATCATTTCACACGCCGCTTTGGCAATGGTGCTCAGCCTGTGCACTTCCGCTTTGAGCTTGGAGTTCTCTTCCGTCAACGCGATGAGCCGGGTCTCCAGATCCTTGGGTCGAATTCCCGCCGTCTCCACTTCATACTCCCCGCCCGGCAGAACCTCGCTCAGCATTCTTCCTCTCATCATAAGTCCTCCTCCCCCTTTTTGGCCATTCGAGAGCCCCATGACTTTGAGCCGTTCACCGCGGCGTCCTGCGTGCAGACGCACAGGTCCAGGCCGTTTGTTCGCCATGTTTATGCTGCTTGGATGCCCTGCTTCACCTTTGTTTATCGAATGACTACTGTGAAGCGTACAATCGAATGAGATTACATGTCAATCAGCAACATGTTTTCGGTTTAACTCATGTACGTATCCTTGGCAGGGTTTTCACGCTCCGGCCGGCAGCGTCCCCAACTATATCGAACACGCTTTCGACACTACCAGGGGGCCCTCCTCCTTCCATATCCTGCGCCCGCAGGCGACCCTCGACGGCCCGCGCAGATGCCGGGGGGTCGTCTTCAACTAAGGGGTCCCGAGGTGTCTGGCTAGATCGTCGCGCGGATCGTCTCGTCTCTCGTGCGGGCGTGCCCTGCGGGGATCAACAAGCGAGTACGAGGAAGCCTAGAGTAGGAAGTTACGTCTACCGGCCTCCGGCAAAGCCATCCCGGGCTTCGTCCAACGCCGCATTTCCGCCGGCTTTCGCATTGTCCTCGATCGTCTGCGGGACGATCTGGAACAGCTCATCAAAGGTCGCGACAAACGTGTTGAGCAGGCGCTCACGCAATTCGGGCCTGGGCCGTTTCCGGCCGGCCAGCAGGTCGGAGAGATGGCCGCGGCTGATTCCCGCACGCGCGGCCAGCTCGGACTTGGTCCAGTTCAGGCGCGCCAGACGCGTTTCAACGGCGGCCCGCCTGAGCACCACGCGCACGGAACTCACGTCATGCGCGCCGCCCTGACGCGACGCCGAAAACGTCACACGGCCGGCATGTCGCGGAAGAAGCAGTTGAAGAAGGTTTCGTCCGAGCATATGGACTTTTACACCGCCGCGTTGTCCAGGTACCTAGTATAGTCGACATTACCACCCCTTCAAATTTAAGTCAACTCCGCGTCAACTACACAGATGCTCCTGTCAACTTACCGGGGCATTGCCGAGAGGACGATGCTCCCCTGACCTCCACCGTCAATGAGGTCCATGGGCGTTTCCCGGATATCCCGCGGCGCCGCGCGTCTAAAACGTTGAACATCTGCGCACATACAGCAATGGAACACGACCCGATTCGGAGCGCAGAGACAAGGGGTGCGCGGATGGTAAAGACGATTGCGGTCTTGACGGCGACGTGGCTGATTCTGTTGTCCGCGGTCTCGCAGGCAAACGCATCTCGGCATTGGCAGGCACCGACGGTCGAGCGGGGCACGAATGGCGCCCCCACGCATCTCGTGGCGGACGGCGACGTCAACGGCGCCGGCGGCTAACGAATCAGGACAGAGACCGGTCAGGGTGGGCCCCCCACGGGGGAGGATTTTTTGACCCCAGGCGCGTAGGTATCAAACGAGCTGTTTAGTGCAGTTGTCTTGGGGGGGGCCCCGTGGCGTCTTTGGGTAAACTTGTTCGGGCCAGGCGGAAAGAGCTTGGCCTGACGCAGCAACAGCTTGGCGGCAAGGAGATCACCAAAGGCTTCATCAGCCTGATCGAGAGCGATCGAGGCCATCCGTCGGTCGAGACTCTGGTCCTTCTGGCGGAACGCCTGCAAAAACCCGTGAGCTACTTCCTCGAACGGGGCAACCCCCTAAGCCTGAAGGCCGCCCAGGCGACGCTGTCGGTTGGGTGGGTGGCGATCAGGCAAGGCAATTACACGCAGGCGGCTGAATCCTTTCAAGAAGCGCTCACCCTCGCCACGAGGCACCACGATCAGACGATCGAAGCGGAGTGTCATATCGGACTGGCCTTCGCCCTGGCCAGCCTCCGGCAATTAGATCTCGCGCGGCAGCACGTAGAGCGCGGCAGGCGCCTGGCCGACGCCGCCAAGGCTGAGCAGCATCTCGTGCGCGCGAGCCACGTGCTCGGGGTCATCGCGTATTATGAGCGCAACTTCCGAGAGGCCCGTCAGCATTTCCTCGAAGGGTTCCGCCGCTTCCAGGAGCTCGATCATCCTGATAAGGGGCTGGGGGGAATTCTCTTATACAACCTCGGCAACACGTACATGGAGCTCGGCGACCACGCGGAGGCGGCCCGCTGGTACCAGCAAGCCCTGACCTCGCTCGAACCGACAGGAGATCTCCACAGGCTCGGTCTGGTGTATCTGCAACTCGGCGTGACCAACCGGGAGCGGGGCGACTATGACACGGCCCTCTCCAACCTCGCACGGGCGGAGAACCTCTTCGGGGTCCTGCAGGCCACCCGCCTCTCAGGCTGGGCCCATACGAGCATCGGCATCACCTTGCTGGCGCGTGGAGAAGTCGACAAAGCGATTACCCACCTCGAGGAGAGCCTGCGCGTCGGGGAGCGGACCGGCGACGATGCGGGCCGCGAACGCTCGCTCACCGAACTGGGCCGCGCGCTTACCGCCAAGCGCGCATTCCCCGACGCTGAGAAGGCTCTGGCTGAAGCCGAGAGACTGGCCAAGAAATTCCAGGATGTCACCGAGACCGCCCGCATCCAGCTGGCCAGGGCGGGTCTCCGGTCGGCGATGGGCCAGGTCGCAGAGGCGGTACGCTGCTACAAGCTGGCGATCACCGCGTTCGAGGCTCTTGGGATGCGTAATGATGTTGGACAGGCCTGTAATGCGCTCGGCGAGTTGCTGCTGGAGCACAAGCGGCCCTCCGCGGCAGCCCCCTACCTCGCTCGGGCACTTCAGGAACTGAAGGCGAGCCAAACGACCTAAGCCCCGTCCCCGGACCCCCTCCCCCCCAGATACCGGAGACCCGTATCGAACATACATTTGATCGAAGGACTCCGTCAGAACGCCTCAGAAGTGGTCAGACCATAAGATACCCTGATTGCTGATCCAAAGCGGGCTACGAAGGAGCACGAGGGGGGCTCCCCGTAGATGCCAATCCTGCCTGTCAAGACAACCAAGCTCTACTCGCTCATCGTGGACCAGCTCAAACAGCTGATCCAAAGGGGCGAATACCACCCCGGTGACCGCCTGCCCCCCGAACGCGAACTGGCTCAGCGTCTCCACGTCAGCCGCGCTCCGGTGCGGGAAGCCCTGGTGGCCCTTGAACTCCTCGACGTCGTCGAAGGGCGGGTCGGAGAAGGCTGGTTCGTCAAGCGCCCGCCGGAGACGGCCCTCGACGTCACGGCCGTCCAGGGACGGCCGCCATCCGACATCCTGCAGACCCGCCTGCTCATTGAGTGCCCGGTGATCGAGCAGGTGGCCCTGCAGCGCGATGCGGACGAGCTCTCGATGCTCGAGGGCGCGGTCGACGCGTTCAAGACCGAGGTGGACGCCGGACAGTACCACGGCGACGCGGACCGCCTCTTCCACGTTGGCCTCACGCGGGTGACCCGGAACGCGGTGCTCACCGATCTCGTCGCCTACCTGTGGGACCTGCAGAACGAGCATTTTTTCCGCCTCGTCGAGGGCATGTCCGGCAACGAGCGAAGCCGGGTCGGACGCTACGTGCAAGAGCACCGGAACATGGTGGCGGCGATCGCCAGGCGCGATGCGCCGGGCGCGCGCGAGCAGATGCGGCGCCACCTCGAGGGCGTCTCTCGTGATCTCCTGGACTCCTGACGGCCCCGGAAGATGACCCCGCCCCATCCGGCGGCAACGGCGTATGGGAGGTGACGTCACGGAGTCCGCGGTCCGCCGCCCCCAGGTGTTCCCGCGCCGCCTGCGCCGCCCGCGCCTGGGTGCGGAGTCGACGGTCGCCTGGGGCATGCTGGCGCCGACGCTCCTCCTGCTGGGGGTGCTCGCCGTCTATCCGCTGTTCTACGCGCTCTACCTGAGCATGACCACCGCGCAGGTGGGCGCCCCGGGTCGATTCGTCGGCCTCGCGAATTTTCTACGCCTCCCGCACACCGCGATCTTCGCCCTGACCCTGTGGAACACGGTCCTCTACACCGTGTCCGCCGTCGCGGTCAAGCTCGCGCTCGGCCTCGTGCTCGCGTTCGTCCTGGCCCAGCGGGCTCCCGGAATGAAATGGATCCGCGGCGCCGTGCTCGTTCCCTGGGTGGCCCCGATCTCGCTCAGCGTCCTCGCCTGGACGTGGATGTTCGACTCCACGTTCAGCGTGTTCAACTGGGTGCTCATGCACCTCCACCTGATCTCGGGGCCGATCGGCTGGCTGGGGACACCCCGGCTGGCGCGGTTCGCGGTCGTCCTGGTCAACGTGTGGTCCGGCCTCCCGTTTTTCGGGATCACGTTCCTGGCCGGCCTCGTGACCATTCCGCAGGAGTTGTACGAGGCGGCGACCGTCGACGGGGTGGGAGCCCTCGGGCGGGTCCGGCGGATCACGCTGCCGCTCCTTCGCCCGGTCATTGCGACGGTGGTGCTGTTCTCCGTCGTCATGACCAGCAGCGACTTTGCCACGATCTTCGTGCTCACGCACGGCGGCCCCATGAACACCACACAGGTCCTCTCCACGCTCGCGTTTCGGCTGGGGCTCGCCACCGGCGACCTCGGCAATGCGGCCGCCATCTCCCTGTACCTCTTCCCGGCGCTCCTGCTGGCGACGACCGTGCAGGCGCGCCTGATGCGGAGGACCTGGCAGTGGTGAGGTCCCCGGCCCGGCGCGCGCTCACCGCCTACCTGACGGCAGCCCCGTTCGTCGTGTTTGCGCTGTTCCCGTTCGCCTGGATGCTGGTCACGTCGCTCAAGAAGAACAACGAGCTGTACGACCTCTCGCAGAACCCGTTCCTGATCCGGGCCGGGATCACGTGGGAGCACTACCAGTATCTGTTCGCCCAGAGCGCCTTTCCGCTCTGGCTGCGGAACTCCATCATCGTCGCCGTGGTCTCCACGGGCGCGTCGGTGGTGCTGGCCCTGCTGGCGGCCTACGCGCTGGCCCGCCTGCGCTTCCGATATGCGGAGGGCGTGTCGACGTTCGTGTTCGTCATCTATCTGCTGCCGACCACGCTGCTGTTCCTTCCCCTGGCGCGCCTCGTCTCCGTGCTGCACATGGCCAATACGCTGTGGTCGCTCATCGTGACCTACCCCGCGTTCATGACGCCCTTCATCACCTGGATGCTGACGGCGTACCTCAACAGCATCCCCCGGGACCTGGAGGAAAGCGCCCTGGTCGACGGCTGCACCCGCCTCGCCGCGCTGTGGCGGATCGTGCTTCCGCTGGCGCGCCCGGGGATCATCACCGCGACGCTGTTCGGCTTCACGCTCGCCTGGGGCGAGTTCATCTACGCGCTGACCTTCATCTCCACGACCACCCTCAAGACCGTCACGGCCGGGGTGGTCGTCGACTTGATCCGCGGCGACGTCTTCTACTGGGGCTCCTTGATGGCCGGGGCCCTCGTCGCGTCGCTGCCGGTGGTGATCCTGTTCTCGTTGTTCCTCGACCACTATGTGTCCGGGCTGACCGCGGGAGCGGTCAAAGGCTAGGGGGGTGAGAGGTCGCGAACAGGCGCCACGAGGGATCGACCGCTGAGTGCATGCACCCGTCTGTGTCAGAGCGTGTCCAAAGGAGGATGTCCATGAGGATGACGCGTCGGAAGTTCATCACGGCGGCCGGGGGCGCCGGCGTTGCGGCGACCACCGGTCTGCTCCGCCTGCCCGGCGCCGCCACCGCGGCGCCGGCCACAATCCGTCTGCTCTCCCACAGCTCGTACAATGAGGACAGCGACAAGGCGGTCGCGAAGATCGGCGAGGCGTTCGCGGCAAAGCACAACGCCGCGTTTGCAGGCGAGTTTATCGACCAGCCCGAGGTGGCGGCGAAGCTGACGGCTGAGGAGCAGGCCCAGGCCGGGCACGATATCGTGGACCTGCAGGACAACCTCCCGACCATTCACAAGAACTTTCTCGTCCCCCTCGACGACGTCGTCGCCGAGATCGAGAAAGAGTTCGGCGCCTTCTACCCGGTGGCGAAGGATTCCGGCTACGTCGATGGGCACTGGCTCTCGCTGCCGTGGCTCGGGAACTCCGAGCTCGCCGTCTACCGGTCGGACTACCTCGCGCAGGTCGGCGAGCCGGTCCCGTCCACCTGGAACGACGTGCTGCGCGCCGCGCCAAAGCTGAAGAAGATCGGCCACCCGGTCGGCATCGCCATCAGCCAGACCGAAGACTCGAACGCCGCCCTCTATCCGCTCCTGTGGGCGTTTGGCGCCGGGGTCACGGACACCCAGGGGCGCCTGGCGATCGATTCGCCCGCGACGAACGCGGCCCTCGACTACGTCCGCGCACTGGCGGCGCAGATGGACTCCGCCGTCTACTCCTGGGACGACGGCGGCAACAACAAGGACATCCTCTCCGGCCACGGTTCGTACACGATCAACGCGCCGAGCATCTACCTCAGGGCCAAGCGCGAGAAGATGGCCTTTGCCGGCGCCGTCAGACACGCGCAGCCCCCCGCGGGGCCCCAGGGGCGGTTCTTCTACGTCGACATCCACGGGTGGGGCATCATGAAGTTCGGAAGCAACATCGCCCTGGCAAAGCAGCTCCTGCGCTCCATGTACTCCGCGGAGAGCCAGAAGGTGTTCCTCACGCTGGGGCAAGGGTATGACATGCCGGTGCTGCCGCGGTTCGATGCCAACCCGCCCTATGCCGCCGATCCGCAGTTGCGTCCGGAGCTCAACTATATGCCCCACGCGCACCTGGCGGCCTATCCGGCCGGCCCGGACGCCCGGGCAGAGAAGGCCTACCAGACCTTCATCATCCCGAACATGTTCGCGCGCGCGGCGCAGGGGGCGTCCAACAAGGACGCCATCGCGTTCGCCGTCAAGGCGCTCCGGGATATCGGATATTCGGCCAACTAACCCCCGGGGACCGGGGGACGCCGTTCCCCCGGTCCCCTTGCGGAGGGAGTCCATGCGCATCACGCAGATCCGCACGCGCCAGGTCGACGTCCCGCTGCCGGAGCCGTTCCATCCGGCGTGGGCGCCCGGGCGCGTCGAAACACAGATCCGGCTCGCGTACCTGCGCATCGACACCGACGCGGGCATCTACGGGATCGCCGGCCACGAATTCTACGGCGCCGAGGAACAGTGCGTCGCGCGGGTGGCGCGCGAGCTGGTCGGGAAGGATCCGCTCCGGATCGAGGAGCACGCCGGGACGCTGCGCTTCCTGTGGCCGTACTTCGGCACCGCCGTCTGGTTCGTCGAGATCGCGCGGTGGGACATCCTGGGAAAGGTCGCCGGGCTGCCGATCTACCGGATGCTCGGCAACGCGAGCGACGCCGTGCCGGCGTATGCCTCGACGGGGCAGAACCGCACCCCGGCGCAGCGGGCCGACGACGCGCGGCGGCTCCGCGACCAGGGGTACCGCGCGATCAAGCTGCGCATCCACAATGAAACGCTCGCCGAGGACATCGCCCAGGTCGCGGCGGTGCGAAAGGCCGTCGGCGACCGGATGGCGATCATGGCGGACGCCAACCAGACCGATGTGCACGACGCGCCGTTTCCGGGGCCCCACTGGTCGTTCCACCGGGCGCTGGCGACCGCGCAGGCGCTGGCCGAGTACCGCGTCGAGTGGCTCGAGGAGCCGCTCCCGCGTCACGACTACGAGGGGCTGCGCCGCCTCCGCGCCGTCTCCCCTGTGCCCATCGCCGGCGGCGAGGTCAACCAGGGATTCGCGGAGCTGCAGCGCCTGCTGCTCGACGGGTGCTACGACATCTTGCAGCCCGACGTGACGCTGTGCGAGGGGCTGCTGCGCATGCGGGCGCTGGCGTCGATGGCGCAGGCCTCTTCCGCCCTGCTCGTCCCCCACACCTGGGGCGACCCGCTGGGAACGGTGGCGAACCTGCACCTCGCGGCGGCGATCCCCAACACGTCGTACTTCGAGTTTCCCCACGACCCGCCGGCGTTCCCGAGCGCGGTCTACCAGCACACGCTGAAGACGCCGCTCGTCGTGGACAACGGGATGGTGCAGGTGCCCCAGGCGCCGGGGCTGGGGGTGGAGCTGCAGGACTGGATCTTCGAGTAACGGAGGAAGCGCAAGGGGAAGGACGCGAACGTGCCAGCTCGTCCGCGCAGAGCGGGAATGACAAAGGAGGTCAAACGTATGTCGTGTCAGCCAAAGTACCGGGTGGCCGCTGGACTGATTGTCCTGCTCCTCCTGCTGCCGGGAGCCGTCGGGTCCGTGTCCCCGGCGGGGGCCGCGGGAACGACGACCCTGACGTTTCTGGGACCGGACTTCGACGAGTGGATCGCGTTCGTCAAGGTCGCGAACGACATCGGCAAGCCCATGGGGATCCAGATCAAACCGGAGTACCTCCCATGGGACGACGTCTTCCAGAAGGCGCTGATCGATTCCAAGACCGGGGTCCGCACCTGGGACTACGTGTACATTTACAATACGTGGGTGCCGGGGCTGGCCGCGGCCAAGGCCATCCAGCCCATCAATGATTTCATGACGACCCCCGAGGCCACGAACGCGGTTCAGCCCAACGACTTCATCACGCTCACCACGGCCGGGCTGGAGCTCAACGGGAAGCTGTGGGCGATGCCGATGCTGGCCGCGCCCTACATGCTCGGCTACCGCACCGACCTCTTCAGCGACGCGACGGAGAAGCAGGCGTTTCAGGCGAAATACGGGTATGCGCTGGCGGTCCCCCAGACCTACAAGCAGTTGATGGACATCGCCCAGTTCTTCACACGCAAGAAGGGGGAGATGCTGGCGGGCCGTCCGCTGAACGATGACTTCTATGGGATCATCATGGCCAACAAGCGAGGCGGATTCCTCTTCCACCGCTTCGAGCACATCCTGGTCGCCTTCGGCGCCGATCTCGTCTACAACCCCAAAACGATGCAGCCGACCGCGAACTCGCCGGAGAGCCTGGCCGCGGTCAAGTACTACATCCAGCTCCACCAGTACATGCAGCCGGGGACCGACACGGTGACCGGCGGCGGGGCCGAGCGGGTGATGGCGGCCGGCCGCGGCGCGATGGCGATGGACGCGCTGGACAACATGCTGTCGGTGCTCCCGGTCTCGAAGCTCTCCAACGTGGTCGGCTCCGTCACGTACACGCTCCTCCCCTCCCAGGTGCCCACCCGGCCCCACGCCAACGTCGGGGACGCCAACGGGCTGGCGATTTACGCCCTGTCGCAGCACAAGGACGCGGCGTTCAAGTTTGCGACCAAGGTGCTGTCCACCGAGGGCACCAAGGAGATCATGAAGGAGTACCCGGCGCTCGTGCCCATGCGCGCCTCCGTCGTACAGGATCTGGAGGTGCGGAGGAACTACACCGACGTGTTCGCCGCGGTGAGCCTGATGATCAAGCAAAAGCCGTACACGGCGTTCATTCCGCCGCTCAAAGAGTGGGTCCAGGCCATGGACATTTACGAGAGCGCGCTGTCCGCGGCCCTCTCGGGGCAGCAGTCCCCCGAAGACGCCCTCAACGGGGCCCAGGCCAAGGAGGTCGAGCTCTTCACGCGGGCGGGGTACATCAAGTAGCAATGCGGGGAAATCGCATCGCGGCACCACCCGTGCGGGGGGCGGCGCGCAGCACGCCATGGGCATGAGTTGGGCGACCCTGGGGAGGAGCCGGCTCTACTTCTGGCTCTTGACCGCCCCGGCGGTCTTGTATATCGTGGTCTGGCGGCTTGCGCCCGCCCTCTACACGGTCTGGCTGAGCCTGACCCAGTACAACATTGTCTACGACGTCCTGCCGCGATGGAACCACTTCGAGAACTTCGGGCGGATCCTGCGCGACAGCGGGCTCCGGGGCTCCCTGTCTCTGTCGGTCGAATTCGCCGTCATCGCCACGGCCGCCGAGGTCCTCATCGGGTTGGCGGTCGCCCTCTTCCTCGACACCGATCCGCCCGGCCGGAACCTGCTCCTCGGGATCTTCCTCCTGCCGATGATCATGGCGCCGGTGGTGGTCGGGACGGTCTGGTCCACGCTCTTCGACAGGACGGTCGGCCCCATCCCCTACCTCTTCCAGGTCCTGCACGGCCCGGACATCCAGTGGCTGGCGACCCCGGCCACGGCGATGCTCGCGCTCCTCCTCGCGGACGCCTGGGAGTGGGCCCCGCTCGTGGCGCTCCTCCTCTTCGCCGCGCTGCAGGTGCTCCCCCGCGAACAGTTCGAGGCGGCGCGGGTGGACGGCGCGGCCGGGTGGCAGCTGTTCCGGCGCATCACCCTGCCGCAGATCGCCGGCATGATCATCGTCGCGGCCGGCCTGCGGGTGATGGACGCGTTCCTGGAGCTCGACAAAGTGTTCATCATGACGGGCGGCGGACCCGGCACCTCGACGCAGTTCATCAGCATGTTCGTGTACAAGCAGGCCTTCCAGTTCTACGAGCTGGGGTACGCGTCCGCGGTCATCACGGTGGTGCTCGCCGCCCTCGCGCTGGCCTACGCGATGTATCTGCGGGGCTACGGGCGGGCGCTCCGGCCGGCCGACTCCCGATGACCGCGCGCAGACGCTGGATCCACCTCGTGGGGATCGCCCTGGTGCTGGCCTGGACGCTCCCGCCCTTCCTCTACCTGGTGATGCTGTCCATCAAGCCGGAGCGCATCCTGATCGAACGGTCCCAGGTCTTCTTCTGGCCGACGTTCGAGCGCTACCGGGAGTTCATCGGCAGCGGCCTCGGGCTGCCGATCTGGAACAGCCTGGTCACGTCCACCCTGGGATCGGCCGGCACGCTGCTCCTCGGGGGACTCGCGGCCCTGACGTTCAGTTTCCTGGAGTTCAAGGGGAAAACGCTGCTGTTCCTCTTGATCCTGGTCCCCCGCATGTTCCCGCCGATCACCACGCTGATCCCGATCCAGTTGATGCTCAAGACGCTGGGGCTCATCGACACCAAGCTGGCGCTCATCATCCTGTTCACCGGGTTCGAGATCCCTCTGGCGATCTGGGTGCTGCGCACCTTCCTCGACGAGATTCCCCGCGAGCTCACGGAGAGCGCGGCGCTCGACGGGGCCTCGCTGCCGGCGATCATCGCCAGGATCATCCTGCCGCTGTCGGGACCGGGGATGCTGGCGGCGTTCATCCTCAGCTTCATCTTCAACTGGAACGAGTTTCTCTTCCCGCTGATCGTGACGAGCTTCAACGCGCGCACCGGCTCCGTCGCCATGATGAGCTTCACCGCGGGGTACAAGAAGCTCCAGTGGGGATCGCTCGCCACGCTCGGCGTGGTGATGACAATCCCGGTGATCCTGTTCGTGCTGGCCTTTCGCGGGTCGCTGATCCGGGGGTTTACGGCGGGAGCGCTCAAGGGCTAGCGGGCAGAGTGGAGGGAGACGCCGTGCTGCGGATCGGTCACTACCTGAACCAGTTCTTCGCGGGCATCGGAGGGGAGGAACAGGCCCACACCCCTCCCTCCGCCCGCGCGGGCGCGATCGGGCCGGGGCGGCTCCTCAACACGCTCCTCGGGCCGGAGGGGGCCGTCGCGTCCACGCTGGTCTGCGGCGACAATTTCTTCAACGAGCAGTTCGAGGCCGCCGCCGAGGCGGTCCGCGGCTGGCTGCGGGACGTCCGCCCGGACATGGTCGTGGCGGGGCCGGCGTTCGCGGCCGGGCGTTACGGCCGCGCGTGCGCCGAGGTGTGCCGCCTCGCGGCCGGGGAAGGGATTCCCGCCGTCACCGGCATGCACCCCGAGAACCCCGGCCTGCTGATCTACCGGCAGGCCTACGCGGTCGCGACGGGAAACTCGGCGGCGGAGATGGCGCCCGCGCTTGCGGCGATCGTCGCCCTGGCGCGCAGACTGACCGGGGATGCACCGCTCGGCCCCGCCGAGGAGGACGGCTATCTGCCGCGGGGAGTCCGGCGCCCCGGCGTGCGCCCGCACCCCGGCGCCGCGCGGGCCGTCGCGATGCTCATCGCCCGGATGCGGGGCGAGCCGTTCCGCACCGAGCTCCCGGTCGAACCCTACGAGGCCGTCAGCCCGGCGCCGGCGCTCCCCGACCTGACGCGGGCCACGATCGCCGTGGTCACGACCGGGGCGATCGTCCCCAAGGGGAACCCCGATCACCTGAAGCGGTGCAGCGAGACCCGCTGGGTCAAGTACGCCCTGGGGACCCGCTCCACCCTGTCGGCCGCGGAGTTCGAGTGCGTTCACGGCGGCTTCTTCAACGTCCCCGCCTCGGAGAATCCGAATGTCGTGCTGCCCCTCGACGTCCTGCGCGAGCTCGCGCGCGAGGGCCGGATCGGGCGGCTCGTCGATTTCTACTGCACGACGACGGGCAACGACCAGCGGCTCGTCGACTGCCGGCGCAACGGCGAGGAAATCGCGGAGACGCTGTGGCGGGAGCGGGTCGACGGTGTCCTGCTGGTGGCGACCTGAGGGTCCTGTAATCGTTGCGGCGCAACGATCAGCAAAGAGATCGAACGCAGGAAGATCCCGGTGGCGGTGATCAGCGCGCTGCCGCCGCTTGCGCTGCAGGCGGGCGCGAACCGCGTGGTGCCGGGCGTGGCGATCGAGCACGTCTGCGGCGATCCGTCGCTGCCGCCGGACGCCGACCGGGCGCTGCGGCGGAGCATCGTCGAGCAGGGTCTGCGGGCCCTCACCGCCGACGTCCAGACCCCCACCGTCTTTGGGGGAGCGGGATAGCCGCGATGGAGCTCGCGCTGGGCACCTTCCCTGTCGACCACGTCGCCCTGGGGTCCCCGCCGGGGTGGGCGGGCGGCCGCCTGGTCATCGATCCGGCGCGGGTCCGCTCCCTCGTCTCGGACGACCCCCGGATCCGCGAGGTCGCCGTGGACGTCGTCGCGCCCGGCGAGCCGGCGCGGATCATCCACGTCCGGGACATCATCGAGCCGCGGATCAAGGTCGAGGGCCCGGGCCACACCTACCCGGGCATCTGCGGCCATCCGGTCGAGACCGTGGGCGCAGGCGTGACCCACCGCTACGCCGGGTTCGGGGTGCTCATCGCCTCGGAGGCGCTGCCGCACATCCGCCGGACCGTGAGCGCGGCCACGGACAGCCTCATCGACATGTCGGGACCGGGCGCCGTGACCGTGTACAGCACCCTCCGGTACCTGGTCCTCACCATCACGACCGCGCCCGACCTCGAGCTGACCGAGTGGAACGAGGCGCTCCTCCGGGCGGGCCACCGCGTCGCCGCCGACCTCGCCGGCCTCGTGCGGGGGCAGGTCCCGCCGCAGCAGGCGCGATACGCGCTGAGCCGGCCGGCGGAGGACCGGCCCCGGGTCGTGCACGTGCACACGCTGAACGCGTCGATGGTTCCGGGGATCGGCACCGGCATCTACGGGTACACCCGGCACGCGCTGCCGGTCCTTCTGCACCCCAACGAGATCCTGGACGGGGCGATCGCCGGCGACGCGGTCGTCACGTACCCGGGCAAGTGCTCGTGGCTCCACGTCAATAACCCCGCGCTGCAGGCGCTCTACGCGCGCGACGGGCGCGACGTCACCTGGCTCGGATCGGTCGTCGCCCGCACCCGGTGGGGGTCCCTGCACGAGAAGCAGTTGAGCGCCCATCAGACGGCCAAGGTCGCCCAGATGCTCGGCGCGCAGGGGGCGCTCGTGACGTGGAACCATGGGGGGAACGACCTCATCGAGGTGATGCTCACGATCCAGGGGCTCGAGCGCGCCGGGATCACGACGACGTTTCTCACGATCGAATCGGACATCAAGGTGGTGCGGATGACCCCCGCGCTCGCCGAGACCGGATCGGCGGAGCCCCCGCTGCTCTTCAGCGTGCCCGAGGCGCGCGCCATCGTCAGCACGGGCACGCTCGCGCCCGCCGAGGCGCTGCCGGCGATGGCCCGGGTGGTGGGCGGGACCGAGGTGGTGTTCGATCAGGAGCGTCCGGACGACCGGACCCCGGCCGCCGGGCCGCTCAATCTGGAAGCGCTCTCGGGCGCGTACTCCCCGATCTTCGGCCACTTCGACAACTATGGGCTCGGCGCCCAAAGCTACTTTGACTACTGACCGCCGGCCGCGGCCGGTCGTGCGCGCGGCGCGGTTCGCCGTCGCCCACGTGCCCGGGCTCGTGCTGGCCGGCTCGAAGCCGCGCCGGGACATCGCGGCAGGCGGGGCGGAGACCCGCGCCGCCCTGCGGCGCGCCCTGCGCTCGTTCGAGGACGCGGTCGGCTATCCGCCCCACCAGGTCCTGCTGGGGGCGCTGGCGCCGGAGGCGCTCCGGGGGATTCCGCGGCCCTGGCACCTCCGGCCGCTCCTCGGCGCCCGCCCGGCGGGGCCGGGTGGCGCGATGATCGACGAATTCGGGTTTTATGCCTGGCTGGCGCGCGCCGACACGGCGCGCCTGGTGCACTTCACCGAGGACTTTGCCGAAGAGCTGCGGCCGCAGCTCGCGGACGCCGCGATCTCGACGAAGGGGTCGGCGGACCTCCGCGGCGCGATCGAGCGCCACGCCGAGCCCCTCCACCTGGGCGACGGCCGGCTGATCGGCGCCGTTCTGCCCGGACACGACCAGGACGAGTCGCTGGCCGCCCCGGTCCTCCTCGAAAACTTCGCCGCGAAGACGACGGGGGCGCTGGCCCTGCGGTGCCTGCTGGACGCGGCCGGGGACCCGCCGGGCGGGGAGGATGATCCGGTCGACTACCTGATCGGGTGCGGCGAGGAGGCGGTGGGCGACCGCTACCAGCGGGGCGGAGGCAGCCTGGCCAAGGCGATCGGCGAGCTGGCCGGGGTGCGGACCGCCGGCGCCTGCGACGTCAAGGCGTTCTGCGCCGCCCCGCTCCACGGCCTGCTCATGGCCGGAGCGCTCGTGGCGAGCGGCATGTCGCGCCGCGTCGTGGTGGTGGCGGGCGGCTCGCTCGCGAAGCTCGGGATGAAGTGCCGCGGCCACCTGGCCGCGGGCTACCCGCTGCTCGAAGACGTCATCGTGGGGGCGGCGATCGATGTGGCGGCGGACGACGGCCGGAGCCCGGTGCTGCGGGTGGACACGGCGGCCGTGCACCGCATCGCGGACGGAACCGCTCCGCACCAGATGGCGCAGGTCCTGACGGTCGCTCCGCTTCGCGCGGCGGGCCTCGCCCTCGGGGATGTGGATCGATACGCGGTGGAGCTGCACAATCCGGATATCACCGAGCCGGCCGGCTCGGGAGACGTGCCCGCCCGCAACTACCAGATGATCGCCGCCCTGGCGGCCCAGGCCGGGGAGATCGCCCGGTCGGAGATCCCGGCGTTCGCGGAGGCGCACGGGATGCCCGGGTTCTCGCCGACGCAGGGCCACATCGCGTCGGCCATCGCGTACCTGCACCACGCGGTGACCGGACTGACGCGGGGGCCGTTCACGCGGGTGCAGTTGGTCGCGAAGGGAAGCCTGTTTCTGGGCCGGATGACGGAGCTGACGGACGGCGTGAGCATCCTGCTCGAGCGCAACGCCGCACAGGAACCGGAGAGGAGGACGGCATGATCGATTTCAAGGACAAGCTCGTGCTCGCGCTGGGCGAGCGAGACGGGATTCCCGCGCCCGCGCTGTCGAACTGCGTCGAGAGCGTCGGGGGCCGCGTCGTCTACGCGGCGACCGAGTGCTTCGTCTGAACGTCGGCAGGCGCGATGGATCTGGAGGAGCAGGGACGGATTCAGCAGCTCGTGGAGGGCGGCCAGCGCGACCGGATGGTCGTGCTCCTGGGCACGCCCAACGCGAGCAGCACGCTGATGATCGCCCTCACGCTCACGCAGGGCGACCCGAGCTACGCCGGTCCACTCGCCGGAGTCCCGTTGGGGCTCCCCGTGTACCACATCCTCGAGGACGGGGTGAAGGAGGCGATTCCCCCCGACGTTTACGACAGGGAGGTCGGGCCGATGGAGCTGCTGCTGGACAAGCCGGGGATCGAGCAGGCGCTGGCCGACGTGCGGGGCCGATGACGGCCACCCAGCGCGTTCGCGCAGCCACGCTCATCGCCCCGGGGCGGTATGAACTCCGCGAGTACCCGCGGCCCGATCCCGGCCCCGGAGGCGTGCTCGTCAAGATGGAATTGTCGGGGATCTGCGGAACGGACAAACACACCTACCAGGGCTACACGACGCAATATGCGGGGACCGGCGCGCCCCGGGAAATCCCGTTCCCGATCATCCAAGGGCATGAGAACGTCGGGACGATCGCCGCGATCGGGGGGGACGGGCGCTGCATCGACATCGAGGGGACGCCGCTTCGGACCGGCGATCGCGTCGTCGTGGGGGCCAACGTGGTGTGCGGCCGCTGCTACTACTGCCTGCACGACTTCCCCTACTATTTTTGTGAGCGCATGGTCGACTACGGCAACAACATGAGCGCCGCGAATCCGCCCCACCTGTTCGGCGGCTGGGCGGAATACCTGTACGTCGTCCCGGGCAGTTTTCTCATCCGGGTCCCCGACGAGCTCCCCTCGGAGGTGGCCGTGCTGACCGAGGTGATGGCGGTCACGGTGGGCCTGGACCGCGCCAAGCAGATGTCCGCCGTCCCCTCCGAGCCGTTCCTGTTCGACGACACGGTCGTGGTGCTGGGCGTGGGTCCGCTGGGAATGTGCTTCCTGATGAAGGCGCGCATGCTGGGCGCGGGGACGATCATCGGCGTGGATCTCTCCCCGTTCCGCCTGGACCTGGCGCGCGCGCTGGGAGCGGACCAGGTGATCGACGCCGGCGCCACGCGCGCGGACGACCGGATCGCCCGCGTCCGGGATCTCACGCACGGCCGGGGCGCCGATGTCGTCATCGAATGCGCCGGCGTGCCCCAGGTGATCCCCGAGGCCCTCGAGATGCTGCGCGTGGGCGGGCTGCTGGTCGAGGCGGGGAACTTCTCGGACCTGGGCGAGGTGTCCATCAACCCCCATCGCCACCTCTGCTCCAAGAACGTCCGGATCCTCGGCGTCGGCGGCGAGGAGGCGGGGAGCTACGGTCCGAGCATGCGCCAGATGGCGCGGTACATGCACCGGTATCCCCTGCGTTCGTTCGTGTCACACCGCTATGCGCTCAAGGACGCCGAGGCCGCGGTCCGGAAGTCGATGGCGCCCGACTCGATGAAGGTGGTGATCGAGCCGTGGGCCTGACCGGCGCCTACCAGGGATCGGAGTACCGCTCCTCTTTCCAGGGATCGCCGCGCATGTGGTA
>WNGI01001252.1_pt1 | contig 20795 bp, 16 predicted proteins | sample 5400621 | NCBI WGS metagenome assembly WNGI01 (sample SAMN13153374, study PRJNA577476) | soil metagenome | isolation source: 20 cm soil or saprolite under Garry oak tree replicate 1 | place: USA:California | collected 2016-06-15
AAGCCGCGTCGCGGAGTGGAAATGGTTTTGGCCGACCCGACCGGCTCGATTCTTTATGAATGGGTGAAGACGGGAAAGCTGGTCGAGTCTGGCAGCTGGGCGGTGGAAGGAATCGGGGAGGATTTTGTTCCCGATAACGCTGACATGTCGTTCGTGACAGAGGCGTTTGAAATTGATGACTCCGATAGCTTTGCCACCGGACGAGAGCTTTTGCGCAAGGAAGGAATCCTCGGCGGTTCATCCACCGGGACGTTGCTGGCGGGCGCGCTTCGATATTGCCGGCAGCAAACCAAGCCGAAACGCGTCGTCACTTTCGTTTGCGATAGTGGCAATAAATACCTTTCGAAAATGTTCAACGATGTCTGGATGGCGGAACAAGGTTTCACCATTCGGCCGATGCATGGCGATTTAAGCGATCTGATTTTGCATCGTTACGAAGCAGGCGAAGTCGTAACCATTGGGCCGACCGACACCCTGCTCACTGCCTTCAAACGCATGTGCCAGGCCGATGTCTCGCAGCTACCGGTGGTGGACGAAAGCGGTCGCGTCGTGGGTATCATCGATGAATCGGACATCCTGGTGAAAGTGCATCGCGACGCCTCGCATTTTAACGATCCGGTGCGCCAGGCGATGACTGACCAGTTGGAAACATTGCAGCCGGATGTGAAAATCGATGATCTGCTGGGCGTATTCGATCGCGGTCGTGTCGCGATTGTCATGGACGGCGACAAGTTTCTTGGCCTCATTACCAGAAGCGACCTTCTTTCCTATCTGCGCCGGCACATGCCGAAGTCGCCGGTCGAACGCGAGTTCAGTTAAATTGATCGCACTAACGCCGTCATCCCGAGCGGAGTCGAGGGATCCCGCCGCGAAATCTTTAAGGTAACTTCAATAGCATCCCTCGACTGGCGCTCCGGATGACGGTGCGTTTACCCGCAAATTCGTTTCCCAATCCGCGTTCTCCGCGTAATCTGCGGTTCAACTTTTTTCGATGAAGAATTACGACATTGCCACCCGCACCATTCACGCCGGACAGGAACCCGACCCTTCAACCGGCGCGATCATGACGCCGATTTACGCGACGTCGACTTACGTGCAGGAAAGCCCGGGCAAACACAAAGGCTTTGATTACTCGCGCTCGATCAATCCGACACGGCTGGCTTACGAAAAATGCATCGCTGATCTGGAAAGCGGCACGCGCGGTTGGGCCTTCGCCTCCGGGCTCGCAGCCATGGCGACCGCCCTCGATGCCCTCGATAGCGGGTCGCACATTGTCGCAAGCGACGATCTTTATGGCGGGACATTCCGGCTTTTCGAAAAAGTCCGGCGTCGCTCTGCCAATTTAGATTTCACCTTCGTCGATCTCACTGACGCGTCGAAGTTCGAAAAATCGATCAAGCCTAGCACCCGCATGGTTTGGATCGAAACGCCGAGCAATCCGCTTCTAAAGATCATTGACATCGAGGCAATCGCGAAGATCGCGCGTGAAAAAAAGATTCTCAGCGTTTCCGATAACACCTTTGCTACGCCTTGGATTCAGCGGCCGATCGAATCCGGCTTCGACATGGTGATTCATTCCGCCACGAAATATTTGAATGGGCATTCCGACATGGTCGGCGGCGTCATTGTTGTCGGTGAAAATAAGGAGCTGGCCGATCAGATCGCGTTTCTGCAAAATTCGGTGGGCGCAATCGCGGGACCGTTCGACAGTTTCCTGGCGTTGCGCGGGTTGAAAACGCTGGCTTTGCGGATGGAACGGCATTGCTCGAACGCACTGGAAATTGCGCGCTGGCTCGAGGAACAACCGCAGGTAAAATCGGTATATTATCCCGGGCTCAAAACCCATCCGCAACACGATCTGGCGCGCCAGCAAATGCGTGGGTTCGGCGGAATCGTCACGGTCATCCTGAAAACCGATCTCGAAGGAACGCGGCGCTTTCTGGAAAACACTCACTTATTTGCCTTGGCGGAAAGTTTGGGCGGGGTCGAAAGCCTGATCGATCATCCCGCGATCATGACCCACGCCTCGGTTCCGAAAGATCAGCGCGAGAAGCTTGGAATCACCGATTCGCTAGTGCGTTTGTCAGTCGGGGTGGAAGGCGTGCGCGATTTAATCGACGATCTGCAATTCGCTTTCGAAGCGATTTGATGTGGGGAGCGCAGGCTGCCAGCCTGCAGTTGCCGGCAGCTTGCCGGCAACATTTCGATGAAACCTCAAACGTGTTCAAATTGAAGATGTCTCGGCAGGCTGCCGAGACAAACAGGCCAGCGGCCTGTGCTCCCCAGAACACCGCGATCATGCGTTGTCATTACGCAGCATCAACCTAACATGCCCCCAAATGGGCAACACCTTTGGCCAGCTTTTTCGCGTCACCACCTTCGGCGAATCGCACGGTGGAGGCACCGGTGTGGTCGTCGATGGTTGTCCCCCGCGGATCGCGCTCTCCAGCGCTGATATTCAACGGGAACTCGATCGTCGTCGGCCCGGTCAAAGCAGAATAACGACGCAACGAAAGGAGTCCGATCGCTGTGAAATAGTGTCTGGCGTTTTCGAAGGGCAAACTCTAGGCACCCCGATAACAGTTCTTGTTAGAAACGAAGACGCGCGGCCGGAAGCATATGAAGCACTGCGCAAAACTTTTCGTCCTTCGCATGCCGATTTCACCTACCAAGCCAAATACGGGATTCGCAACTGGCAGGGCGGCGGCCGGGCCAGCGCGCGCGAAACGATCGGTCGCGTCGCCGCCGCCGCCATTGCCCGCAAGGTGTTGATATCGCTCTTCCCAAAGATCGAAATCGTCGCTTTCGTCACGCAAATTCACGAAATCGTCGCGAAGATTAACCGGTCGAAAGTTAAAACTGCCGAGGTGGAAGCATCGATTGTTCGATGTCCGGACAAGGCGGCCGCGAAGAACATGATCGATCTCATTGAGCAAACGCGGGCCGCGGGCGATTCGCTTGGTGGCGTGATTGAATGCGTTGCGCGAAATGTTCCAGCCGGGCTGGGCGAACCCGTTTTCGACAAACTCGAAGCCGATCTCGCCAAGGCGATGCTGAGTCTGCCAGCCACCAAAGGTTTCGAAGTCGGTTCGGGATTTTCTGCGACGCGCATGTGCGGTTCGGAACACAATGACGCCTTCGAGAAACGCGGTCGTCACATCGGCACGCGCACAAATTTCTCCGGCGGAATCCAAGGAGGGATCTCCAACGGTCAGGATATTTATTTTCGTGTCGCCTTTAAGCCGACGGCGACGATCGCGCGGGAGCAAAACACCATCACTTCATCCGGCAAAAAAACGAAACTGGCCGCCCGTGGGCGGCATGATCCATGTGTGCTCCCGCGCGCCGTCCCGATGGTAGAAGCGATGACCGCATTGGTGCTTTGTGATCACGCGCTGCGGCAGAAGGCGATTGCCCAGAGTTAGCGCCTTCCCATGCTATCAGCGATCGCCAATTCGCAACCCGCCGTCACGCCCGCGCCGGGCTGGCAATTTGTCTTCGTCTCGTTAGCCATCGTCGTTCTTTTGCTCGAAATTATTCATGGTTGGCGACTCGGCTTGGTCCGGCAGCTGGTGCGGATAATTGCCATTGTCGTCGCTTATTCCTGCGCGTTTTTCGCAGCCCGCGCGACCGTCCCGCTGATGCACTCGTTTTTTAAGTTGCCCGATCCGATTCTCGCGGTCCTTGGCGGCGCAATTCTGGCCGCTATCCTTTTCGCCGCGATTAATCTGACCGGCGCGTTTTTGTTCAGAAAAACAGCGCAACAGGAGTCACGATTCGTTCGATTGATTTGGGGGAGCACCGGCGCGTTTCTCGGAATTTTACTTGGCCTGTTCACTATTTGGCTCGGCCTCGCTGGAATTCGCATGGTTGGATCGGTGGCAGAAGCGGAACTGCGAACGCCGAATCTGCCTGCGAGCGCTGCGGCACAACCGAGTCGACCTGCACAAATTCAAGGCGAATCGGCGGTCTCGCCCTCGCCAAACCCACTGATGGGGATGCTCGCGGAGATGAAGAGTTCGCTCGAAAGCGGCAAGGTGGGCGAGGCGGTCCGAATGATCGATCCGCTTCCCCCGGCCCTTTACCGTCTGCTGGAGAAAACGGGTGAAGTGGCGTCAAATGTGCAAAGCGCTGAGCGATTTCTCTCGTTCCCGGGCGCGCACGAAATCAGCGAACATCCCAAAGTGGTGGCGCTGCGCAATGATCCACGAGTGCTGGAGTTGATCGCGAAAGGCCACATTTTCGAGCTCATGAAAAATGAGCGCATGATCGCGGCGATGAATGATCCGGCCTTGCAAGCGCGAGTTAAAAAATTCGACCTGGAACGGGCGCTGGATTACGCCCTGAAGAAGAATTAGCTCACACCAAGTCCGCCAAGGTCACAAAGGGTGACGATTTGCTTAATCGCCAAGAGTTAAAATGTTTAATTCATTAAATCGCGAGGATCCCTTTTAACAATGTAACCTGTTTAACGATTTAACATCACCCCATGAAGTATCTAACGACAATTGGCCTCGAGGTGCATGCGCAATTAAAGACGCAGTCGAAAATGTTTTGCACCTGCCCGGTTGAATTCGGGGCGGAACCAAATTCACATACCTGTCCCATCTGCCTCGGACTCCCCGGTGCCTTGCCGGTGATGAATGAGGAAGCATTGCGTCTCACGGTCCTAACGGGACTTATGCTCGATTGCGATATTTCCGATATCTCGAAATTCGATCGCAAAAATTATTTCTATCCCGACATGCCGAAGAACTATCAGATTTCGCAGTACGACATGCCGTTGTGTAGCAACGGGCGCGTGCCGCTGCATGATCTGGCCTATCCGAAAGATGCACAGAAAAACATAGCCGTCCACGACAAGGAGGTGCACCTGGTTCGCATTCATCTCGAGGAGGACGTAGCCAAAAGTTTTCATTTCGAAACGACTAGTGGAATCGATTTCAATCGCGCCGGCACGCCATTGATGGAAATCGTCACCCAACCGGAGATCGCGTCGCCCGAAGAAGCGTTCGCCTTTCTGAGCTCGCTCAAGCAAATCCTGATTTATGGAGGGATCAGCGATGCCGACATGGAAAAGGGGCAATTGCGCTGTGATTGCAACGTGTCGGTGCGGCCGGAGACGCAGGGGGAGCTGGGGGCCAAGATCGAAATCAAAAACATGAACTCGATCAGCGGGGTCCGCCGCGCGCTGGCATTTGAAATCGAACGGCAAATTGCCGCTCTCGAAGCGGGCGAAAAATTGGAACAGGAAACACGCGGGTGGGATGACAATGCCGGTGAGACATTTCTCATGCGGACAAAGGAAAGTGCGCATGATTATCGTTATTTTCCCGATCCAGATCTGGTGCCGGTGAAAACGGAAGTATTACTGGCGGAGGTGCGTGCTCGTTTGCCGGAGTTGCCGAAGAGGAAACGGGTCCGCTTTGTTCAAGATTACGAAATCACTCCTTACGATGCGGGGGTGCTGGCCGATGATCTTGAGCTGGCAGCTTACTTTGAAAAAGCGGCACGTGTCTCGAAGAAACCAAAAGTGATCGCGAACTGGATTCTGAACGATCTGCAAAGCACACTTTCAGCTGCGGGAAAAACGATCAATGATTGTCCGATACCGGCGGAGGCGTTGAACGAATTGGTCCTGCTCATTGATTCGGGAAAGATCAGCGGCAAGCAGGGCAAGGAAGTTTTTTCGGAGATGTTTGCCAGTGGTAAAAGCGCCGGCGCAATCGTGAAAGAGAAGGGGATTGAGCAATTAAGCGATATCACCGCGATAGAGAAGATTTGCGACGAAGTGATCGCGGCGAACCCGAAGCCCGCAGCAGATTTCAAGGCGGGGAACAATGCTTCGCTGAACTTTCTTAAGGGACAGGTGATGAAATTATCGAAAGGAAAGGCGAACCCGCAGATGGTAGGGGAGATTTTGGCGCGCAAGCTGCGGGCGTGAATCCCCAACATCCGTCATCCCGAGGGAAATCGCCAGTCCGGCTCGGACTGAGGGATCCCGATGCGTTACCTTAAAGCTTTCATGGCGGGATCCCTCGACTAACGCACGGGATGACAATTTAATGAATGCATATCCTCATCGCTCCGGATAAATTCAAAGGCTCGCTTAGCGCCCGGCAGGTCGCTGAAAATATCGCGCTCGGAATTCGCGATGTAATTCCGAATGCGCAAATTGAGGTCACGCCGGTGGCGGATGGCGGGGAAGGGACGGCCGAGGTGATTTGCAGCGCGCGCGGTGGCGAGTGGATAACGTGCCGCGCGCATGGGCCGGTGGGAAACCCGATTGAGGCGCGTTATGTATGGTTGGCCGAAAACGCCTCCGCCGTGATGGAGATGAGCGAAGCGGCGGGACTGCGTGCGCTGAAGAATGGGGTCCGCGACGTTCTGCGAGCAAACACGTTCGGCGTTGGCGAAATGTTGCTCGACGGAACAAAACGGGGCGCACGCGAAATCATTATCGGCCTGGGCGGTAGTGTGACGAATGATGGCGGATTCGGAATGGCCCGAGCCTTGGGTTTTCGGCTCTTCGACGAACGGCACAAGGAGATCGAAAATACCGTGGACCTTATTTCAGTGGCGCGAATTGAGGCCCCTGTAGGGGCAGGCGTGTCGCCTGCAAAGTCGTCGGACGTACGGCCGGCATCCGCCTCGGGACTACGACAAATAAAAATCGTCGCGGCCTGCGACGTAAAGAATCCGTTGCTTGGCGAAAATGGCGCGACGCGCACGTTTGGTCCGCAAAAAGGTGCAACCCCGGAGCAACTCGAAATCTTGGAGCGCGGGCTCAGGAAATTAGCAGATATGATTGCGCGCGATCTTGGCTGTGACTTTCGAAACAATCCCGGCGCGGGCGCGGCCGGCGGTCTTGGTTTTGGTCTGATGAGTTTTTGTGGTGCGGAGTTGCGACCAGGCTTCGATGTCGTTGCCGACGCCGTGGAACTGGGGGTAAAAATCAAAGCCGCTGACGTTGTGATTACCGGTGAAGGCAAACTCGACACCCAAACGCTCGAAGGGAAGGCGCCCGCCGGCGTGGCGCGATTAGCGCGCAAATTTGGCAAACGAGTGTTCGCGGTTGTTGGCCGCGCGGAGGCGGATCAAAAAGTGCGCGATATCTTTGATGGCGTTTACGAACTTGGCGGCTCTATTCCGCAGGCGCGAGAATTGTTGCGGGAACGAGCGCGCGAACTGGCAAACACGCTGAAACGTTGACAATAATTTAGAGTCCATGGATCACACAAATTCGTATTAGGTGTCACTCAGGCGTGTGCAGTGCACGTCATTTCCGGGTAGCACACGCGTGTTGGCGCTGGCGTCACGCCAGCGCGGACTTTCCCGGGAAGATTGTTTCGGCGAGACGCCGAAAGCAACACGCGAGACGCGTGCGCTACCCGGCCATCCTATCGCGGTGCGCTAATCCGATGGGAAAATTGTTGTCGGTATCTGACGCAGGTGCCCTAAATTCTCGGGGCATAAAATTCACGGAAATGTTTACTCGTTTCGACGTAGCTCCAGGCCCAGCGCGCGATATCCTTTTGTTCGTCAAGGGTGAGCGCGCGTTTCACTTTGGCCGGGGAACCGAGCACCAGGGAACCAGGCGGGATATTTGTGCCTAATGTTACCAGCGCATTGGCGCCGATAATGGAGCGAGCGCCTATCTCAGCCCCATCTAGAATAATTGCACCCATCCCGACGAGAACTTCGTCGTCGATGGTGCAGGCGTGGACGACGGCGCTGTGGCCAACGGTGACAAGCTCGCCGAGCCACGTCTCGTTAGGCGTGTCGATGTGAACGACGGCGTTGTCCTGAACGTTGGAGCGCGGGCCGATGATAATGCGATTGATATCCCCGCGCAGAACAGCACCATACCAGACGCTCGATTCTTCCATCAGCGTGACATCGCCGATGACAGTGGCATTGGGCACGACGTACGCGGTGGGATGAATGCGAGGGCCGAGCTTCAGACGAGCGTCGATGCCGGCGTGACCGCCAGGAATTGGATCGGCTGGAGTGGTAAATTTCATGAATTGGCGCTCCGGGATCCTTCGATCCCGCGGCTGCGGGACTCGGGATGACCGATGGATGTTGTTCGCACTTCTTCATAACCGAGGCAAATTAACGAGCAATGCCGGAAGATGTTCCGCCCGGGCTAACGCCATTCGTTTTTTCCGATCCGCTCGGGAAACGTTGGCCCCGCCTCCGTACCTTTTTGCTGGTCACCGGTGTGCTGGTGTTTTTTGCCACTGTCTTGTTTGTGGAAACGCTGTTTATCGCACCGCGAATGACCGCGCCCTTTTCCTTGCGGCAATTGAAGGGTCAGTTGAAGGCGCTCCAAAAACAAAATCCGGCCGTGCAAAGCTCCCCGCCTAACTCTTTGCTCTGGCAAAAATTTGAGGCGACAAAGCAAGCGACAAAAAAATTAGCGAAACAAACGATAGTGGGCTCACCGAGTGCCACACCGGCGCGATCGCGGCGCAAAGCGCCAGACAACGAGGTGCGGCTGGCCTTTTACACGAACGGCGATCCTTATAGTTACTCCTCGCTCGAGCAACACGCCTCCCAAATCACTCACGTTTGCCCGGAATGGATGTCGATGGTGAATGGGGTGGGTGACCTGCAAATCGATGCTGACGCGCGCGTTCCGAAACTGGCGCAAAGCAAGGGGATTGCGCTCATGCCTCTTCTGACCAATCTAGTCGGCGATACCTGGCAACCGGAAGCGGTCGAAAATGTGGCACACGGTCCGGCCGAGCGGCAGGAGAAATTCATCGCCAACGTGCTGGTGGTGCTGCGTGATGCCAAAGCTGCCGGTGTAGTCGTTGATTGGGAACAACTCGATCCGACCTACAAAAAAGACTTTACCGAGTTACTCGAAAAGTTTGCCGATGCGCTCCATCGTGATGGCCGGCAGCTCTGGCTCAGTGTTTCGCCCGGACAGGAAATCGACTATATCGACTTCGAAGAGCTGTCTGCACATATCGATCGCTTCGTCGCGTTACTATTCGACGAAACTTCCGATATCGACTCGCCTGGGCCGCTCGCTTCCCGCATGTGGTTTGAAGGCTGGTTGCACGTATTGCTGGAAGATTCCGACCCCAGACAATGGATCATCGCACTGGGTAGCTACGGTTACGACTGGGTAATTGGTGGCAAGAAGGCTGAGCTAATTAGTTTTCCCGAAGCAATGAGTCGGGCGAGTAATGCTGAGATCGATTCAGCCGAAGTGAGCGCTCCCGGTTACAACGCCTATTTTTATTATGAAGACAACGACAAGGAGCATGCGGTCTGGTTTCTCGATGTCGTTACTTTTCTGAACGAACTACGAGAAGTTCGAAAGCAAAAAGCCGGCGGCTTCGCCCTCTATCGATTAGGCACTGAAGATACCGCGATCTGGGACGCGTTAGCGGTCGCGCCTGATTTCCGGCTTGACCTGTCCACGCGATCGCTGCTGGAGGTTCTGCCGGGGACTGACACCATCACCGACGTTGGAGACGGTGAGATCGTGACGGTAGATGAATCGCGCGCCGATGGGATGCGCACTCTGGCGGTGGACAAGGATAATTATCTTACCGCCAACTATACCAAATTTCCGGAGTTCCCGACCTTGTATCATCAAGGTGCGGGCGACGCACACGAAGTGGCGCTGACCTTTGACGACGGGCCTGATCCGGAGTGGACACCGAAGATCCTCGATGTTTTGAAGGCGGCGAAGGTAAAGGCCGCGTTTTTTCTAGTAGGTGTCAACGCCGAACGTTACCCAAATCTCGTTAGGCGCATTGTCAGTGAGGATCACGAATTAGGTAATCACACTTATTATCACCCCAATCTCGCCCTCTGCTGGCCCGAGCATATTCGGTTGGAATTAAATGCGACCCAGTTGCTGATTCAGACTTTGACGGGACGAGCTACCACTTTGTTTCGGCCGCCTTACGCGGCCGATACTCAGCCGGCGCGCCTGGCTGAGTTGACTCCGCTGAAGATCGCGCAGGACCAGAATTATCTCGTCGTCTTGGAGAACATTGACCCGCAGGATTGGGCCAGACCGGGGGCGGATGTCATCTTGCAGCGGATAAAGCAACAACGCCACGACGGTAATATCATTCTGCTGCACGACGCCGGCGGCGATCGCTCGCAAACAGTGGAAGCGCTTCCGCGCATCATCGAATACTTGCAGGCACGCAACGATACTATCGTGCCGCTGAGCAAACTTCTAAATACCACTCGTGACGCGCTGATGCCGCCCTTGCCGGGGGGACAGACAATGTCGCATTACATCAGCAGCACCGGTTTCCGTATCATGCACGCCCTCCAGGAATTTCTCTGGGCTTTTATGATTGTCGCGACCGCGCTGGTAGTGATTCGCACCCTTATCGTGATCTACCTCGCCTATCGTTTTCGTCGATCGTCACCGGTGGATTTTGCCGAACCCGCCAGCGTCGTCATCGCTGCTTACAATGAAGCAAAAGTCATCGCAGGAACGTTACTATCGCTTTTGAAAACAGACTATCAAGGCGAGCTGGAAGTTATCGTGATCGATGATGGTTCGGGTGACGATACCGCCGGCGAAGTAGAGAAGATCGCGGCAACCGATGCGCGGGTGCGATTGATTCGTCAGGACAATCGCGGGAAAGCACGAGCCTTGCAACGCGGAATCGCCGCCGCCAAGCACGAGCTCATCGTCTTCATCGACGCGGATACGCATTGTCAGCGGCACACTCTTCGACATTTACTGGCACCGTTTGGCAACCCAGACATCGGTGGAGTGTCTGGTCATGCCAAAGTAGGTAATTTGCGGAGCTTCATTGCACGTTGCCAATCACTCGAGTACACCGTCGGCTTTAATCTCGATCGACGTGCTTACACCCGATGGAATTGCATCACGGTTCTGCCGGGCGCCATTAGCGCGATTCGCAAGACAGCGATCGATCGCGCCGGCGGCTTGAGTTTGGATACGCTGGCTGAAGATACCGACCTGACCCTAAGTCTGCACAAGCAACGGCTGCGCATCGTTTATGTTCCCGCCGCGGTAGCCTGGACCGAAGCGCCCGAAACAATGCGAGCCCTTTCCCGGCAACGGTTTCGTTGGGCTTATGGCACACTGCAATGTTTGTGGAAGCATCGGGATATGGTCTTCAACTGGAGGTATCGCGCACTGGGTTGGTTTAGTTTACCAAGTATCTGGTTCTTTCAAATCATCCTGGTGGCGATCACTCCGGCGGTAGATTTGTTCCTTATTTTGTCACTGCCGTTTGGGGCGTGGCGCGATCTTCTGCCATTTGTCATTGTCTTTCTCGCTACGGATGTGATCCTGGCGACGCTCGCCTGTGTCCTGGAACGTGAGAACGTGCTGCAAGCCTGGCGAATTATTCCGATGCGCCTGATTTACCGGCCGATGCTGAGTTACTGTATCTGGAAAGCAATTTTGCGTGGAGTAAAAGGCGCATGGGTAAGTTGGGGCAAACTCGAGCGCACGGCCTCCGTCCCGGTGCGAGCGTGAGCGTGAAACGATGCTGTCGTCCATGAATAGCTTGGCTTTGGCGAACGCTTTTTCGATCCTGTCATTCCGAGCGCAGCGAAGCGCAGTCGAGGAATCTCTAGCTATTTTTTTCCTGCGAATAATTAGACATGTCTCGACTGCGCTCGACATGACAGATTCGCGTCGGCACGAACAGGTCTTAAGAAAGCCATGGCGCGTGCTAGTTTAATGGCCAATGCGCCCGCGCAATACCGAAACCGAGTAGGGCGGTAGTTCGTAGTATTGAGACGCTGTGCGCTGAACATGAAAGGGTGGATTGCTCAAGGCCGGCCGGCCATTCGGCCCATCATCTTGCCAGCGGTACTGCTCACGCGAAAATTGGGCGATGTCTATTTTGCCGATGAATCTCTCTACCGATATGCCGCTAGAAGATGTAAATTGGACTCCTAGTTGTGCCGAACGCTGCGGATCCTTGTTAATAGTAAGTAACGCCCATTCTTTGTCGGGTCGCCGCACGGCGTAAGCGGTAACACCGGCGTTATCCGGCTCAATCGTCACCGGATATACTTCGTGCGTCTCAGCTACCGACTGCATCCAATCATTCGAAATTAAGCGGGCACTGTAGTAAGTCGACAAACGATTAAGCTTCTTGTCGGTGTTGGGCATCTGCAGCATCATTAAATTGCCCCATGAACACTTCAGCTCGTCCGTGAGGTAGTCGGGTTCGTATCCATAGAGGTAGGCTTTCTTCCCTCCGGAAGTCAGGAAAGTTCCGACGGCATCTGCATGAAAGAGCGCGCCTTCGATATCAACTTCATGGCGGCCGGCAAAGACCGAATAGCCAAATTCCGTCATCAGCCATGGAATATCCGAGGAAACGCCATCGCCATGCAAACTGGACAACATCGCGCGAAGTCGTTGCGGAATCTCCGGTAGTTGGGCGGCGGCATCGCCGCAGACATCATCAAAAGGATAGTATTCAAAGGAGAAGAAATCGAAGGGAGATTCGTGTGCCCGCAGCGCGCGTAGAAAGCGCTTCATCCAGAACCGGTTGCCTGATTTGTCCGGCCAGGTCAGGAGATGGCCATCAAAGTTCTGTAAGCTCGGCCCACCAAGCTTTAGCTGAGAACTAAGCGAGCGCAACCTCCGGGCGGTCGCAGCATAGAGCGCTGCAAAATCTTCCGGCGAAGCCCATTGTCCGTCGGGCTCTTCCCCCAGTTCAACGCCCTCTAGTGAATACCCCCGGCCCAGGAGATATCGCATTTCCGCAACAGCGTTATCCGGCGTGTCGTAGAGCACCCCCACTGGCACCAGCACTGGAAGGTGGTTGGTCAATTTACCTCGCAAAATGAAATCGAGACCGGGCTGTTCCGTCTTGTAATCGATATCTTCGGCTCGATGCCACGGATCAGTTGATGAGACGTAGATGATTGTTTGATTTCTTTCGGGATTGTGGCGGACGTAATCTTCGAACTTACCGCCGTCGTTCGTTTGGCCAGCGTATATTTCGCGGACGGCAAACCCGAGACGATCCCGGACATCCGCCGAGGGTTGTGCAGTCAGGGCCGAACTATAGTTCATCAGGACACGCACAAAGTGGACCGGAATAGAGCTACGGCTCAGGCGGACGGTTACATCGCCACCAGCGCTGTTGGCTATCATTCCTTCAGGAAACGCTCGCCAGTCATCGTTTCTATCGATATGCAAATGCATCGGGTCGTTTCCAGTCCAATACTCAACCTGAAACTGTCTGGCATAGGGCATTCCCCACTGAATACGGATAGAGTTCACGGGTTTCACTGCGCCTAAATCGATTACAATCCACTGCGGGTGAGCATCGTCGTTCTCGCCGGTGAAATATGGATCTAAATAAGGATTACTTTTCCAAAAAGAGTTTTCATCGGCGTCGCAGATACGCGAATAACCATCGTTGTTTGCTTGATCAATGGTATTGCCGCGACGTGGCAGTCGATAGCCGTAGGAAAGGTTGATCGGAGTGCTAATCGAACTACTCGATGTCCAATAGCCACATTGATGGGCTTCGTCGCTCCAGCTGCCGCGTGGGTTCCAGTGCCATACTTCACCGGCAAGTTCGGTTCGCAAGCGACAAGTCAAGGGTCCCAGTCCGGCTGACAGCATTTCGGTGATATTCTTGTCGGACAGCATTCGCGCGCATTCTCCGCGCTCATGACCGTCGATACCGCCGCCGAGGCTTTGTTTAGGGATGCACTTGTTCACGCATTGATTGGTCGTGACCGTCGCCGACACGACAAAAGAACGTTCGTCTGCGGCGGGGGAAGCAGTTGCTGCCAGGAAACCGATGAAGCAGACTGGCATTGTGCGGCACAACCACCTTGCCAGAAGAATGCAGAGCCTTCGCACAGTTATCTTGTTAACGTTGATCGCGGTATCTTCAGCATGTCATCAACGGAGCAAAAGCGAGAAGCTCGATCCCGCGGCGTCGGTGGAAGTGGTGGTGCCGGAGCATGGCACGTATACTGGAGCATTCATTGATTTTGGCGAAGCAGAAGAGGATGTAACCCTGGAGGGGATTGAAGACTTCGAGACCATGGTGGGCAAGCATCAAGCCATCATTGCCTCATCGAGCTACTGGGGCGAACAGGATTTTCCAAGCAAAAACCTGAATGTCATTTGGCGGCATCGTTCTTTGCCGCTGGTTTTTTGGTCGCCGTGGGGCCGGCCTTACGAGCAGAACACCGGTCCGGACCGTTTCAATCTCAATTCAATCATTGCCGGAGCCTGGGACAAGTACATCGATGACTGGGCAGATGCCGCAAAAGCATTTGGCAAACCGATGATCGTCGTATTCGCGAACGAGATGAATGGCGATTGGTTTCCGTGGTCGGGGACATACTATGGTGGCAACCGGCCGGTTAATGAGGACAAAACTAAATGGCAGGGTCCGGAAACATTCAAGGCAGCGTATCGGCATGTAGTTGACCGGGTCCGCGCGCGCGGGGCCAGTAACATCAAGTGGATGTTCCACACGAATAACTACTCCTCTCCGCTCGATACCTGGAACTTCGCGCCCGCCTATTATCCCGGTTCTGATTACGCGGATTGGTTGGGACTAAGTGTCTATGGTCAGCAATATAAAGAGGAAGCATGGGCTGACATACCTTCTCTGGTCGACTGGCCTTACAAGGAGATGAGCGGCATCGATCCAAACAAGCCAATTATGATTGCAGAATGGGGCACCGGCGAGTTTCCGCTCAGCAAGAAGGCCGAGTGGATTAAGCAGGGCCTGGACCTGTTTCGCTCCAGATATCCCCGAATCAAAGCTGCGGTCTACTGGCACGAGCGCTGGCAAAATGAAGAGGGATATTATAGCAACCTTCGGGTGAACTCATCCGTTGAATCGCTGCAAGCCTATCGCGAAGGCGTAGCGAATCCTGACTGGCTAGCTAACCTGCTTCTCCGCCCTCTGCCCAAAAAGTAGCTTTTACGGCTTTTCTGCGGGCGGGAGTTTCTTTTGCAGATTGAGCGCCAATTTCCAATCGGCGTTCATGTTAGCGCGCCAGATCATAAGGTAGATTCCGTGCTCAACGACATCGGCGCGTTTTTTCGAGTAATTACCATAGCTATAAGATAGATCGCCGGAGCTACTCATCTTTGAGTTGCCGGGTTCGAAGGTTACCTTGCCGTGTTCTGAAGTCAGCATGAGCCTGGCGGCAACAAGCCCGACTGCGGGGAACGATTTGTCCCGATAAACGCGAATGTCGTCAGTGGCGTAATCAAGAATGGCCCGGCCGAGGTCGTTGTGCGCGGCCTCGGCAAGCTGGTGTTCTGCTTTTTGGAGACTGCGTCGCGGATTCTCCGGCGCTTGCGTCCCGGCCGTAACATCGGGTGGGAGCACTTGCAGGCTGGGAGAGGATTCGGGGGGTTGCGGATTTTCCGTGCCAACGTCGAGCGCGATTTTCCATCCGCCGTTGTGCTGTTTGGCCCAGACCGTGACGTAATGGCCGAAACCGAGTGAGAGCGTTTCGTTCCGCTTTTTTAATTCCCACATTCCAGTGGTGTACCCCAAGTCAGCGGCGCGCGCGGCGAAGGCGAATATTGGCTGCCAAATGAGCATGCCAGGAAAATCGGTACGCCCAGCCCAATACTTTTTCCCGTTTACCGCGCCCGGTGCGAAGGCGATGCCGTCTTCAGCAAAATATTCGACGCTCGCCGCCGGCATTCCTTTTGCGACCGAGAGATTGGAGTACTCGCCATCAATCTTCGCGATCTCCCGGGGAGCTGAAGCGTCAGGGAATTGTGCTATTGCGCTCAAACTGGCGGCGCAGATCGCGCCAGCCAGAAATAATTTTTGTGTTACAGACAAATTCAAGAGTTGGCGGCGTCTCAAAAATAAAGACCGTGAAGGGTCATGGAGAATGTCGCCACTCATGAAGATTGGAAAGTCTGTTTTTCGGAGCTCGCGCCCGGGCTGGTTTTGTTCGCCCGGCAATGGGTGCGGAGCCCGGCCGATGCCGACGACGTGGTGCAGGAAGCTTTTGTCCGGTTCTGGCGACGCAATCTCAGCATTAAAAACCGCGCCTTGCTTTACGCCGCCGTCCGTTCCGCTGCGCTCGATCTCATTCGGCGGGATAACCGACGGGCGCGGCGGGAAGTGGAAGTTTTTGGCGAGGCGGAGCGAACGGTGCAGCCGCAATTTGAGCAACTGGATGATTCGCAGCGCGCGCTGGTGGCAGCGCTCGATCGTTTACCGCGCGATCAACGCGAAGTGCTGGTCATGAAAATTTGGAACGAACTTACCTTTGCCGAAATCGCAGAAGCGCTCGGCATTTCACAGAACACTGCGGCATCCCGTTATCGCTACGGGCTCGCCGCCTTGAAAAAAACATTTCAACCGCAATGAACGAAGAACTCGAAAGTGAGCTGAAGAAACTGCGACCGGTTCAGCCGTCGCCGGCACTGGTGTCGCGCATCGAGAGCGCGCTGGCGGACGGCGGGACCGGCGCGAGCAAGGTCATCCGGCCAGAACGCTTTCGTGTTAATTGGCTTGGCCTCGGTCTGGGGCTGGCCGCGGCGGCAACTTTTCTCCTTCTCGCGCGTGTTGATTTTCGTCCGAGTGATAAAACGAAACAAACTAACGCTTCGGGCACACCGTCGTTGCAGCAAAGGGCCGCGGCATTGCCGAACTATCAGGCGACCGGGTTGACTCAGGTTGTTTACAGCAAACATGACGAGGGCCTGGTCTTTCCGCCGGGTGCGGAAGGGCCTTCGCGGCGGGTGCGCACGGCGAAGCGGGAAACCTTGCGATGGCGTGACCGGCAAAGCGGGGCGCAGCTGGCCGTGTCTTATCCCACGGAGGAAGTCACCCTCATCCCAGTTTCAGGTCAATGATTTAACCAAACAGCAAATACCAAAATGAAAACGAAGACCATTAGCCTAATTGCCGTTAGCCTGATTCCGCTCACGGCGTTCAGCCAACCACAAACCCCGCCGGCGGCGCCGCCCAATCCTCCGACCGCACCCGTTCCGCCGGCGCCACCGCGAGATCGCGATCGCGAGGACCGGATGCCGAAGGTGCCGGTCACATTTCTCGGGGTGGAAACGTCTGAAGTGCCGAGCGTGTTATGCGATCAGCTCGGATTAGCAAAAGGCTTCGGTTTGGTGGTGGATTATGTGGTGCCGGATGGACCGGCGGCCGCCGCGGGGGTGCAACAGAACGACGTGATCAAAATGTTGAACGATCAAATCCTAACGGATCCTGGACAACTTTCGAAACTGGTCCGCAGTTACCAGGAAGGAACAAACGTGACCCTGACCATCCTGCGCAAAGGCCAGGAACAGAAGGTGACGGTCAAGCTGACCAAGAAAGAAGTGCCGCGCCGTCGCGCCTTCATGGATCGTATGCGCCACATGAATCACGATTGGGACGTCGACTTCGGTGATTTCGATATGGGCGATCTGAAGGAGCAGATGTCGGAGTTGAAAGAGCAGCTGGGCGATGAACAACGCGGAATGATTCATGACGCGGTGGTGCGAGCGCGCGATGAAGCGCAACGCGCCGCGGACGAAGTGCGGCGCAATGCTCAGCGCATCCGCACCATCACACGCAACAACGGCGGACTTCAGCGAACCACGATCGATTTGGGCAAAGCGCAGATTGTTCTTTCCGATGACAAAGGCGAGCTGCGGATCGAAAACAAAGAGGGCAAGAAATTTCTAACAGCGAAAGATCCGCAGGGGAAATTGCTCTTCAGCGGTCCCGTCGAAACGAAGGAAGATCTCGACAAGGTGCCGGCGGAAGTGCGGCAGCGTTACGAAAAACTTCAACAGCATGATTTGCCGGCAATGGCACCGGATGATTTGCGCGCGGAATCTGAGAGCGACGAGGACGATGATAATGAGGTCGATGAGGAGTCGCCGCGCGCGAGCACCGTTTCCTATGATCAGGTCTGTTCCCAGCAAAGTGGACGTCGCGCCTGGGAAATCCACACCGTCCTGATCTAGCAGAGAACTCCACCGGAACCTTAACCAGCCTGGCCAGCTTTCCGGTGGAGTTTTTCTTCGCTGCTTACGGCTCCGCAGAGCGTCGCCCTACCAGTGAAATTTTCGCGCGTACGCCGTCTGATTGGCGCGATGGACTATTTTGTCACCGGCCCGAGCGGCAGCACAATTTTGTGAGACAATTCGTTGAGCACTTGTGCGAGACCCGCATAAATCGCAGAGAATCCGCAGAAAATTCCTTCATAACCGGTGGCGTGTTTGAATCCGGGACTTGCCTCGGTGAAATCGCCAATCGCGAGGAGGAAGAAAAGGATTGTGAGAGAGGCGAAAACAATTTGCAGGGCGCGGTTTAGCCGCAACGTGCCGATAAACATGACGGCGGTAAACAGCCCCCACATCGCCAGATAGGCGGCCATGGCCGTATCATTAGAGGCCGCGGCCCATCCGAGTTTCGGCAGAACGATCAATGCCACGAGGGACAACCAGAACAAGCCATAGGAAATGAAAGCGGTAGTGGCGAACGTGTTCCCTTTTTTCCATTCCATGATACCGGCGAAAATTTGCGCCGCGCCACCATAACAGATACCCATCGCTAAAATCATGCTGTTGAGTTCGTAGAAACCGGCGTTGTGCAGGTTAAGCAATACCGTTGTCATGCCGAAGCCGAGCAGCCCAAGCGGAGCCGGATTTCCCGTGGTGTCCTTGATGTGAGTAATCGGTTCGTTCGGTTCGTTCATAAGCTATTGGCGGACAGTTTAAAGGTTAATGCAACGTCAATAACGCCAAAACACTCTATCACGTTGACCAAATACGAAATGGACTGTCAATAGTAAGCCTTGTTGGATAAATCCTTTCGCTTCCGCCCGGATGATCATCGAAATAATTTCGCGATGATTCGAATCCTTTTTTTCGTCGCCGCGGTCGCGATTTGCTCTCCGCTTCGCGCCCAAACAAGTGGCAGTCCGCCTTCGTCGTCGTCCACGCCTTCTCCATCACTCGAGCAACGCGTTTCCGATCTGGAGGCTTACATGAACAATTCCGCGCGCGGCGCGGACGCGGCCAACGCTACAACGCCCTCGAACATCTCCGGGCCCGGCCCCGGCCACAACGCCTGGCTCATGACTTCCGCGCTTCTCGTTTTGTTCATGACGCTGCCGGGCCTCGCCCTTTTTTACGGCGGACTCGTTCGCCAGAAAAATGTGCTCTCGATTCTGGCGCAATGCCTTGGCATCGCCGGTTTGGTCACGATTTTGTGGTGGGCGATTGGTTACTCGCTCGTCTTTGCCCACGGCTGTGCCTTTTTCGGCGGAACCCAGTTTGCATTTCTACGCGGCGTCACCGCCGCTCCCAATACCGACTACTCCTACTGGGTTTCGCACAACGTCTTTGCCATGTATCAGCTCATGTTCGCCATCATCACTCCCGCGCTCATCATCGGGTCGGTGGCCGAACGGATGAAATTCTCCGCGGTCATGACAATTGTCGGGCTCTGGATGTTTCTCGTCTATTTCCCGTTAGCTCATATGGTCTGGGGCATTGACGGCCTGATGAATGGCGTATGGAATCCAAAGGCCAGGATTTGTGCGATCGATTTCGCCGGCGGAACCGTCGTCCACATGTCGAGCGGATGGTCGGCCTTACTCCTCTGCCTTTTTCTCGGTCCCCGGCTTGGCTTTCGTAAAGAAATCATGGCACCGCACTCGATGGTCCTGTGCATGGTTGGAACCGGAATGCTCTGGGTCGGTTGGTACGGATTCAATGCCGGCAGCGCGCTCGGTGCCGATGGAATCGCCGCCAACGCGTTCACGGCCACCACCTTGGCGACAGCGGTTGCGTCTTTCACCTGGGCGGCGCTGGAATGGCTGTTGCGTGGCAAACCGAGCGTGCTCGGCTTTTGTTCGGGCGCGGTCGGCGGCCTTGTTGTCATCACTCCGGCCTGCGGGTTTGTCGATGCCAGCGGCGCCGTTATTATCGGCGTACTGGCGGGCGCGGTTCCGTTTTTCGCCTGTACCAAACTGAAATCGTGGTTCCACTATGACGATGCCCTCGATACGTTTGGTGTGCACGCCGTTGGCGGAACCCTCGGCGCGTTTCTCACCGGCTTGCTGGCGACTGCGACTGTGAATTCAAATCTTTCCGCAACGGCCGCCAGTCAAAATGGACTCGCAAAAATTGTCGGGCACATGCTTTGGCTGGAGCAACTGAAAGCGATTGGAATTACCATCGCACTGGCCTTGATCGGCACGTCCCTGATCGGATTTCTTGTTCGCGCGACACTCGGACTACGCATCGCGCCGGAAATCGAGCGCCAGGGACTCGATATTAATTTGCACGGTGAAGAGGGCTATATTGTTTCCGGTTGAGTTTGATTACGAGCACGAGCGTTGCAACTGGTCATCCCTCGACTTCGCTCGGGATGACGGCATTGCGAGCTTCAAATTGTGCGACAGACTTGTATGAAAATTGAGATTTGCTTTTTGGCATTAGCCGCTTTTCTGGGCTGCCGGATCGCTAACGCAGCGGACATCGCCACAGAATCAAAGCGGGCCAACGAATTTTTCGACAAGTGCTGGGATGAAACCGTGGCGCGTCATCCGGTCGATGAATCGTTTTATGGAATCAAAACGCACTACGACCAATTGGAAGATTTGTCGGCTGAAAAAGCAGCGGCGGACCTCAAGGCATTGCAGGATCAGCTCGCGACCTTGCACCGCGAGTTCAAGCTGGAATCACTCGATGCCCCGACGCAGCTGAGCTACAAACTTTTCGAGCTCGAAGTCGAGCGTGCGGCTGAAGAATTCCGTTTCCGCAACGACGTTTATCCGATCAGTCAAATGCG
>WNGI01001344.1_pt1 | contig 20795 bp, 23 predicted proteins | sample 5400621 | NCBI WGS metagenome assembly WNGI01 (sample SAMN13153374, study PRJNA577476) | soil metagenome | isolation source: 20 cm soil or saprolite under Garry oak tree replicate 1 | place: USA:California | collected 2016-06-15
ACTGACGTGGATGACTCCGAAGTGAACTGGATCGCCAACGCCGGCATTCGCGTGAGCCGCATTTGCGCTTGCATCGCGGCGGAAGTCAGCGAGAAAAACGGCTGCTTGGCGGAGCTGAAAAAAGCGATGCAAGGTGGCGATGTTCTATCCAACGCATATCAGCAAAATCAACCAAGCGGGGAAAATTCCATGATCTCCAGTGGCTTCCGCGCGAACGCTGGCAATAAAGTCGTTCTCGGCACGTTGGTGTTGGAACTTAACGACAGCGTGACGGGCGGCAACCTCGCGCTGGCGCTGGCCGCAAGCGGCGCTCAGGTGACGCCGGGACAAACCAGCGACGAAGCGGAAGCGTTCAAGGAACCGATCATCGACACCGACTATTCATCACGCACCGGTTTCGACGAGAAATTTCTGGGAATATCAACGCCCTTGCCGAGCGTCGTTAACGAAACACTTATCGCGTCGATGAAAAACGGCCGCAACGTGATTCCCTATGAACATTTCAGCATCGTGTTACACAGAGAGCGGAAACTTGCCATATTCACCGCGTCGAATGTTGACAGCAGCGCAAAAGCAAAGCGCCCCGAAGCCGGCAAAAATTACACGCGCGACGGCCTTACTGGGCTAAACAAAGATCAGCAAGAAAAATGGGTGCTCGATCCCCGCGTGGACGCGAAGTTTCAAAACAAAGGGCATATCGTGCGTCGGGAAGACGTCTGTTTCGGCACGAGCTACGCGCAAGTGCAACGGGGCAACGGCGACACATTCCACGTCACCAATTGCTCGCCGCAGCGCTCTGGGTTTAACCGGGCACCCGGTATTTGGGGAGGCTTGGAAAACTTCATCGGCGCACAGGCTGACACCGAGCGATTGTGCATCTTCGCCGCGCCGATCTTGGCGACCAACGACAAGGTGTTTTCAGGCACCGAAGACGTCAAGCTGCCGTCGCGTTTCTGGAAGGTCGTGTGCGCGGTCAAGAACAAGAAGCTGCAGGTGTTTGCGTTTGTACTCCAGCAAGATGTCAAAGACCTCCCGCTGGAGTTCCAGGTCGATGCCGAGTGGAAACATAAACAGGTTTCGCTGAAAAGCCTCGAGTCGATGATCACATTGGTTAAATTTCCCAAGGTGTATCGCGACGCGGATCAAGCGTAGCGCGTGATAGACGTCGTCTTGCGTATGATCCGCTCGTAAGTTTGCGCCATCGGCGCCTATTCTCATCGTAGGCAGTCGCCCGCGGCGGCATTTGCATGGCGGATCAAGCACAATCCCAAGACGTAGAAAAGGAAAAGCTGCCGTTGTCCAAAGCGGTGGAGTTTGTCCTCGATGAATGCCGCATGGTGTTGCCGGGCATTCAGGCGTTGCTCGGGTTTCAGCTAATCGTTGTATTCAATCCCGGCTTCGATCAAAAGCTCACGGCTTTTGACCAGCGTCTGCACCTGCTCGCCATCGGTCTCATTGCCTCGCCGTGGCAATTATCATGGCGATTTCTATCTGATCGTCAAGGTGATTCTCGGCGGCGCGCCGAGCGGGCTGCTGGCAACTGGCTTATTCGCTGTATTCGCGACGCTGTGGTTTGTCTTGCCGCGGGTGCAGGCGTTGCAGCGACTAATACTCGGACGTAAATAAATTACGCCGGTCGCCAACCGTCAAGATTCTTCCTGCTATACCCGGCGGAAATTCAAGCTAACGGTCTGAACTTGAGTTGTCATTCAAGCGGGGTATGCTGAGAAAACAGCGCGCCAATCCGACATCAATCCTGCGGTCAATGCGATTCAGTCCCTGGTCGTTACCCACAAAGACGCTCAATGGTCGATTGCGCTGTTTCAAAATACGCCGGCGGCGTTTCATGGCCGCCCAGAACTGAGCGAGCAACTGACCGAAGAGTTGCGACACGCACTTCGAGCTTCGCCGCCCAAGTAAACGAAAAACTGAACGGCCGTCGGCTCCAAGCAGGGTTCTGGCGTAGTCGACTGGAAGTTGACTCTAATTTCCGTCATGCCGGTGAAAACCGGCATCCAGGTCCGTTTTGATTCCGATCGAAGGAGCGAGGAATTTCATCCATCGCCAACAGAGACATCAAATCCTCACGCGAAAGCCAACCTTCTTCATTCACCGCAATCGGACTTTTCGCGCGATTTCCGTGGGCGAATCGCCATCATTGTCATTCAAAATTTTTTCAACGTGCCAGACTTTACGTCTCACCATCGCGGTCGGGAATCTTGGTGATTTCGGCGAGCCAGAGCGTCGCCTCGCTGTCGCTGGGTGCCCGGTAGTCGCCGCGTGGTGATAGGGAGCCGCCCGAGCCGACCTTGGGCGCGTTGGGGATGCAGGTGCGTTTGAACTGGCTCATCTGGAAAAACCGCCAGGCGAAACCGGACAACCAATGCTTGATTTGGCTGATCGTGTACTGTTGGCGTTTTTCCTTCGGGATGTCCGGCCATCGCCCAGAAGCGCGGTCGCGCCAAGAGCAGTACGCGAGAAACGCGATCTTGGAAGGCAGAAAGCCGAATCGGAGGGTATAATAGAGCGTAAAATCCTGAAGCTCGTAGGGGCCGACGACGTCCTCAGTTCTTTGCGCCGGTTGATCGGTAGCGGGATCGCCCGGAATGAGCTCCGGGCTAAAGTCGGTCGAAAGTATGGAACGGAGAACGACGCTCGTTGGCGCGCCCAGTTGGTTTGTATCCGCGACCCAGCGGATCAGAAACTGAATCAGCGTCTTGGGAACGCTGGCGTTGATGCCGTAGTGAGACATGTGATCGCCCACGCCATAGGTGCACCAACCGAGAGCGAGCTCGCTCAAATCACCGGTTCCCAGCACTAGAGCCTGGTGGAGATTGGCAAGGCGAAAAAGATGACTCGTCCGTTCTCCGGCTTGGACATTTTCAAAAGTGAGATCGTAAACCGGTTCGCCGTGGGCGTGGGGATGATCGATATCCCGGAGCATCTGATCACAGCTCGGCCGGATGTCGAGCTCGTGCGCCGAGCATCCTATGGCTTCCATCAGCGCTCGGGCGTTGGCGGCGGTGCGCTGAGTGGTGGCAAAGCCGGGCATCGTATACGCGAGGATATTGGCGCGCGGTAACTTGAGCACGTCCATGGCGCGAGCCGCGACGATGAGCGCCTGGGTTGAATCGAGACCGCCGGAGATACCGATGACGACTTTTGATATCTTGGCGCTCTGCAGCCTTTTCACCAATCCTTGAACTTGGATGTTGTAGGCTTCGTAACAGCGGCGATTGCGTAGCTCGGGATCTGCCGACACGTAGGGAAATCGGTCGATTGGCCGGTGGCACAGGAGCCGGCCGCTGTTCGGCGGATCGAGGTCGAAGTTGACCCGGCGGAATTGGCGCAATTCATCGCTGTGCCGCTGCATGCTTTGGCCAAAGCTGTTCTGGCGCATGCGTTCCTGGCTCAGCCGGTCGAGATCGATCTCCGCGACGATGTGGTGCGACTCATAGCGAAATCTCTCCGACTCAGCGAGCAAGACGCCGTTTTCGTAGATCATCGCATGGCCGTCCCATGCGAGATCCGTGGTCGATTCGCCGGTGCCGGCGGCCGTATACAGATAGCCGGCCAAGCAGCGCGCCGATTGATTGGCGACCAAGCTGTGGCGATATTCCGTCTTGCCGATGGTGATGTTCGAGGCAGAGAGATTGAGGATCACCGTGGCGCCGGCAAGCGCCGCTTTGCACGACGGCGGGATCGGCACCCAGAGGTCTTCGCAGATCTCCACGAAAAAAGTGAAGGCGCGATCTTTCTCGGACTGAAAAAGAAGCTCTTCGCCGAAAGGAATATCGCGCTGGCCAAGCACGTCGATGACGGGGCTGTGCGCCGCCGCCGCCGGCGCGAATTGCCGGCTTTCGTAGAACTCGCGATAGTTGGGCAAGTAGGTTTTCGGCACGATGCCGAGAATTTTTCCACGCTGGAGCGCCACGCCGCAGTTGAACAACAAATGATCGACCTGCAGCGGTAAGCCGACGACGGCGATGACGCCGAGATTTTCCGATGCCTTCAGGACGGTTTGCAGCGCAGCCAACGAAGTATCGAGCAGCGCCTGTTGGTGAAACAGGTCGTCGCATGAATAAGCCGAAAGACCCAATTCGGGAAAAAGCACGAGGACGGCGCGCTCGCGCTCGGCCTGCTCCATGAGCTCGATGGTGCGCGCGCCGTTGAAAACGGGATCGGCTACGCGGACTTCGGGCACGCCGACGGCGACGCGAATAAACCCATGATTATAGAGGTTGAAAAACTCCCGGTTGTTCTCCATAGATTCACCCTATGGATGTGTACTATAGGCTAATTTACGCTGGAGGGAAAATGCCTCCTGACATGAGCGATGTCCAGTGCCATATTTCAAAGTGACGGCAATAAGCCTCAACGGCGGACGGAGTCAAGTATTTTGTCATTGCACCACCGCAAGCCGCAGGGGATTAATGCGAGGCGATGAAAAGGCCACACATGAGTGCGGGAGCGAATTGGCCGCCGGAGACAAGCCATGACACGCTTTCTCATTTATCCTAAAAGGATCGGAGTCGGCGCGCTCTTCACCTTGGCGCTCGGCGTGGCGAGCGGTGGTCGCGCCCAGGGTAATCCGTATCTTGCCAAGCCCGGCGAGCCGGTCGTTAAAGTCCGCATCGGCACCTGCGCCGTCACGGGCGGCTTTATCCACCTTTATACCGCGCTCGATCATCGGCTCTTCGAAAAATATGGCATCAGCGCCGAAAATGTCGTCGTGCGCGGCGGCAGCGTGGCGATGGCGGCGTTGGCGTCGGATGAGATCAATTTTCTGTACTGTAACGCTGACGCGAATATCGTGCGCATCGGCGCGGGCGGGGACGGGAAACTGGTCGCGTCGCCGCTCATCGGATTGCCTTACGTCGTTTTGGCAAGAAAGGACATCAAGCGACCGGCGGACTTGAAAGGCAAAACCATCGGCGTCACCCGGCCGGGAGACTTTCCCTATCGGCTGGCAAAGGAGTTTCTCAAAAAACACAATCTCAGTGAAAAGGACGTGACATTGGCGACGGTCGGCGGCACGCCCATGGAGCGCTATGCGGCGCTCGTGCAAGATGTCTTTCAAGCCACACTGATCCAGCCGCCGCTCGATGCGCGCGGAAAAAAAGACGGTTTTAACGTCATCTATAATCTCAACGATCTTGGTTTGCCGTTCATCTACAGCTCCTTATTCACAAACTCCAGAACTTTGAAAGAGCGGCCGGCAATCGTGCAGAAAGCCGTGGCGGCGCTCGCCGAGTCGGTTTATTTCGTGGAGAAAAATCCAGAGCAGGCGATGGCTTCGGTGGGTAAAGTCTTGCGCATCAAGGACGCCGACACGCTGCGGTCCGCGTACGAAGCCTACGCGAAGAATCTGATCAACCGGCGTATGATCGTGCCGGCCAAAATGGTTGCCGAGAATTTAGATCTCGCGCGCGAGGACGGCGCGGTCATCAGAAAAAAGGCGAATGAGATTTTCGATAATACCTTTGTCGACAACCTCGACAAAAGTGGTTTCATGAAAGAGCTTTGGGGCAGCGCCGTGCCCGACGAACGGAAACGACCGTAAAATTCTGTAACAATCGGTCATCCTTTTTGTAACATAGCAAAATTTCCTTGCCAAGAATGCCAGTTCGCGTTAAAGCAACCCCCATCACGGCCTTGCCAATGGTGTAAATTTATTTTGGAGGTGCCTATGAAATACGGATTATTGCTTGCAGCCTTGCTGTTTGCATCAGCGGTTAACGCTCAGTCGGTGCCGGTGATTCAGTACGAGTCGGTGCCTAACGCCGTGCGGCTGCCGCCGAACATGTATTTTGGTGAAGCGGCCGGCGTCGCGGTCAACTCGAAAAAACACGTGTTCGTATTCTCGCGCGGCAACACCAACGGTCCGGCGTTCGGTGCGGCAGCGGCGCAACTTTTGGAGTTTGCGCCCGACGGCCGTTATCTGCGCGAGATCGGCAAGAATCTTTACGCTTGGGCATTTGCGCATACGGTCAGGATCGATAAACAGGACAATATCTGGGCGACCGACAAGGGGTCGGACATGGTCGTGAAGTTTACGCCCGACGGCAGGGTCGATATGGTCTTCGGGCGCAAGCAGGAAGCGTCCGATGAAGCCGCGCCGCACAAACGCACGGGCCCGCCGCCCAAACATGAAGACGGCCGTTTTCGTCAGCCGACGGATGTCACGTGGGATCCGGCGGGAAACGCTTACATCAGTGACGGCTATGTCAACTCGCGCATTGCCAAAGTCGATAAAAACGGCAACTGGCTCAAGTCCTGGGGCGAGCGCGGCGAAAAGCCCGGCGAGTTTAACCTGCCGCATACCATCGCTGCCGATGCGCAAGGCAACATTTACGTCGGCGATCGGAGCAACGGCAGAATTCAAGTCTTCGACGGCGATGGAAAATTTCTCCGCGAGATTAAAATTGACGTGCCGTTCGACCGCAACACTGCCCGCGCCGCCATCGGCAACAAGCCGCCGGAGGATGCCAAAGGCACGCAGGCGCCCGGGGCGCCCTGGGCGATCTGCATCACGCCGGGACCGCGGCAAGTTTTGTATAGCGCGGACGCGTATCCCGGGCGAATCTATAAATTGACTCTCGACGGCAAAATTCTTGGTGTGCTCGGCGAAGCCGGCAAGCAACTGAAGCAATTCGGCTGGATTCACGAAATGGCTTGCCCGTCGGAAAACGAGCTCTATGTTGCCGAAGTCTTGAACTGGCGCGTGCAGAAATTGCTGCTTCGTCCGGGACAGCAAACGGCGATGGTTCAGTAAAAGCGTCGGCGTCGTGGCGCGAGGGGTGTGAGTCTAAGTATCACGGCGCCGGCTCTGCGAGTCGAACCGCAGGTGCCTAACGAATTTAATTTGCTTCCAATTGACTCAACCACGCGATCTCGCCGCGCGCCAGCGTCGACGGCGCAATATTCCCGTTCGCCATGAGAATTTTTCTAAGTTACGCGTCCCAAGACGGTGAACCGGCGAAAAATATTTATCTGGCGCTGCGCGATCAGGGACACGCAGTATTTTTCGACCGCGCCGATCTGCCGCCGGGAGACGAATATCACAACCGTATCCGCGCCGCGATCGAGAAATCTCACCTGTTTTTGTTTCTGATGAGCGCCAATGCGCTCGACGACGGCAGTTACACGCTGACCGAATTGGACATCGCGGATAAATCCGGCATCAAGCTCTTGCCGGTGATGCTTCACAAAGTGGCGGTCGAACAACTGCCGGCGGTGATCAAGGCGGTAACTTTTCTGGAGACCGACGGCAGTTTGCCCGGTGCCGTCGCCGCCGAAGTGCACCGCATTGCCGCCGAATGGAGATGGCGCCGATTGAAGTACGCGGCGGCAGCAACCGCCGCGATTGTCATAATCTCGGTCGGATCATTCTATGGCTTGAAAGCGCGCTCGCGAACGGACGTCATCGGCAAAGACGGTGCGCCGGCGGTGCTGATTCCGGCCGGCGTATTTATCATGGGCGATGATGAGGAGTCGCCGCGCCGGGAAATTTTTCTGGACGCGTTTTACATGGATCGATATGAAGTGACGGTGGCGCGCTATGCGACTTTTATGAAGGCAACCGGCAACGTGAGAGCGCCGGACGAATGGGACACAATAAATCTCCGGAACGACGCCGAGCTGCCGGTGGTGGGCGTCGATTGGCAGGACGCCAACAGCTACTGCCGATGGGCCGGCAAGCGCTTGCCAACTGAAGCGGAGTGGGAAAAAGCGGCGCGCGGCGCTGACGAGCGCAAGTACCCTTGGGGCAACGATGAGCCGACCCCCGAGCGGGCTAGATTCGCCCAGCCCTACGACAATCCCGTCTACAAAGATGGAGTCGCTCGTGTGGGATCTTATTCCAAGGGAATGAGTCCGTTCGGTATTAACGATCTTGCTGGCAATGTCTGGGAGTGGGTGGCGGATTGGTTCGCGGAATCCTTTCCGTCCAACGAAGTACGCAACCCGAAAGGGCCGGATAGCGGCGCGGGAAAAGTAATGCGCGGCGGCGGTTGGTATGATCCGCCGGTTCGGATCACCGCGACCAAACGCATGTACGCGAGTCCGGCGAATCGTTCGGACAACGTCGGGTTTCGCTGCGCGCACGACGCCGGGTGACTGTTCTGGAAAAGCGGAGCAAGCAAGATCGTGACGTGACTAAGTTTCAGCTCCATCCGCAACTCGTCGCCGATGGTCATGCCATCGGTCGGTTCGATCTCTGCCATGTGCTGTTGCACAAGAATGCTTCGGTCCCGTGGTTTATATTAGTGCCCGAAACGGACGCCGCGGATTTGCTCGATCTGCCGGATGCGCAACGAGCTCTTGCGATAAAAGAGGCGGCGCTGGTTTCTGAATTCCTCAAAACGACCCTCGGCTTTTCCAAGGTGAACTTCGCCAGCATCGGCAACGTGGTGCCGCAGCTGCACTTGCATGTCGTCGGGCGAAAGGCCAGCGATCCCTGTTGGCCGGCGCCGGTGTGGGGCAATTTGCACGAGACTCGGGAATATTCCAGCGCCGACCTCGGCCGCATTACACGATTGCTGATGCGCGCTACGCTGCTTAGACCGGTATCAAGGTGAATTGTGTCGGAGATGTGAGATGTCAGATTTCAGCTGCTGGTTCATTACCGACAGAGTGAAGTGCCTCGTCTATCGCGGCGCGATCAGGGAGGCTGTGACGAAAGCTTCGACAAATGCGGCAGCGAGCAATAAGGGCATGATCACGGTACAAAAGTAGCGCAGGCCTTGAACAACTTCACCGCCAATCTTTGTCTCGGATCTGCCGAAGAGTCGTTGGAACGCTTGGAAGCCGATCATCAAGCCGATGCTGGTGCCCAAAAATACCGCGGGCAGCTCGATCATGCCATGAGGCAAAATGCTCAGCAGCGAGAGCCACGGGCCGCGCGAGGAGGATGAAAGTGACCAGGCAACGCCGAGCGCGAGGCCGTTGGCGAAAAGAAAAATCCCGGGAATGATCCCGAGCAACGTGCCGAGCAAAATCGCTAAGAGGGTTTTAAAAGCATTGTTGAGAAAGATTGCTCCGGCTAGTTTGAGCCGGGACATGCCGCTAAATATCTTGACAAACGACGCGACGGTCTCTTCAAAGTGATCGGCGAGGAAAGGAAAATGGGAGACGACCATCAGGCCGACGATCAGGCCGGCGCCGAACAGAAGCAAACTCGCCCGTATATAAGGCCGAAGCCGTCCGGTATACGCACGCCGTTCATCGAAGCGCATCGTAATCATCAGAATCGATCGTAGCAGAACCCTGCGTACGCGTATATGGCGCTGGGGAAATTTTTACCCCGCGGCCGGCACGTTAAGGCTGTTGCGTCGGTCGTCGTCGATGAAAAACTGTGATATTTAAACATTGGTTTGTTCTGTCTCGGAGCAATTTCTCTCTAGGGCTGCATGCGGAGGGTCGATGAAAATTAAGCGCGTACAATCGCAGGTAGTGCGCTTGCCGGTGGACGAACCGCTCGCCGGCGGGCCAGCGTATTTTCGCTCCCATAATCAGTTCGTGATTCTCCGCGTCGAGACCGAAGACGGCATCGAAGGCATCGGCGTAAGTTTTTTCGGCGGCGCGCTCAGCGCGACATTGAAGCAGGCGGTCGATCAGCTCGGTGAATTAATCGTCGGTGAAGATCCGCTGCGGGTCGACAGAGTTACCCAGAAGCTGCGCAGCGCCGGCGCGAGCGCCGGGCCCGGCGGAATTCTGACCCTGGCGATTTCCGCCATCGACATGGCGCTGTGGGACGTCAAAGGCAAAGCCCTCGGCCAATCGCTCGGCGCCATGCTCGGCGGTCTGCGCGACCGTGTGCCGACGTACGCCAGCGGCGCATTGGTGCGCGCGTATCCGCTCGATCATCTGGTCAAAGCCGGACAACGGCTCATCGAAAAGGGCTTCAAGCAAATGAAGACGCAGCTCGCGCTGCCGGGCGACACGACGCCCGAAAAGGAGGCCGAGCGCGCACGCGTGATGCGGGAAGCCGTCGGTCCGGATATCGATCTCATGTGCGATATCAATCAACGCTGGGCGGTGCATGAGGCGATCGATATCGGCAAGCGGGTCGAGGACGTGCATTTCTTTTGGCTCGAAGACGTGACGGTCCACGACGACTACAGGGGGCTGGCGCGTGTTGCGGATGCTTTGACGACGCCGGTGGCGGGCGGCGAGTGCTTGTACGGCATCACGCCGTTTCGCCACATGATCGAAGCCCATTCGGTCGATATCATCATGATCGATCTCAATCGTGTTGGCGGCATTTCGAACTGGATGAAAGTCGCCGCGATGGCCGAGGCATTCAATCTCCCGGTGGTCAGTCATTTGTTTCCAGAGATTCACGTTCATTTGGTCGCAGCGATTCCAAACGGCCTGACGGTCGAATATATGCCGTGGTCGTTCAAGCTCTTCGAAGAAGTGCCGGTGCCGATCCAAGGGGAATTAGTCGTACCGAAGAAGCCAGGGCTCGGCTTGGAGTTTAGCCGCGATATCGATCGTTATGTCGTCAGTTGAATTGCGTCCGATTCGGAAAGGAGAATGTCATGAGCGAAGACTGGCGCAATCATGGGGTCAAAATTATTCCGAGGGACCGGCTCGATTCCAATACACCGCAAACGCCGGGAATGACCCGCGCAGCGGCGATCACACACGCTCGCACCGGCGCGAGCAAAATTTGGGCGGGCACCGTGGAAATTCATGCCAACGCCAAGACCGGACCGCATCATCACGGTGAGTTGGAGAGCGTCATCTATATCGTGAGCGGCAAGGCCCGCATGCGCTGGGGCGAGAAGTTAGAATTCTTTGCCGAGGCGGGCCCGGGCGATTTTATCTTTGTGCCGCCCTATGTGCCGCACCAGGAGATCAACGCCGGCGCCGATCAACCGCTCGTTTGCGTGCTGGTGCGCAGCGGGCAGGATCCGGTCGTGGTCAATCTGGATATCCCAGCAGCGGAACCACCGGACGAGGTTCTATGGGTCGATCCCTTGCACGGGAAATCTTGAATCGCGCATCGGTTCGCATCCATGTAAATGATTGCAAAAACGATTACCAAACTACTCACGACGGTGTCCTTTCTCGCGTCAGTGCTCGGCGCGCTGACGGCTTACGGCGCCGCCGCGGAGTACACGCTGGTTCATGCGGGTTACGGTGGTATCGCCGGTTATCAGCTGCCGATCTGGATCAATAAAGAAATCGGTATCAGTAAGAAATACGGCATCGAGCTTGAGCCGCTGCTGATCAGCGGCGGCGCGCTCAACATGCAGGCGCTGCTCGCGGGCAGCATCGAAATGAGTCAGAACTCGGCATCATCGGCGATCCAGGCGGCGCTGCGCGGCGCGCCGGTGGTGTTGATCGCGGCGCTCGAAAATCGCATGCCGCTGCAGATCATCGCGCGGCCGGAGATTAAAACGCCGCAGCAACTGATCGGCAAAAAAATCGGTATACTGCGCTTTGGCGGCTCCAACGACACTGGCGTGCAGTGGGCGCTGCGCGCCTGGAAGATCGATCCGCGCCAGGTGACAATCCTTCAATCGGGTGCGACCAACGCGCGCATGACCGCGCTGACGTTGGGGCAGATCGACGCGACGATTCTTTCCTATCCGGAAATTCACATCGCCCGAAAGCGCGGCATGAACGTACTCGCGGACATCGGCGACTTCAGCGCGTATCCGAATACCTCATTACTGCTCACGCGCTCGTTCATCGAAAAGCAACGGCCGCTGGCGAAAAATCTGCTGCGCTCGCAGATCGAAGCGATTCACTACGTGCGTACGAACCGAGAAGGCAGCATGAAGGTCCTAAAAAAATATCTACGCGTCGATGACACCGAGTCCATCGAGGCGACGTACGATTTTTTCTCGCGTCGGATCGAGGCGCTGCCGCGGCCAAACCTAGAAGGGCTGAAAAATATTCTGAGAGAAATGGCGGCACCCCAGAGAAATCCCAGTGAGTTTGTCGACATGAGCCTGCTCGACGAGATCGAGAAGGAAGGCTTCATGCAAAAACTTCGTTAGCAGGGAGTGGCCAGTTGATCAAGGAAAACTTTACATTGTCTCAAGCTAAACCTGAGAAATCGCATAACGTCGCGATTCGTTTCCGGCGATCGGCCGGTTGGAAGCGATTGGATTCAGCGGGCGCACCGCGGACCGATGGACGCTCGTATCGGCGTTACGCGATTAGCTGCAGGCGGTGATGTATGGCCATGGGTGGCGGGGCGGCACTTTCGCCAGAGTTGCGATATGACTGGGAAATCAAAATCGGGGATCCGGTGCGATGGAAGTAGGGCGGCGAAGGGCGATTCGCCATGAAACTGCGCAGCGGAATAAAGTTGTTGGACGAACGGGAGGGAACCGGACAGCCGGCAAAGAAGGGCGATCGAATCATCTATAATCTCAAGATGTTTCTAAACAAAGGTGATGAAGTGCCTTTAAACCAGCGTCAAGCAGAATATCTTCCCGAAAAAATGATCCGAAGCGAAAATGGCTATCGCTTCATCGATCACGAAATTACGCTTGGGCATCGCCGAGCCGTCGCCGGTATCGAGTATTCCCTCTTTGGAATGAAACAAGGAGGTTATCGCAAGGTGCGCCTCAGTCCTCACTTGGCCTACCGCGAGACGGGTGTTGACGATCTCATTCCGGCCGATGCCGTGTTAATCATCGAATTGTGGCTGCGTGAATTATTTAATTCGTAAGCGCCAAAAAGGTTATGGAGCTTTTTGCCGGTCCGGTGGATTATAATAAAATACTTGGATCAGTTGTGGCACCGTTTTCATGAACGAAATTTTTATTAGTTACGCGGCGCGGGATCGAGAGCGTGCGCGGAGGGTTGCTGCCGCGTTGAGCGAGCGCGGCTGGGATGTCTGGTGGGACCGCGAGATACCGCTGGGAAAAGCCTTCGATGAAGTCATCGAGAAAGCCATCGCTCAAGCCAAATGTGTCATCGTGCTTTGGTCCGCCATTTCCATAACGTCGGAATGGGTGCGCAACGAGGCTTCAGAAGGCAAGCGCCGGGGAATCCTCGTGCCGGTATTTATCGATCATGTCGACGCCCCCTTGGCATTCAGACTGCTGAACGGCGCCGACTTGAGCGAGTGGAATGGCAATAGAGGCGACGCCGAGTTCGCCAGACTCACTGAGCGCGTGAGCGAACTGCTCGCGCAAAGCGGAAATGATCCACTCGCCACCGCCGCGCAACCGGTTCATGTACAGCAGTTATCACCCGACAAAGACACTCCGAGGAAGTGGCGGCTCACGCCTCCGGTCGTCGTGACCCTAGTGATTGCCGTCGCGGGCGCCGGAGTCGCTGGTTATCTGTTGAGAGACGGTCGGGTCGAGCCACAACCGGAAATCCCAGCAACCGTACCGGCAAAGAACGAATCAGGAACCGGCGCAACGGATATGGAAAAAAGTATCCACGATCTGGTGGGCACGCTCGGCGGCGCGATTCCAGCGACTTCTCTCGCAAAAGGATTTCACGTCCCGGACCTTGGTGTGCGCATGGCATATCTCACACCCCAGCAGAGCGCCTCAACGCTCGGCGCGATGCCGGCTGGCGCGGTGGTGCTGGAAGTGGAAAGCGGCCGGCCGATGGCGAAGGCAGGCCTACACGTCGGGGACGTCGTCCTGTCGATCGCCGGCAAAAAGATTCTCAGCGAAGACGATCTGAGGCAGGCGATTTTAAAAATCGGTCCTGGCAAAACACAATATTCCTACCGGCGCGACGGCGATATCAAGGCGCTGTCGGTTGACTGTCCGGTGTGCAAAGTCGATTAACTGCATCACGGCGCTTGAACGATTCTTATGAAGAGCGGCAAGCAGCGGCGCCAAGAAATCGTCGCGAGACGAAAACGGCTTGCGGTCAAACGAGCTGCCAGGGCACAGGCAGTTGAGATCAAAGCGACACCGTACAAGTTCGTGCCGGTCAATGAAGAACTACTCGCGCCGAACAACAGCTACGGCGCTCCTGCGTTCGTCACCCGCGGATACTACGTCGATATTCCGTTTCGTTGCGTGGACTGTGGTAAGGAAGAAGTGTGGACGGGAAGCCAACAAAAGTGGTGGTACGAAGTCGCTAAAGGTTTTGCTTACTCGACGGCTATTCGTTGCCGCGCATGCAGGCGAAAGGAACGGGAGCGGAGAGCGGAGGCAAGAGGAGTTCATCTAGAAGGCGTGGCGCGAAGGAAGCAGGAGCGTATGACGAAGAAAATGGAGAAATCCTCGTGACATCAAACTACGTGTGGTTTCACTGGGCGCTGCTGTCGGCGGCTTTTGCGTCTTTGACGGCGATCTTTGCGAAGATCGGTCTCGAAGGCGTAGATTCCGACTTGGCGACCCTAATCCGGACGATCATTATTTTATTCGCGATCGTGTGGTTCGTGTATTACACCGGCAAATGGAGCGATCCTTTCGCGCTGCGCCCGAAGACTTGGCTGTTTCTAACTCTGTCCGGACTGGCCACGGGCGCGTCGTGGCTGTGCTACTTTCGCGCGCTGAAGATGGGTGATGCAGCAAAAGTCGCACCGGTGGACAAACTGAGCGTTGTGCTGGTCGCCATCTTCGCTGTGATTTTTCTAGGTGAACGGCCCGCGACAAAAGATTGGTTGGCCATTTTCTTGGTCGCCTCCGGAGTGGTTTTGCTTGGACTCAAAAGATAAATTACGGCGTTGATCAAATCGTCTGCTGGGGGAAACATGAAAGTCCGATCGCTTGCAGCGTTAATCTTTTGGCTTGGTCTTGGTTTATCGCCTGTGCTTGCCGACGAGGTGGCGGAAAAATCGGCAACAAACGCCGCACAGTCATGGCTTGTCCAGATTGATTCAGGCAATTACGCTAAGAGCTGGAAGGAAGCGTCCGCCTATTTCCAGGGCGCGGTCACGGAAAAAAACTGGACAGATGCTTTAAATGGCACTCGCAAGCCTTTGGGCAAATTGGTATCGAGAAAGCTCAACAAAGCGCAGAGCGCCTCGTCCCTTCCAGGTGCCCCCGATGGAAATTACGTCGTCATGCAGTTCGACACCAGCTTCAGCAATAAAAAGGGCGCAGTCGAAACGGTCACGTTCGTGCAAGAGAAAGACAGCAAGTGGAAAGCCGCCGGCTATTACATTAAATAGAATTGAACTTAAAAATGGCACGACAAGTCACGAAAAACACTGAACGATGTCCTTGGGTGGATCTAGGCAAGCCCGATTACGTCGTTTACCATGACCTGGAATGGGGCGTACCGGTGCACGATGACAAGGCGATCTTCGAGTTCCTGACTTTGGAGGGAGCGCAAGCGGGACTTAGCTGGTATACGGTCTTGCGCAAACGAGACGCATATCGCAAGGCTTTCGCCGGCTTCGACCCGGCGAAAGTTGCGCGTTACGGCAAACGTCTACACGAGGCGCTGTTGAAAAACGCCGGCATCATTCGCAACCAGGCAAAGATCGCCGCGGCAATTAACAACGCAAAAAAATTCTTGGAGGTGCAAGAGGAGTTCGGCAGTTTCGATGCCTACATCTGGCGCTTCGTCGATGGTCAGCCGATCGTGCATCGTCTGCGAACGTTGAAAGATTTCTTGGCGACGAGTCCGGAATCCGACGCCTTGAGCAAGGATTTAAAGCAGCGCGGCTTCAAATTTGTCGGCTCGACGATTTGTTATGCGCACATGCAAGCAACCGGCATGGTCAACGACCATGTGATGAGCTGTTTTCGCCGCCAAGCGTTGATCGCAGCGCATAGTTCCCGGTCGAATTCAGCCAAGCTCGATACCTGAGAAAGGCAACAGTATCCATGAAGTTTTTGCCGAAACTCTTTGAAAACAATCGTGCTTGGGCGGAAAAAATCAAACTTGAGGACCCGACATATTTTCAGCGTTTGAGCAACTCGCAAACGCCCGAATATCTTTGGATCGGCTGCGCCGACAGCCGCGTGCCCGCTAACGAGATCGTCGGTCTCGGGCCGGGAGAGCTTTTCGTGCACCGCAACATCGCCAATATCGTGCCGCCGTTCGATGCCAATGTTCACTCTGTGTTGCAGTACGCGGTGGAAGTTTTGAAGGTCAAACATATCATCGTCTGCGGCCACTACGGTTGCGGCGGCGTGCTCGCGGCCCTGCGAGAATGGTCCGGACTGCCGCTGGAGAATTGGCTCGCCCATGTCCGCGCGGTTTACCGCGACCACAAAGACGAGTTGGACGCCGCGTCGAGCGAAGAAACGCGCTGGCGGCGACTATGCGAGCTCAACGTCATGGCTCAGGTAAACGCGGTGCGCGCAGCTGATATCGTGAAACAGGCGTGGCGAAAAGATCAGCCGGTGATGGTGCATGGCTGGATCTATGATCTGAGGGAAGGGCTATTGAGAGATCTGGACTTGAACTAACCGCTCGATACTTTCCCATGAAATTCCTCTGACTGGCCACGTATTTCACCGGACTCCTCTGGTCAGCCGTGAGTCCGCATGACTACTTCACTTGGTTCCTGGAGGCAGCGCCGGCGCTGATCGGATTCGCTGCTCTCGCGGCAACCCGTGAGCGATTCCCTTTAACACCATTGGCTTATACGCTTGTCCTCATTCATTGCCTGATCTTGTTTCTCGGCGCGCACTACACCTATGCCGAGGTCGATAGGTTTAAATTTATTCGCGACTTCTTCGGCTGGCAGAGAAACAACTACGATAAGCTCGGTCACTTCGCCCAAGGCTTCGTTCCCGCAATCATTGCGCGGGAAATCCTGATCCGTAATTCAGTTGTGAAAAGCCGCGGCTGGCTCAATTTATTCGTCGTATCCATCTGCCTAGCCTTCAGCGCCCTATACGAATTGTTCGAATGGGGCGTAGCCGTCGCGACCGGTGACTCGGCGGAAAGTTTTCTGGCATCCAAGGCTACATGTGGGACACGCAGTCGGATATGGCGATGGCGTTGGTGGGAGCGATAGTTTCGCTGGCTATTTTAAGCAGGCAACACGACAAGCAATTGCGAGAGATTTTTTCTAAGGGCCAGTGACGTAGGATGCGGTGAAGAATGAACCGCATCGACATAAGTTCAAAATAGAGCGACGCAGAAGCAGTGTGCTTAAGCAACGAAAAAAATGTCGAATGTAACGAAATTACATGAAGCGGTTAAGCAGGGTGATCTCACCAATCTCAAGTTGCTGCTTGACGGCGACCGGAGTTTGGCCAACTCGGTGAGCGAGACGGACATCCGAGGCACATATCCGCTCCACGTGGCGGCTGAATTTGATCAGGCCGGTGCTGCGCAAATGCTTCTGGATTACGGCGCCGACGTGTCGCTCCTCGATGCGGAAAACGATGCGATTGCTCTTTGTTGGGCTGCTTTCTTCGGCCGTCCTGAGGTCGTTGCGACGTTGCTTGAAGCCGGCTCCGAGCCGAGCCAACGCAATAAGCACGGCCTTACACCGCTCGGTTGCGCGCTCGGAGGAACGCAAGGTCGTTGGAAGGCGTTTTCCAACGCGACGATGGAAGAATGGCGGCGCGTCGCCGATATTATTCTGTCCCATGGCGGAGTGGAGTGAAGTCTTCAGTTAATGGCGCCGCATCTTAAATCTGCCATTCCAAAACTAGCATCCTGCGGCCGCCTCTCAATTTCGCCTCTATTTCTCTAAGCACCACGCCAATCCGTCACGGGCTGACCGCACAAACGCTTCAATCGCGTTTGCTAAGATAGATTTTATGTCTTCCTACGTTCCACTCTGGTGCAAAAGTAACTATTCCTTCCTCGAAGGCGCCAGCCATCCCGACGAGTTGGTAGATGAGGCGTATCGGCTTGGTCTGCCCGCCATCGCACTGCCCAACGCGCTAGAGCGCAAATACCCAAACGCCGGAAAAGAGTGGGGATGGCAATGGCTATTTCCAGCAACGAGTCATTTCATAGACAAAGTGACTGGAGAAAAACGTCGGCATCATTTCACGAATCCGTGTTACAGAAAGCGGTGAAAGAAGCGGTGCGAAAGTCTGGCGTCTCCAAGCCTGCGAGCCCGCACACGTTTCGCCATTCTTTTGCGACGCATTTGCTGGAAGACGGATACGACATCCGAACCGTCCAGGAATTACTTGGGCATAGAGACGTGAGCACGACGATGATTTATACGCATGTGTTGAATCGCGGCGGCAAAGGCGTGTTCAGTCCCGCTGACCGGTTGTAAAGGCTGTCTCGTACTATTTCAGTCTCGCGGCTCACGGTGAGGGTTCAGATCAAACGTCTCCGAGCTATACCGCGGGCTGATATCTGGATGACCCGCCGCACGGGCAGTGTTTGTCCGAGATAAGATTGACAAGGGTCCGCGATTTGACAGATATTGCAGCTGATTTTTCTTTTAGAAATTTACCGGTGCTGAATAGCCCGCCGGATGAGCCGGCGGGTCACTTAATAGTTAGGCCTGGCGAGAGATGGACTGTAACCTCATACGCGTGGGATCGTGGCTCCTGCGTATCGCTCTCGCGATCGGCTTCCTTTCCGCGGTGGCGGATCGCTTCGGGCTTTGGGGACCACCCGGCAGTCCGGGAGTGGCTTGGGGAGACCTGACGCGATTTAATGCTTACGTGGCAAAGCTAAACTGGTTTATACCGGCACGCCTGATTCCAGTCGTAGGTTGGGCGTCAACTGTGGCCGAAACAGGGCTTGCTCTCGCCCTGCTAATTGGCTGGAAGTTGCGTTGGGTGTCGCTCGCCAGTGCACTGCTGCTACTTTCATTCGCAGCTACGATGACGGTGGCATTGGGGCCCAAGGCGCCCCTGGGCTTTTCGGTCTTCACTGCCGCAGCCGCAGCATTTCTGCTCTTCGCCGTTCAGCCGGGTCGCGAGAGCGAAAGATGACCGTGCGCGGGGAGCAGCAACATTGCCAACGGCCTAACTAGGCGATGCAGCGAATCGCTGACCGCACTGATGTCTAGCTTATGGTAGCTACAATCTTCAACTTGCCGCGACGCGCGGTCTCGCCAGCGGTCGCTGATCTTCTGTCTCGTTAGGCGCCAAAAGGTTTAGCTGCCGTAAGCCATTTGCAGGAGGCTACCATGCCATTAAATCGCCGGGAGTGCCTCACACTGGTTGCCGGAGGCATTGCAGCGGGTGTCTGGCTATCGACTCCGGTGGCTCAAGCCGCGACAAGTTCAAAGATCAAAGCTATCGCCTTTGATGCCTTTCCGATCTTTGACCCTCGACCGGTTTTTGCACTCGCCGAGCAGCTCTTCCCAGGGAAAGGCGCTGATCTGAGTAACGCGTGGCGCACGAAGCAGTTCGAGTACCAGTGGTTACGCGCCTTAGGCGGGCATTATGCAGATTTCTGGCAGGCCACGGAAGACGCCTTAGGGTTTGCGGCCACCCTGCTGAAACTTGATCTCACCCCGGACAAGCGCAAGCAGCTCATAGAAGCCTATCTTGGGCTCCAGGCCTGGCCCGAGGTCCCGCAGGCCCTGCAGGCACTCAAGAGTGCGGGCATCCGGCTGGCGTTCCTGTCCAACGCGACCCTGCAGATACTCAACACGGGCATCAAGCACTCCAAGCTGGAGGGGATCTTTGAACATGTGCTGAGCACCGACCAGATCAAAACCTATAAACCTGACCCGCGGGCGTACCAGATGGCCATCGATGCGTTTGGGCTCAGGCGTGAGGACATTGTGTTTGTGGCTTTTGCTGGTTGGGATGCGGCGGGCGCCAAGTGGTTCGGTTACCCTACGTTCTGGGTGAATCGCCTGAACCTCCCTGGTGAAGAACTCGGTATTGCGCCCGATGCGATGGGCGGTAACTTGAACGACCTTGTCAGTTTCGTGAAGGGTTCGGCAGGATAGCCATTATCGGGGCATTCTCGTAACGGCGCCTAACCACCCAGTGGAGCGGACGGCCCACAGCGCAGGCTCGGTCCTCATGCGTGGCTCAGTGCCTGTGGGCCGCCGCTCACCGGGAGCGTTAGGCTACTTCACACCATGATTGATGAAAGACAGCTTAAACAAACTCGCGATATGAAAAGTTTTGATTTGCAGCCTCACCTCGTTGACGATCTTCTCGAACTTCGGCCGCTTCTGGCCGCCGATTGGGAAGGTTTATTCGCAGCGGCTGCGGATCCGATGATCTGGAAGCTGCATCCCTCTCACGATCGCTACAAAGAAGACGTGTTCAGAGAATATTTTCTGGAAGCATTGGCGTCGGAGGGAGCTCTTGTAGCTGTGGACCGGAAGACTCAGAAGATCATTGGTTCATCCCGGTATTTCTGGTATGGACCTGAACCAAGCGAACTTGAGATCGGCTGGACATTCCTTGCCCGCTCCCATTGGGGTGGAAATTACAACGGAGAGATGAAACGTCTCATGCTGAATCACGCTTTTACGTTTGTCAGTAGTGTTATCTTTCTAGTGGGGACAACGAATCTCAGGTCACGTAAAGCCGTCGAAAAGATCGGCGGTGTTCTGACAGATCGCCGAGAAAAAAGAACTCTTCACGGAAACGTCGTTGAACACGTCGTTTACCAAATTCACAAACCCGCGATAATTGGCTATGACGGTGCTGTGGTCTAACAAGTCGCTCCAGCAGGCCGTTTTGCCTCCGCTTCGCTCGTCAAAACGTCGGCTGAGCTCAAACGTTGGGCGGCATCGAAGGCATCATGCTACGGAGGTAATCAGCAACTGATGAGCCTTGTACACCGCATTTTGCTGCGCACGTTCGGCCGTCCTCAGGGTATCCTGGGACGATTAGGCGGCACCATCATGGCGCGCATGAATCAGCAGTGCGCCGCTTGGGTCATCGACCTGCTCGACATCCAGCCGCACAATAGAGTACTAGAGGTTGGATTCGGACCTGGAGTGG
>WNGI01002504.1_pt1 | contig 20787 bp, 22 predicted proteins | sample 5400621 | NCBI WGS metagenome assembly WNGI01 (sample SAMN13153374, study PRJNA577476) | soil metagenome | isolation source: 20 cm soil or saprolite under Garry oak tree replicate 1 | place: USA:California | collected 2016-06-15
CCTGTGCCTGCTGGTTGCAGGAATCGACCACCGACTGGGGCGGCGTGCTGGTCTGGGCCACGCGCCGCGCGGGCGTGTCGCTCGCCGGAGCTGTCGTTGCCGGCGGCTGGGGCCGAGTTGCCGCATCATCCGACGTACGGGGACTGGCCGCCGGCGGCTGCTCGACCCTGGCCGTCACCGGTTCCGAGCTGGAAGTCGTCCGCCGGGCGACGACGACCCCCGTGATAACTGCCGTGACCGCCGCGACTGCGACGCCGATCGCCGTCATCTTCCAGAGGTTCTCGCGCCGTTCGGCCATGGCTCTCGCCTCCCGCTGGCTACGATGAGCACCGATCGTGCCAGCGACTTCGCGATGGCCGGCTGATGGCGCGGGGTCGGATCGCCGCCAAGAGGGTGTACGACCCGGCCTCGAGGGCTGACGGCACACGCGTCCTGATCATGAGGCTCTGGCCGCGCGGTATCCGCAAGAGCCGCGTCGATCTCTGGCTGCGCGAGCTGGGCCCGGTGATCGAGCTGCTGCGTGCCTTCCGTGGCGGCAAGGTGGACTGGGCCGAGTATCGACGCCTGTATCGGGCCGGCCTCCGGCGCCCCGAGGCGAAAGCGCACATCGCCGAGGTCCGCCGGCTCGCCCGCTCCGGCACGGTGACGCTGCTCTGCGGGTGTCCCGACGAGCGGCGCTGTCATCGCTCGCTGCTCCGCGACTACCTGACGAAGGCCTGAGGTACACTCTCGGCCGTGGCACGGGCCGTGGCGTTCGTTCTGGCCATGAGCGCGCTCCTGGCGTCGAGCCCGGTCGGCGCCGAGCACGAGGTGTATTACCGGTACGTGGTGCTCGGCTTCGTGCAAGACGCGACGGGCAAGCCCGTCGCGGGGCGCGCGATCGAGGTCGTCCGCGACAAGACCGGCTTCTCGTATCTGGCCCAGACCGACGCCCGCGGCCTCTACGTCGCGGTGACGCGGCTGGGCGACGAGAGCGCGGGCGAGACGCTGACCGTCAAGGTCGGCACGCTGGTCCGGAAGGTGACCGCGACGTTCGACGCCGCCAACCACGCCGAGGATCGCGGCACGCGGCTCGACCTCGAAGGTGCGACGTTCGTCGAGCGCCCGGCATGGTTCCACTCGACCCTCACGCGGTTCCTCGGCGAAAGGGGTAGCCAATGACCAAGGCGACGGCGGGAAAGCGCGTGAAGGCGTACGTGCTCATCGAAACGGCGGCCGGCAAGGCCAAGGTCGTGAAGAAGTCGTTGTCGAGGATCAAGAGCGGGCCGTCGACGATGATGCATCTCGACGGCATCACCGGCCCCTTCGACTTCATCGCGATCGTCGAGGGGCCGAACCTCGACGCCGTCGGGCGCATGGTCACCGACGGGATCGGCGCCATCGACGGCGTGACGCGCACGACGACCTGCATCGCGGTCTCCATCGGCTGAGCGTGCGCGCCCTCGTCCTCGGCGGCACGGAGTTCATCGGAGTTCACCTGGTCCGCGCGCTCACGCGGGCCGGTCACGAGGTCGCCGTGTTCAATCGCGGCCGGCGCAACGAGCGCCTGCCCGACGGCGTGAAGACGATCGTGGGTGACCGCAAGGACCACGCGGGGGTGAAACGAATCCTGGCCGGCGTGCGAGCCGACGCCCTCGTCGACGTGACCTACGCGCCCACGACGGGCGAGGACGTGGAGGCGGTGCTCGACGCGCTCGACGGCCGGGTCGGCCACGCGCTGTTCGTGTCGACCTGCCGCGTGTACGACCACGCGCTCCCCATCCCCTACGACGAGGCGACGCCGCGCAGCCTCTACTGGGGCGAGTACGCGAAGCACAAGATCGCCGGCGAGGACGCCGTCCTGCGGCGACACCGGGAGCGCGGCTGGCCCGTCACCATCGTGAGGCCCACGCACGTCTACGGGCCGATGAACACGCGCAACAACGAGACGTTCGTCTTCGATCGCCTGCTGCGTGGCCGGCCCGTGCTCCTGCCCGGCGACGGCCGCTGGCTCCGCCAGTTCGGTCACGTGGAGGATCTCGCCGACGCGATGGTGGCGCTGCTCGGCCGGCGCGAAGCGTTCGGCGAGGCCTACAACGTCACCGGCGAGGAAACGGTCACCCAGGCCGGCTTCGTCGAGTTGATCGCCGACGTGATCAAGCGGCCGGTCGAGCTGGTGCCGGTGACCGCGGCGCCCGGTGGCCCGGCAGTTCCGTTCGGCCAGAACCTCGCCTACGACTGCCACGCCGTCCACACCACGGCGAAAGTGCGTGCGCTCGGCGTGCGTCCCGCCTACACGCTGGCCGCGGGACTGGCGCAGACGTTCGACTGGTACGTGCGCGAAGGCCTCGATCGCCGGGACGTGGATTTCTCGGCGGACGACCTCTTCCTCTCCCGCGCTCGCTGACGTGGCCGCTCGCCGGCACACGAACGTCCTCGTCTATCGCCCGACCGACGCCGACGTCTTTGCGGCGCGCGTTCGCGCGCCCCGCGGCCGCGTGACGCTCCACACCGCCGCCACCGCTGACGAGGCGAAAGCGGTCATCGGCGAGATCGACGTCGTGTGGGCGTGGAAGTTTCCGACCCTCCTCTACGAGAACGCGGCGCGCCTGGCGTGGCTCGAGACCATGGGCGCCGGCGTCGACTGGGCGCTCGCCCCCGAGCTGCCGGCACGCGTGACGGTCACGCGCGCGGCGGGCGTGTTCGGGCCGTGGATGGCCGAGTACACGCTCGGCTGGTGCCTCTTCGTGACGCAGCGGATGGCCTTCTACCGCGACGCCCAGCGCGCCCGCGAGTGGCGCGGCGACGTCATGCCCGATCGGTTGAGCGGCACGACGATGGTCATCGTCGGCCTCGGCGAGATCGGCCGCACGATCGCCGGCGCGGCGCGACGGCTCGGCCTGCGTGTCGTCGGCGTGAGCCGCTCGGGCCGTCGCACTCCCGGCGTCAGCCGCGTCTATCGCCCCTCGCACCTCCACCGCGCCCTCGCCGAGGGCGATTTCGTCGTCCTGGTCACGCCGCTCACGGCCGAGACCCGTGGCCTGGTCGGTGAGCGCGAGCTCGCCGCCATGAAGTCCAGCGCGTGGCTCGTCAACATCGGCCGCGGCCCGCTGGTGGACGAAGCGGCCCTGGTGAACGCGCTCGGCGCCCGGCGCATCGGCGGCGCCGTGCTCGACGTCTTCGCCGTCGAGCCGCTGCCACCCGTGCATCCGCTGTGGACGTTCGACAACGTGGTCGTGACCCCGCACATCGCCGGCCCCGACGTCCCCGAGGAGCTGGCGGCGGCCTTCAACGCGAATCTCGCCCGCTACATCGCCGGCCGTCCACTCCGTCAGTGGATCGCCGGCGAGGCTACTAGCTCGCAAGACTTACATCGAGAGCGACCGGCGCCGGTCGGGCACCGCGCTTGCAACTCGTAGGGGCATGAGCATCGAAAGAGTCGCCCCTCATCACAGCCTGATCGACGTGCTCGATCGTGTCCTCGACAAGGGCCTCGTCATCGACGTGTCGCTGAGCGTGTCGCTCGCGGGAATCGAGATCGTCGGCGTCGACGCCCAGATCGTCGTCGCGTCGATCCAGACCTACGAAGGGCTTGCCTCGAACGGCGCCGAGACGCGGACGACGACTCGGCTGGCGCTGCGCCAGTCGGGGCGATCCGTCGCCACCGCGGACGCGGCCTCGCGGCGTCGTCGGCCTCGGCGCACCGTCAACGCCCGCTGCCAGCACGGCTGCACGTTCGCGATGAAGCGCGACGCCCTGCCCTCGACGGTGACGTGTCCCTTTGACGGCAGCCGCATCTGTTCCGTCGCCACTCCCGCCGCCTGACACCACGCGACGCAAACGGGCCAAGGGATGCCGCGCTCGACGCGCGGCCAGGGGCTACTTCTTCGAGATCAGGAAGCGGCCGAGCGCCAGGTGGGGCAGGCCCGAGCGCTCGAACGTATCGATCGCATCGGCGGGCGAGCCCACCAGCGGCTCACCGTGCAGATTGAACGACGTGTTCAGCACGGCGCCGATGCCGGTGCGCCGCTCGAACTCGCGGATCACGCGGTGATAGCCCGGATTCCACGTCTCGTCGAGGATGTGGGCCCGGGCGGTTCCGTCGTGAGGATGAACGGCGGCGACGATCTCGTCCCGCCGCTTGGGATTGGTGGGAAACGCCAGCATCATGTACGGCGACGCCAGCCCTTTCGGGTTGACGAGGTAATCGCTCTCGCGCTCGCGCAGGATCGACGGCGCGAACGGCATCCAGAAGTCGCGGTTCTTGATCATCCGGTTGATGAGCGTCACCACCCGGTGATCGGACGGGTTGGCCAGGATCGATCGGTTGCCGAGGGCGCGCGCGCCGAACTCCATGCGCCCGGCGCACCGGGCGACAACGCCGTCGCTGACGAGCAGATCGGCGATCTTCTCCTCGATGTTCGCCGGCTCGCTCACGCGATGGCGGCTCCCGAGATCGCGTGTGCGAATGACCCTCTCGACGTCGGCGTCAGCCACGTCGGGCCCGAGATAGGCCGGCCCGAACGGCCGGGGCGTCGCCGCCGTTCCGCGGCGGCGACAGAGATCGAGATAGCCCAGGTAGGCGGCGCCGATCGCGTTCGACTCGTCGCCGCACGAGGGGAACACGAAGAGGTCGCGCACCCACTCGTCTTCGGCGATCAGCATGTTGGCCTTCACGTTCATGAAGACGCCGCCGCCCAGGGCGAGCCGCTCGCCGCCGTAACGCGCGTGCATCAGGCGCGTCCACGCCAGGAGCGTCTCCTCCACGAGGCGCTGGGCGCCGCCGGCGATGGCGTCGAACCGCAGCCCCAGCGTGGCCTCGAGGAGCTGCTGATATCTCCGGCCCCGGCGCTTCCACACGAAGCGGGCGGGCGTGGCCGCGTCGAGCTCGAAGACCTCGCGGAGCTTCTGCGCCGCTCGCTCGGTGGCTCCGGCGGACGCATACGGAGCAGCGTCACGAACGAGTAGAAGGACCCTAGCGAGCCGGCCGCGCTCGGCGCCGACTCACGCCCCGCGAGGTCGAGGCCCTCGCCCGTGTAGACGTGGGCGCAGTCGCCGTCGCCCGAGTTGTCGTTGGTCAGCACGAGGGCCCGCTGCCCGGTGAACGGCGCGCCGTAGTACGCGGCCGCGGCGTGGCAGAGATGGTGACGGAGGGTCAGGATCCTCTCGCGCGGTAGCCCGAGATGGGACGTCACCAGATGAAGGCGCTCGCCCTCGGTCAGGTCGAACTTGCCGCGCGCGGGCTCGATGAGGCCGAGCCGCGCGCCCAGCTTGCGGGCCCGGCGGGCGAGGCCGCGACGCTCGTCGAGGCCGACGCCGTAATACTCCCGCGCGTACGCGGCGTCGTGGAGCACGCGGTTCATCCACTCGCGCGAGTACGCGCGCAGGCCGGCCAGCGCGACGACGTCGATGTCGGCCGCGGTGAGACGGAGCTCGCGCAGCAGCGCGTCTACCGCCTGGCGCGGATAGCCGGCGTCGTTCTTCAGCCGGCTGAAGCGCTCTTCGGATGCACAGCCGACGATCTCGCCGTCGCGCAGGATCGCCGCGGTCGCACAGTGGGTCTCGGAGATGCCGAGGACGATCACCGAGACGTCATCTTATCTCACCGGCCACCACGGCCCCAACGTGTACTACGATACCGGCCTGCGGCGCGCGCCGCGCCGAACCCCTGTGAGGAGACCGCCATGACGATCGAGGACAAGCTCGTGAAAGCCGGCCTGACCGTCCCGAACCTCGAGGACCTCTACCGCACGAACGCCTCGGGCGCCCACTACATCTCCCACTTCCCCGTGCAGAACCTCCTCTATCTCTCCGGCACGACACCGCGGAAGGATGGCCAGGGCTATCTGCCGGGCGTCGTCGGCAAGGACCTCACGGTGGCGCAGGGCTACGAGGCCGCGCGCTACGCCGCGCTCACGACGCTGGCGACCGTCAAGTATGCCCTCGGCGACCTCGAGCGCGTGCAGCAGATCGTCCACATGGTCGGCTTCGTGAACTCGGCGCCCGGCTTCAGCGATCAGCCCCGGGTGATCAACGGCGCGGCGGACCTGTTCGTCGAGCTGTTCGGCGAGCGCGGCAAGCCGACGCGGGCCGCCATCGGGTGCCAGGGTCTCGGCGGCAACGCGTCGGTCGAGATCATCGCGACGGTGCTGTTCACGGGCAGCGACGTGCGGCCGCCTCTCGCCCGCGACCACTTCCAGAAGTAACAACGAGGAGCCGGGACCTCGCGGATGGAGCGGCTCAGGGGTAAGGTCGCGCTCGTCACCGGAGGCGCCAGCGGCATCGGCGAAGCCACCGTGCGTCTCTTCGTCGATGAGGGCGCGTCGATGGTGCTGGCGGATCTCCAGGACGAGCGCGGCCGGAGCGTCGCCAAGGACGCCGGCCCTCGCGCGGTGTACGTCCACGCCGACGTGAGCCGCGAGGCCGACGTCGCGGCGATGGTGGACGAGACGGTCCGCCGCTTCGGCCGGCTCGACTGCCTCTTCAACAACGCCGGATTCGCCGGAGTCCACGGCCCCATCGACGAGATCGGCGTCGAGGGCTTCGACGCGACCATCGCGGTGCTCCTCCGCGGTGTCTTCCTCGGGATGAAGCACGCGGCGGCCGTCATGAAGCGACAGGGCACGGGCTCGATCATCAGCACGGCGAGCGTCGCCGGGCTTCACACCGGCCTCGGGCCCCACATCTACAGCGCGGCCAAGGCGGCCGTCATCCATCTCACCCGCTCCGTCGCCATGGAGCTCGGCGAGCGCGGCGTGCGGGTCAACTGCATCTGTCCCGGCGGCATCGCGACGCCGATCTTCGGCAAGTCCTTCGGGCTCTCGCCCGACCAGGCCGAGACGACGATCCCGCTCATGAAGGGCGTCCTCGAGATGCTCCAGCCGATCCGCCGGCCCGGCCTGCCCGAGGACATCGCGCACGCGGCGCTGTGGCTGGCCAGTGATGAGTCGAGCTTCGTGGACGGTCACGCGCTCGTGGTCGACGGCGGATTGACCGGAGGGCGCCTCTGGTCGGAGACGGAGCAACGGCGGGTGATGCTGAAGAGCCTGTTCGATCGCGGGCCGGCGTAGCGCCGGCGAGGAGCCAGCATGAGATTCGGGATCTTCTACGAGCACCAGCTGCCGCGTCCCTGGGAAGACGGCGCGGAGCTCCGGCTCTTCCAGGAGGCTCTGGACCAGGTGGAGCTGGCCGATCGCGTCGGCATCGACTACGCCTGGGAAGTGGAGCACCACTTTCTCGAGGAGTACTCGCACTCCTCCGCGCCCGAGGTGTTCCTCGCCGCCGCGTCGCAGCGCTCGAAGCGCATCCGCCTCGGCCACGGCATCGTGCTGATGCCGCCGGCTTACAACCCTCCGGCGCGCGTGGCCGAGCGCTTGGCCACGCTGGACCTCGTGTCAGGAGGGAGAGTGGACTGGGGGACGGGCGAGTCCGCGTCCCGCGCCGAGCTCGAAGGCTTCGGCATCGACCCGAACGAGCGGCGCGCCATGTGGCGCGAGACCGTCGAGCAGGTCGCCAACATGATGGTGATGGATCCCTATCCGGGGTTCTCCGGCAAATATTTCTCGATGCCCGTGCGCAACGTGCTCCCGAAGCCCGTCCAGAAGCCGCACCCGCCGATCTGGGTGGCCTGCTCGAATCGCGAGACGATTCACCTGGCCGCGCAGCTCGGGATCGGCGCGCTGACCTTCGCCTTCATCGATCCGTCCGAGGCCCGGCACTGGGTGGCCGACTACTACGAGACGTTCAAGAGGGAGTGCGTGCCGATCGGCCACGCCGTCAACCCCAACATCGCGATGGTCACCGGCTTCTCCTGTCACGCCGACGCGGCGGAAGCCGGCCGGCGCGGCAACGACGGCTTTCGCTTCTTCCAGTTCGCGCTGGCCTATCACTACGTCTTCGGCACGCACACGCCGGGACGCACGAACATCTGGAACCAGTATCTGGCCGTGCGCGATCAGATCGGGACCGAGGTGCTGGGCGCGGGCGCCGGGTGCATCGGCACTCCCGCTCAGCTTCGCGAGTCGCTGCGCATCTTCCAGGACGCCGGCGTGGATCAGACGATCTTCATCCAGCAGGGCGGCAAGAACCGGCACGACCACATCTGCGAAGCGCTCGAGCTGTTCGCCGCCGAGGTCATGCCCGAATTCAAGGAGAAGGAGGCGGAGCGAGAGAGGCAGAAGCTCGAGGAGCTGGGGCCGGCCATCGAGGCCGCGTTCGCCCGCAAGCGAGCGCTGCCGTCACTGGCCGACGACCAGATCCCGACGTGTCAGGCCTACGGCACCACCGTCGCACTGACGGACGCCGACATCGCCAAGCTGCCGGAAGGGAACCGCCGCCGCGTCGAGACGTTTCGACGGATCGCCCAGATCGCGAAGCGGGCCTGAGACGGAGGTCAGAGTCACGATCGGACGCAGAAGGAGGTCGCCATGGCCGCTCAAGACCACGTTCACATCGTTCGCGAAGTCTTCGCCGCGTGGAACGCCCACGACGCGGAAGGCTTCCTCAAGCGGCTGGACACCAAGACCGTCTGGGAATCCGACGTGTTCCCGGCGCCCTTCGCCGGGCACGAGGGCGCGCGCCAGTTCTTCAAGCTGTACGTCGCGGCGTTTCCCGACCTCCACCTCGACATCGAGCAGATCCTGGCCGCCGGGGACAGCCACGTCCTCGTCCGCTGGCGCTCGACCGGAACGCACCTCGGGCCCCTGGGCGCTGCCCCGGCGACGGGACGAAAGGCGATCAATCACGGGTGTACGGTCGCGGAAGTCAGGCAGGGACGAGTGACGCACGCGTGGGTCTACTTCGACAACGCGCACATGCTCCGTCAGCTCGGGCTGCTGCCGGCGGCGTGAGCGATCACACGGACGGTGCCGTGAGGTGACGGAGCAGGGTGGCGTTGGCCGCGCCACCCTGCTCCGACGCTGGTTCAGCTCTTGCTGAGCGCTCCGACGATCGCGCGGCAGAATGCCGGCAGGTCGTCCGGCTTGCGCGACGTGATGAGATTGCCGTCGACGACGACCTCGGAGTCCTCCCACTTCGCTCCCGCGGCAACGAGATCGTCCTTGATGGAGAAGAACGACGTGGCCCGCCGACCATTGACGATACCGGCTGACACCAGCATCCAGCCGGCGTGGCAGATGGCGGCGACGACCTTGCCCTGCTGGGCGGCCTCGCGGACGAGCGCCACCATGGCCGGATGCCGACGCATCATGTCGGGGGCGTAGCCGCCGGGGACGACGACGGCGTCGAACTCCACCGCCTTCACCTGATCGGCCTGCACGTCGACGGTGACGGGATAGCCGAGCTTGGACGCATAGGACTTGGCGCCGCCGGCGCCGATGACCTTCACCTCCGCGCCTTCTTCACGAAAGCGATAGTACGGCACCCACAGCTCCATCTCCTGGTACATGTTCTCGGACAGGATCGCGATCCGCTTTCCCGCAAGCTTCATGCTCACCTCACGGTCAGGATTTGCGTGACGTCTGGGCGAAGAAGCTGCCCACCAGCGGACGCAGGTCGCGGCCCCCGCACTGCGGGCACGCCACGCCACCCTTGTCGTGCTGGCTGATCGTCATGGGCACAGTGACTTCCCGCTGGCACTTCTGGCAGAAATACTCGTAGAGAGGCATAGCCTCCTCCTCTCGAAGCCGGCCGGACTCACGCCAGGTTGATGACCACGGATTTTACCTCGGTGTACTCCTCGATGCCTTCGTGACCGCCCTCGCGGCCCAGCCCCGATTCCTTGAAGCCTCCGAAGGGGATCTCGTGGGTGTAGCCGGTGGCGTCGTTGGCGCCGACCAGGCCGTACTCGAGCTGCTCGGCCACGCGCATCAGGCGCGTCATGTCCTTCGTGTAGAAGTACGCCGCGAGTCCGAACTTGGTGGCGTTGGCGCGGCGGACGACCTCTTCTTCGGTGTCGAACAGCAACAGCGGCGCCGCCGGGCCGAAGATCTCCTCCTGGGCGATCGCCATGTCGTCGGTGACGTCGAGGAGGACCGCGGGCGCGTAGAAGAAGCCGTTCTTGTACGGGCCGTCGGTCAGATAGTGGCCGCCGGAGACCAGCCGAGCGCCGCGGGCGACGGCATCCTGGACCAGCGAATGCACCTTCGCGCGGGTGTCTTCGTTGATCAGCGGGCCGATCTGGGCGCCGGGCTCGAACCCGGACGCCACCTTGAGCTTCTTCACCGCCTCGACGAACGCGGGTAGGAAACGCTCGGCGATCCCGCGCTGCACGTAGATACGATTGGCGCAGATGCACGACTGGCCACCGACGCGCAGGAACTTCATGGCCACGGAGCCCTCGACGGCGGCCTTCAAGTCGGCATCGTCGAAGATGATGAAGGGCGCGTTGCCGCCCAGCTCGAAGGACAGCCGCTTGATAGAGCGCGCCGCCGTCTCCATGATCCCCTTCCCGACGTCGGTCGAGCCCGTGAAGCCGATCTTGCGGATGAGGGGATGCGTGAGGAGCTCGGTGCCGACGAGGCGCGAGCGATTGGTCGTGAGCACGTTGAACACGCCGGCGGGCAGGCCGGCATCCCTGGTGATCTGGGCGATGGCGAGCGCGGTCAGCGGCGTGGCCGACGCCGGCTTGAGGACGACCGAGCAGCCGGCCGCGAGCGCCGGCGCGATCTTCCGCGTGACCATGGTCGCCGGGAAATTCCAGGGCGTCACCGCGGCGACCGGGCCGATCGGCTGGTGGAGCACCCAGTACCGCTTACTCGGCTGCGGGGAGGCCACCCACTCGCCGGACATCCGCCGCGCTTCCTCGGCGAACCATCCGAAGTAGCCGAGCGAGAACTGGACTTCCTTCTTCGCCTCCTCGAACGGCTTGCCATTCTCGAGCGTGACGAGCCGCGCGAGCTCGTCGCGCCGCTCCTCCATCAGCTCCTGGATGCCGAGCAGGATGCGGCCGCGATCCTTGGGTGCGAGCGCCGACCATTCGCGGAACGCCGCGCTTGCCGCCTGCACGGCGCGCTCGATCTCCGGCTTCGCGCCGTTGGCGATGGAGGCGACGGTGGACTGATCGGCGGGGTTGATGACGTCGAAGGTGGCGCCGCCTTCGGCGAACACCCACTCGCCGTTGATGTACATCGGCTTGGGGCTGGCGTCGATCATGAGACCTCCCGGTCTGCCTGGATGCGGCGTCGAGGCGCAAAGCCTACGCCGCCGGCTGGCCGCACGCTAGACGCACCGCGCTATATGGGCCGATCTAGCGCGATCATGAAGATCGGAGGGGCCTCTCGACCCCTCCGATACCTCCCCGCCGAACCGCGTTCGGCGAAGTCGCAGGATGTTGGGCGAGGTCCTACAGCAATGCGGTGATACTTACTTCGCCACGTGTCCGACGAGCCAGCGCGCCGTGCGCAAGAGTCGCGCGTCGCCGTCGCGCGGGCCGACGAGCTGGACGCCGAGCGGCAGGCCGTTCTCGCCCTGCATGAGCGGCACGCTCACCGCCGGCATGCCGCAGAGCGTCCACAGCGTGGAGAAGATGGGCTCGCCCGTCGAGGCCAGCCCTTTGGGCGCGGTGCCCGGTGCGGCCGGCGTGAGGATCGCGTCGTAGCGCTGCTCGAAGATCTCGCGGAACGTTCCGTACACCGGCCGCAGCCGTGACAGCGCGCGCAGATAATCGAGCGCCCGCACCCCACGGCCGCGCTCGATCCGCGCGCGCAGGTGCTCGGACAGGCGATCGCGTCCCTTCTCCCACTCCAGCTCGAGATTCACCGCCATCTCGGCTTCCGAGATGATCTGGTGCCACGTCCACGCTTCCGACGCCGACGGAAACAGCTCGACTTCTTCGACGCGGTCGCCCAGCTTCTCGACCAGCTCGGCGAACGCCGCCTTGGTGTCGTCGGCCGCGTGCCTCCATTGGGGCGTCTTGACGAACGCGAACATCGGCGGCAGCGGTGGCTCCTCCCCCACCACCTCGACGAACGGAATGCGGGCCCGGGGCCGCGTGTCGAGATCGCGCTCGTCGAACGCGACGAGCGGCTCCGCCAGCAGGGCCAGATCCTCGACGGTGCGGGCGAAGAGGCCGACGTGATCACACGTACGCGAGAGCATGAACATGCCGGGCCGCGGGATCAGGCCGTGGGTCGGCTTGAAGCCCCAGACGCCGCAGAACGACGCGGGCCGGATCGTCGACCCGGTGGTCTGGCTGCCGAGCGCGAGCGGCACCATGCCGGCGCCGACGGCCGCCGCCGATCCGCTCGACGAGCCGCCCGGTGTGTGCTCGGGGTTGTGCGGATTGCGCGTCTTGCCCGGCGAGCGGGTGGCGAACTCCGTCGTGACCGTCTTGCCCATGATGACGGCCCCGGCCGCGCGCAGCAGCGTGACCACGGCGGCGTCACGGGACGGCGTGCGACCGGCGTGGAGCACCGAGCCGTTCTCGGTCGGCATGTCGCCGGTGTCGATGATGTCCTTGATCCCGACCGGCACGCCGTGCAACGGCCCGATGGCCTGGCCCGAGAGTCGATACTCGTCGACGGCTCGCGCCTGCGCGCGCGCGTGATCGGGATCGAGGAACGCCCACGCCTGGACCTGGCCGTCGACCTCGCGCACGCGGGCCAGGCACGCGTCCATGTACTCCTGCGCGCTGACCGCGCCCTCGCGCATGAGTCGCGCCGCCTCCGTCGCCGTCAACCGATGAAGATTCTCGCGATCCATCAGCAGTGTGACGCGACGGCGACGAGTTCCCGGTTGATCGCCGAGGATCGGGAGGCCGGGTGTTCGGGAGTGGGCGGGATGCGGTTGGCGTGGGCCCGGATGACCCGTTCCTGCCACGCATCCCTACGAGCACACGCGGTCGATTGGGAACTCCTCACACGGTGATCGGTTCTGCGCGCATCGTGGTCAGAGGGCCCGCGCCGACTGCATCCCGTCCGCCCGCGACCCAGCCGCCTACTTGCCGTACAAGAACTCCGGGAGCCACAGCGTCATCCCTGGCCAGATGTACATGAAGACGAGACAGATACAGACGATGATCATGTACGGCATCATGCCGGCGAAGATCTGGTTGAGCGTCACGTGCTTGGGCGACACGCCCTTCAGGTAGAAGGCCGACATCGCCACGGGCGGCGAGAGGAACGCCGCCTGCAGGTTCACCGCCACCATCGTGCCGAACAGGATCGGATCGACGTGGAAGTGGCTCAGCAGCGGGATGAAGATCGGGCAGAAGATGACGATGATCTCCGTCCACTCGAGCGGCCAGCCGAGCAGGAAGATGATGAGCTGCGCCGTGATCTGGAACCCGAGCGGCGAGAGATTCATGGACAGCACCCAGCGCTCGATCAGGGACTGGCCGCCGTGCAGGGCGAACACCGCGGAGAACAGCGCGGAACCCACGAAGAGCCAGCACACCATGGCCGTGGTCTTCGCCGTGAGGAACGTCGCCTGCTTGAGGTTCTCGCGCAGCTCGGGCGACTTCCGGAGGTACCAGATTCCCGGGATCACGGTCCCGGTGAAGGTTCCCCCGATCGAAGCGGCGACGACGAGTGACGCGACGTCCTCACCCTCGTACCAGCCGAGCGCGACCCCGACGACGACGCCGAGCAGACTCCACCACCACACCGCCTTCGGATACCGCGCCATCACGGCGAGGTATAGCGCGCCCAGCGCGCCGATCGCCGCCGATTCAGTCGCCGTGCAGATGCCGAAGAGGATCACCACGAGCACGACGACGGTGAGGACGCCGAGTGGCACGACCGAGACGATCAGCTCCTTCAGGATCTCGAGCTGTTCGCCGTTCATCCGCCAGAAGTACCAGAGCAGGAGCAGGCCGCAGACGATCGCCGACGCCCAGAACCACTGATAGAAGTGCGCGGGGATCCTACCGGCGGTCGACGCCGTGGTGTCCCGGAACGACGTCACTTCCTCCCCGCCTTCCTGCTTGTCGGTCTCCGTCGTGGGGTCGCCGGCCATCCCCACCTCTTGCGACTGCTCGGCGGTCGCCGCCGGCGGCGCCACGATCGGCGCGGGCTTCGCGGCCGCCGCGGTCACGGCCGCGGTGGTCGGTGCGGCATTGTAGATGACGACATACCACCAGGCGCCGGCGAGGGTGCCGACGGTGAGCAGCAGCGGGACGAAGACCGCGAGCAGGTTGTTGGCGACCACCTTGTAGCCGCCGGCGACGCGCGCCAGCGCCGGACGAAACGCGGCGGCCACGAGCCCCGGCACCACGCTCCCGGTGCGTCCGCCCTCGAGCCGGCGCAGGTAGTCGGGGACGGTGACGCGATACTGATCGGGCCGCAGCTTGGGCGCGATCTTCGGATTGATGATCGCCCACCCGAGGATGTAGACGAGGTAGAGGCCCGTCAGGAAAAAGCCCGGCAGCATCGCGGCCGCGTAGAGCTTGACGATCGACTGGCCCGCCACGGCCGCGTACACGATGAGCATGACGGAGGGCGGGATGAGGATGCCGAGCGTGCCGCCCGCGGTGATGGTGCCGGAGGCCAGCCGCACGTCGTAGCCCGCCTTCAGCATCGGGCCCATGGCGATGACGCCCATCAGGACGACCACGGCGCCGACAATGCCCGAGGCGATGCCCCAGAACGCGCTCACCAGCATCGTGGTCACGGCGAGCGACGCCGGCACGCGGCGGAACGCGAGCTGGACGCTGTGGAACATCTTGTCGACCAGCGCCGCCCGCTCCATGATGTAGCCCATGAACACGAACAGTGGGATCGAGAGCAGCGCGTCGTTCGTCATGACGCCGTAGGCGCGCTGCACGATGAGGTCGAAGGCGCGATTGTCGTACCAGTGCGCCCCGGGAATCCAGAAGGCGATATAGCCGAAGATCATCCCGAGGCCCATCAGCGTGAACGCCGTCGGGAAGCCCATCATGATCGCGACCACGATGAGCCCGAGCATGGTGAGCCCGAGGGACGGATCGCTCATGGGTTCTTGTGCTCCACGGCGCTCCGATGCCGCGCGGCGTCGTCGATGGCGTGCGCGCCTTCCATCGCGATACGCCGCGACTCCTCGTCCACGTATTCGCTGTGGCCGAGCTGCGTCTGGATGACGTCGATCTCTTCCACGTCCTCGAGTCGCGCGGGCCACTGACCGGTCTTGAGACATACGACGCAGCGGACGATCTCGGCCAGCCCCTGCAACATGACGAGGATGCCGGCCACGGGAATCACCGTCTTGAACGGATAGACCGGCGGGCCCTCGGCGGTGACCGTGGAGGTCTCGTGGATCCGCCACGAGATGGAGGCGTAGTCGTACCCGGCGTAGATGAGGCCGAGGATGCCGGGCAGGAAGAACAGCAGGTACAGGGCGAGGTCGAGCGCCGCCTGCCCGCGTGGCTTCATATAGATGTAGACGAAGTCCGCGCGGACGTGACCGCCGGCCGCCAGCGTGTAGGCGCCGCACATCATGAACAGCGTGCCGTACAGCATGTTGTTGAAGTCGAAGATCCAGGCCGTCGGGGCGTTGAGGATGTACCGCTTGAACACCTCGATGGAAACGACGAACGTCAGCGCCAGGATGAGCCAGGCGAATGCCTTGCCGACCCAGTAGCTGAACAGGTCGGTGATCCGGATGACGTTCAGCGCGTTCATCGGCGCACCGAAGTGGCCAGTCACCCGGTGAAGGCCGGGTGGCTGGCCTGCTGCGAACGGTCCAAGGGCACCTAGTTCTTCTTCGGAGCCGGCGCCGTGGCGGGTATGTCCGCGGGCTTCGCGGCGGCGCGCTTGGCGAAGTAGTGGTTGTACGCCATGCGGCGGCTGACGTTCGTGTCGAGATCCCACTTCACCGCCCGCGCGGCGAAAACCTTCTGCGACTCGACGATCTCCTTGAACATCGGGTTGTCCGTCGACTTCTTGTCGACCACCTGGTCGTAGACTTCGAGCTGCTTCTGGAGGATGGAGGCCGGCGTGGTGAAGAACCGTACCTTGTCCTTCGTCTGCAGCTCGATGTAGTCCTTCGAGTAGCGGTCGATCGACTTCCACGACATGTCGGCCGACGCGGCCTCCACGGCGTTCTCGATGATGGCTTTCATCTTGTCGGGCAGCGCGTCGAATTTGGCCTTGTTGAACGTGATCTCGAGCTGCTCGGCGTTCTGGTGATAGCTCTGCAGCATGCAGATCTTCGACACGTCGGCGAACCCGAGGAGGCGGTCGGACGTGGCGTTGTTGAACTCGGCGGCGTCCAGCAGGCCGCGATCGATGGCGGGCACGATCTCGGCGCCGGGCAGCGCGTTGACCGCCGCGCCCATGCCCTGGAACACGTCGATGGAGATACCGACCGTACGGTACTTCAGGCCCTTGAAGTCATCGGCCTTGGTGATCTGTTTTTTGAACCACCCGAGCGGCTGCGTGAACATCGGCCCGTACGGGAACGAGACCACGTTGGCGCCGATGGACGCGTAGAGCTTCTGGAGCAATTGCTTGCCGCCGCCGTACTTGTGCCAGGAGAGCAGCATGTTGGCGTCCATCCCGTAGCCTGGGCCGGAGCCCCACAGGGCCAGCGCGTTCTGCTTGCCGTAGTGGTAGACGAGCACACCGTGGCCGCCGTCGAGCGTGCCCTTCGAGACGGCGTCGAGCAGACCGAACGCGGGGACGACGGCGCCGGCGGGCAGCACGTCGATCTTGAGATCGCCGCCGGTCATATCGTTGACCTTCTTTGCGAAGTCGAGCGCGTATTCGTGGAAGATGTCCTTCTGCGGCCACGTGCTCTGCCACCGCATCGTGATGGGGCCCTGCGCCTTGGCCACCGTTGGCGCGGTGGCAGCGACGGCCGCTCCCGCCGCGACGGCGGCACCCCTCAGGAAGGACCGACGGGTCTGGGTCGCAGTCTCGTTCACCTGCTCACTCATAGGCGTGGCTCCTTCATCGAGGCGTGATCGGGACCTTTGGTCGGACCGCGCCAACCTACGCGCAACGACCGCGCGAAGTCAAGCATTCGGGGTGATCCGTGGACGCGTCGGTGATCGGGGGACGCTTCAGGGATGGGCGATCGTCACGGACACGCGGCGCTCGCCCCGGCGGACCGCGACGGAGAGCGCCCGGTCGAGCGGCGTGTCGGCCAGCGCATCGCGCGCCGCGTCGCGGGAGATCACCGCGCGGTCGCCGATCTGCAGCAGCACGTCGCCCACCTCGAGGCCGGCCCTCTCGGCCGCGCTCCCGCGTAGGACGACCGCGATGGCGGGCGCTCCCGACGCGACGGCCGCGCCGCCCAGCTCACCCTGCGGCTGGCCGTCACGCAGAGCGAAGCCGAACTCCGCGGCCACGCGGTCGCCCAGCACGTCGCGCGGCATCGACGCCAGACGGACGTTGAGCTGACGGCGGCCTTCGCGGCGGAGGATCGTCAGCCGGACCTCGGCGTCCATCGGCGCGGCCGCGATCAGCCGCTGAAGCATGCGCGTCTCGGTCACCGGCCGGTCCCCGAAGGCCACAACGATGTCGCCGGCACGCAGCCCCGAGTGTGCGGCCGGCGTGCCTTCGAGCACCTCGACGATCACCACGCCGAAGCCCTCGCGGATGCCGTGATGGCTGGCGATCTCTTCCATCTCCTGCTCGGAGAGATCACGGATGCGCACGCCCAGCCAGGAGAACGCGTGGGCGTCGACGGCCTGGAGGACGCCGGCCAGGACGAGCAGGGCGACGAGAGCTCGCCGCATCACGTGAGCTCGTCCACCAGCGCTTCGAGCGCCGCGCTGACGCGGTGGAGACGCGCGTCGACGGCCAGCGTCTCGAGCAGCTCCTGGCGCAGCGTGGCGTCGGGCAGGAACGCGGCCGCCGCCCGGTCGGCGATCATCGCGGGCGGTTGGTCCTTGCCGAGCACGCCGTCGAGCACCGTGCGAGGACGCTCGAGCGCGTCGAGCAGGCGACCGCAGGCGGCGCGGATGCGGGCGATGAGCGGATCGACGGCGTCCGCGGCCGGCACGTCCTCGAGGCGCTGGGCGTTCACCATCCGGTAGAGCGTGTCGGCCGGCAGCTCGCGCTCGATTCTCACGCGGCAGAGGCCCTTGACCAGGATGTTGTAGCGGCCGCTCGACTGCCGCTCCCAGTTGACGATCTCACCGGCGCCGGCAACCGCGCGCACGGGTGGGCGGCCGTCGTAGGTGCTCTCGTATCCGGGCTCCAGTCGGGCGACGGCGAGTCGACGGTCACGCGCGAGCGCATCGGCCACCATCGCGCGATAGCGCGCCTCGAAGATGTGCAGCGGCAGGAACGTGTGGGGGAACAGCGTCACCTCGGGCAGCGGGAAGATCGGCAGGACGAGCGTGGCGGCCGCCGGCGCCGCGGAATCGCCCATGGCGTGAATCAGCCGATCGTCGGGAGCGACTTCAACGGGGCCAGCTCGTCCAGCCGTCGGCTCACCGCGGCGGCGAGGTCGCGAAAGGCGGCCGCCTGTGGTGAGGCCGGGCGCCTCAGCGTGATCGGCATGCCGCTGTCACCACCCGCCCGGATCTCGGGATCGAGCGGGATACGAGCCAGCAGCGGGACGCCGTACTCGTCGGCGATACGCTGGCCACCGGCCTCGCCGAAGATCGCCGTGCGCTCGCCGCAGTGCGGGCAGGCAAACACGCTCATGTTCTCGACGACGCCGATGATCGGAACGTTGAGCCGCTGGAACATGGCCACGGCCTTGCGCACGTCGAGGAGCGCGACGTCCTGCGGCGTCGTCACCATCACCACGCCGCTCAGCGGGATGACCTGCGAGAGCGAGAGCTGCGCGTCACCGGTGCCGGGCGGCATGTCGAACACCAGATAGTCGAGCGCCCCCCACATCACGTCGCGCAGCATCTGCTGGATGAAGGAGTGGATCATCGGGCCGCGCCAGACCAGCGGCTCCCGCTCGTTCACGAGGAGCCCGATCGACATCATCTTGAGGCCGTGCGACTCGACGGGGATGATCTTGTTGTCGAACATCCCGGGCCGGCCCTTGCTGCCGAGCATCATCGGCACGTCGGGTCCGTACACGTCGGCGTCGATGATGCCGACGGCGCCCTGCGAGCCCTTCAGCGCGACCGCGAGGTTCACCGCCACCGTGGACTTGCCGACACCACCCTTGCCGGACGACACGGCGATCGTGTGGCGCACCTCGGGGATCAGGTCGGCCGGGCGCTGGGGCGCGGCGGCGGGCCCGGCGCCGTGCTGATGACCATGCGTCTGTGCCGCAGGCGCTGCGCCGGCGCGGCCCATCGTGGCCTGAACGTGGCTCACGCCGGGGAGCTGGCGCACCGCCTTCGTCGCTTGCCCGTGGAGCGCGGCCTTCGCCGCCGGCGCTTGCGTGCTGAACGCCAGGGTGAACGTCACTCCGCCCTCGGTGATGGCGATGTCGCGGACGAGCCCGAGCGTCACGATATCTTGCTGGCTTTCGGGATCGTGGACCGCGCGGAGCGCCTGCAGGACCGCCGCTTCAGTCACCATTCTAGAGGCCACTATACATGAGAACGGAACTGCCCATTTTGGGGGCCCAGCGCCCCACCGATCGCAGTCTTCACGGTCGGAGACCGCGAGATTTGCGGTCATCGCGTGTGGAATGTCGCTTGCGTACTCCCCGGGGCGGCGACCTTCCCCCATGAGGCTCGCCATTCGTAATGCCCTCCCCCGGCGAGGGCGAACCTGCCAGGGTTCGCCCTCGCTTACTCTCCAGATCTTGCATTGCCTGGAGTGACCTGTTAGAAAAGTACGGTGATCGGTCCCGACGATTTTCGTCGTCTCCTCGGGCACTTCGCATCCGGCGTCACCATCGTCACCACGAGCGACGCCGACGGCCGCCCGGCCGGACTCACCGTCAGCGCCTTCGCGTCGCTGTCGCTCGAGCCTCCCCTCGTGCTGGTCTGCGTCGATCACAAGGCTCAGAGCTATCCGGCACTGAAGGACAACCGGGGGTTCGCGGTGAACGTGCTCAGCACCGACCACGAGGTGATCTCGCGCCGCTTCGCGTCCACGCGGCTCGACAAGTTCGACGGCGTCGCCTATCAGATGAGCGCACTCGGCTTGCCGCTGCTGGGTGGCGCCCTCGCCCACATCGAGTGCGTCACGGTCAACCGGCACGTCGAGGGCGATCACACCATCTTCGTGGGCCGCGTGGAAGCCGGGGCCACCGCCGACGGCGAGCCGCTGCTCTACCACCGCGGCAAGTACAAACGTTTCGAGGGAGGCTCGGTGTGACGATTCCACTGTCCCGTCCCCCGGTGGACGACGAGGTCAAGGAGGCGGTCCTGGCGGCCATCGAAGGCCGGCAGTACATCCTGGGGCCACAGTGCAAGGAGTTCGAGAGCGAGCTGGCGCGCCACGCCGGCGTCAAGCACGCGGTCCTCACCAGCTCGGCGACCGCCGCGCTGTGGATGATCATGCGCGGCCTCGGCGTGAAGGCGGGTGACGAGATCCTCGCACCATCCCACACCGCGTTCCCGACAATCGAGGCGATTTGCTTCGCCGGCGCCACGCCCGTCTTCGTGGACGCCGACGACTGGTACACGATGGACCCGAAGGACGCGGCGGCCCGGATCACGCCGCGCACGATCGGGATCGTGCCCGTTCACCTGTACGGCCAGCCCGTCGACGTGCCCGCGATCCAGGACGTGGCCTCGGCCCGCGGCTTGTGGCTCCTCGAGGATTGCGCCCAGGCGCAGGGCGCGGCCTGGGCCGGCCGTCCCGTGGGGAGCTTCGGCGTGGCCGCGGCGCTCTCGTTCTATCCGTCGAAGAACCTGCCCGCCATGGGCGACGGCGGCGCCGTGCTCACGAGCGACGACAATCTCGCCGCGCGCTGTCGGCGACTGCGTGACCACGGCCGCCTCAACAAGGACGTGCACGCCGAGGTCGGCTTCAACCTGCGCTTCAACGAGCTCCAGGCCGCCGC
>WNGI01001254.1_pt1 | contig 20786 bp, 22 predicted proteins | sample 5400621 | NCBI WGS metagenome assembly WNGI01 (sample SAMN13153374, study PRJNA577476) | soil metagenome | isolation source: 20 cm soil or saprolite under Garry oak tree replicate 1 | place: USA:California | collected 2016-06-15
GCCACCAGCAGGTGGGGACGAAGTCGTCGAGCGCCCGTTCGCGAATCTCGAGGCGATACTCCAGCTGGCCGTCCTTGTACACGTCGACATCGCCGGCGGCGTCGCTGAGCAGGAACTGCCCGTCCGGGTCGTCCTGCTCGGCGCGATCGTCGAAGCGCAGCGGGTAGACGCCGTGGTTGCCGAACCCGACGTCGGCGAGCCAGCGGTCTGCGTCGCCGGCGGGTTGCACGATCAGCGCCAGGTGATCGAACGGCGGCCCGAACCGGCCGCCCATATGGACCCGGGCCGCCGCCCGCGTCACGCCGAATCCGAGCGCCTCGAGCAGCAGTGCGAACATGCCGTTGAGTTCGTAGCAGAAGCCGCCGCGGCGCCTGGTCACGATCTTGTCGACCAGGTCGGCCTCGTCCAGTGAGATCGGCTCGTCCAGGTGGATGCTCAGGTTCTCGAACGGGACGGCGAGCTGGTGCAGTCGATGCAGGTCGCGTAGCCCGTCCGCATCGGCGGCGGCCGGCGGCGTCGCGTCGATGCGGTCGAGGTACGCGGCGGTCGTCGTCTCGTTCATCAGGCTCCCTGCTCGAGGTGGCGGCGCAGGCCGCGTTCGCCGTCGCGCATCATGACGGCGTGGTTGAAGCGCAGTGCCGGACGGGCGAGGAGCCCGGCGCGGCGCACCAGCGCCTTGCGCACGACGACGTCCTCGTCGAACACCACGATCGCACCGCCCGCGGCGGCACTGATCGACCACTGGCTCCACCCTTCCAGATCTCCGGTCTGGTGCGCCCGCAGCACGCGTGCGGCCGGATCCTCGACGTCGCGGCGGATCGCGAACACCAGGTCGTAGGGAAGCAGGCTGCGGCAGCGCACCTCGCCGGTCTCGTCGTCGAGCTGCCGGACGCTGCGCACCTGCGTCCACCATGCCGGGTAGCCGGCGACGTCCCGCAACGCCGCGTAGACCTCGTCGGCGGATGCGGCCAGCTGCCATTCGGATCGGAAGACGTAACGGGCGCTCACCGAGACACGACCGGGGGCTCGGTCGACCACGGGAAGTCGATCCACAGGTCTGTGCGCCGCCAGGCGTACTCGCACTTGACGACCGAACGCGACTTCTCGTAGATGACGGCGCACCGGACCTCGGCGACGTGGTCGGCGCAGAAGTCCTTGACTAGGCGCAGGGTCGCGCCGGTGTCGGCGACGTCGTCGGCGATGAGGACCCGCGATCCGGACAGGTCGATCGGCTTGGGTACGGGCGGCAGCACCACGGGCATGTCCAGGCGCTGGTCGACGCCGGTGTAGAACTCGACGTTGATGACGTGCAGGTTCTTCACGTCCAGGGCGTAGCCGAGCGCGCCAGCGGGAAACAGGCCCCCGCGCGCGATGGCCAGGATGATGTCCGGGCGGAAGCCGTCGGCGTCGATCCGGACCGCGAGCTCGCGGCCGGCACGGCCGAAGTCGGCCCAGGTCAGGGTCTCGCGCGCCATCGGGGAAGCGTGCCAGACGGAACATTTGCCCTGCGAAGTCGGCCACAGTTGTTACTGCGTGGTACACCGGACGTGCGACCGTCAGCGGCAGGAGGTGACCATGCCTTATCCGGACGACGGCGGGCGCGACCGGCCGTGGATCATGCGCACCTACGCCGGACACTCCTCGCCGGTCGAGTCGAACGCGCTGTATCGCCGCAACCTGGCCAAGGGGCAGACCGGTCTGTCGGTGGCTTTCGACCTGCCGACGCAGACCGGCTACGACCCCGACGCCGAGCTGGCGCGGGGCGAGGTCGGCAAGGTGGGCGTGCCGGTCGCGCATATCGGCGACGTCCGGGCGCTCTTCGACGGCATCCCGCTCGACCACATGAACACGTCGATGACGATCAACGCGCCGGCGATGTGGCTGTTCGCGCTCTACCTGGCCGTCGCCACTGAACAAGCAGAGGCGCAGGGCTCCGATCCGCGCGCAGTGCTCGACCAGCTCACCGGCACGACGCAGAACGACATCGTCAAGGAGTACCTGTCGCGCGGGACGTACGTGTTCCCGCCGGGGCCGTCGATGCGGCTGATCACCGACATGATCGCCTACGCCGTCGCGAACGTCCCGAAGTGGAACCCGATCAACGTCTGCAGCTACCACCTGCAGGAGGCCGGGGCGACGCCGGTGCAGGAGGTCGCGTTCGCGATGTGCACGGCGATCGCCGTGCTGGACTCCGTGCGCGACTCGGGACAGGTCTCGGCGGAGAAGTTCGGCGAGGTGGTCGCGCGGATCTCGTTCTTCGTCAACGCCGGCGTGCGGTTCGTCGAGGAGATGTGCAAGCTCCGCGCGTTCGCACGCCTCTGGGACGACGTGACCCGCGAGCGCTACGGAGTGGCCGACGCCAAGGCGAGACGGTTCCGCTACGGCGTCCAGGTCAACTCGCTGGGCCTGACCGAGGCGCAGCCGGAGAACAACGTGTACCGGATCCTGCTGGAGATGCTGGCTGTGACCATGTCGCGGGACGCCCGCGCGCGGGCCGTCCAGCTGCCGGCCTGGAACGAGGCGCTCGGCCTGCCGCGGCCGTGGGATCAGCAGTGGTCGATTCGGATGCAGCAGGTGCTGGCGTTCGAGTCGGACCTGCTCGAGTACGCCGACCTGTTCGAGGGGTCGCGCGTGGTCGAGGCGAAGGTCGCCGAGATCGAGGCGGGCGCGCGCGCCGAGATCGACCGCATCCTGGCGCTCGGCGGCGCGGTGGCAGCCGTCGAGTCCGGCTACCTGAAGTCCGCGCTCGTCTCGTCGCTCGCCCAGCGACGGCGCCGGATCGAGTCGGGCGAGGACGTCGTGGTGGGCGTGAACAGGTTCACCGAGTCCGAGCCGAACCCGCTGCTCGACGACATCGAACTGGCGATCCAGAGCGTCGACCCGGCCGCCGAGGCGGCGGCGATTCATGCAGTGCAGACGTGGCGCGCGACGCGTGACCAGGCGGTGGCCGACGAAGCGCTCACGGCGCTCCGCGACGCCGCGAAGACCGACGCGAACCTGATGGAGGCCTCGCTGCGCTGCGCGCGTGCCGGCGTCACGACGGGGGAGTGGGCCGGCGTGCTGCGCGAGGTGTTCGGCGAGTATCGCCCACCGACCGGCGTCGGCGGCGCGAGCGGCGGCGGTCACGAGGGCGAGCTGTCCGGCGTGCGGGACCGCGTGCGCACCGTCGGCGAATCGCTCGGCAGGCCACTGCGGTTCCTGGTCGGCAAGCCGGGCCTCGATGGGCATTCCAACGGCGCGGAGCAGATCGCCGTGCGTGCCCGCGACGCCGGTTTCGAGGTGATCTACTCGGGCATCCGGCTCACGCCCGCGCAGATCGTCGCGGCCGCTGTCGAGGAGGACGTCGACGTCGTCGGTCTCTCCGTGCTGTCCGGCTCGCACCTGTCGGTCGTGCCCGAAGTGGTCGACGGCCTGCGTGCTGCCGGGCTCGGCGACGTGCCGGTGGTCGTCGGTGGCATCGTGCCCGACGCGGACGCCGAGCGGCTTCGGGCGGCCGGTGTCGCCCGGGTCTTCACGCCGAAGGACTTCGAGATCACCGACGTCCTGGACCAGGTCGTCGACGCGATCGTGGACGCCCGCGGCTAGGACGTGCCGAGATGCGCCTCGGCGTACTGCTTGACCGCAGCCATCGTGCGCACGTTCTCGTTGTCGAAGGCGCGGGTGATCAGTCGTCGGAAGGGCCGCACGAGGGCCGGCATGGTGACGTCGAGGACCAGCCACCGGATGACCTGCGTTCCGCCGTCGTCGGGCTCGAACGAGTAATGGATGTGTACGTCGACAGTCGCTCTGAGCTGGCTGACGTCGATGGTGTGGTGGAAGTCGAGTGATCCAGGAGGTGAGAAGCCGGTGACCGTGCCCCACCAGTCCTTGCCCGGCTCACCTGGTTTGCCGTCGTGGTAGCGGCTGCCCAACTGGACCGGATACGGCTCGACGTCGGTCGTCTCGGCGAACTGATCCGAACCGGGCAGCCAGCTCCCGTAGTTCAGCATGTCTGACAGCAGCTCGAACAGCGCGCCCGGCGGCGCAGCAACCTTGGAGCTGTAGAACCTGTGCCACTGAGAAGTAGCCATACGCGCTGCTCCCACGTCCGTCTGTAGGACGTGGCCAGCTTCCCACGCGGCGCGTCCTGGTCACCGCGTGGCGAGTTATCCACAGCGGCGTCGAACGCGCGTGCGAATGTCGTCCGGCCTGGCTAGCGTTCCGATGTCGGTTGGCCGGGCACGCGGCCCGGCATGGCACGCAGGAGGGGCGATCGCTATGACACCGGAATTGGCTGCCGCTATCGAGCAGGAGGCGGCGCGGGAGGGCATCTCGCTACGTGCCTGGATCGCGAATGCCGCGCAGCACCGCGTGCTGATTCAGCGCGGCGTGCGCGCGATGGACGAGTACCAGCGCGAGTACGGGGCGTTCACCGCCGACGAGCGTGCCGAGGCGCGCGCCTGGCTCGATCGGATCCAGCGCGCAGGGGGTCTGAGTTGACGGCGATCACCTACGACACGGGCGCGCTGCTCGCTGCCGAACGGCACGTCGCGCGGATGCTCGCGCGCCACACGACGTGCCTGGAGGAAGGCATTGCGCCGGTCGTGCCGGTCGGCGTGCTCGCCGAGGCGTGGCGGGGCGGGGCGATGCAGGCCGGTCTGGCGTGGCTGCTCGACGGCTGCCAGGTCGAGACGCTCGACGAGCAGCGAGCGCGAGCCGTCGGAGTGCTCGCGGGCGTGTCATCGATGTTCGACGTCGTCGACGTGTCGGTCGTCGAGGCGGCAATCCGCCATCGCGCCGTCATCGTGACCTCGAACCACGCAGGCATCGAGCAGATCGTCCGAGCGGCCGGGGTCGAGCTAAGCGTCGAGCAGGTATGAACGAGTCACGGCGCGATCCGATTCTCGACCGGCGTGCCAGCCTGCACCGTGCGGCTGACCGTGCAGAGGCGGTCGTGCGACTGCGCCACCGCGCGCGGCAACACGGCGCGAGCCTCGTCGCCGGCCTCGCCGTCGGGGAACCTGATCCGGTACGTCACGGCGAGGTTGATCAACCGGTTGCCGCCCGCCTCGTCGCGGATCTTGTCCGAGGTCACCGTGACGGTGAACGCTTCGGGCTCAGCACGCTTCGAGGCGACGTAGTCGACGTCCGCCGCGCCGCATCCGCCGAGCGCGACCAGGAACAACTCCACGGCCGAGAAGTCGTCATCCTCGCCCGACCCGAAGAGCAGCGTCGCGCCGCGCGCGTTCGTGGCGCGGTAGCGCCCCAGCCCGACGCGTTCGAGGTCGACGCGCCGCAGCGTCTCGTCAGCCATGCCGTTCAGCCGAACGTGTCGGGGTTCGGGCCGGTGCGATGGCCGGTGTTCAGGTCCGCGATCGCATCGACGTCGTCCGGCGCGAGTTCGAAGTCGAACACGTCGATGTTCTCGCTGATGCGCGACGCAGTCACCGACTTGGGGATGACCATGTTGCCGAGCTGGATGTGCCACCGCAGCACGATCTGGGCCGGTGTGTGCGCGTACTTCTCGGCGATCGTGGTTACGACGGGATCGGCAAGCAGCGGGCCGCCCTTGGCCAGCGGCGACCATGCTTCGGTGACGATGCCATGATCGGCGTGGAACGCGCGCAGCTCCGGCTGGGTCAGATAGGGATGCAACTCGATCTGGTTGACGGCGGGAACGATATCGGTCTCGTCGAGCAGCCGCCGCAGGTGCGGAATCTGGAAGTTGGAGACGCCGATCGCCTTGGCCCGGCCGTCCGCGTAGATCTTCTCCAGCGCGCGCCAGGTCTCGACGTACAGGTCGTGGTGCGGGCGCGGCCAGTGGATCAGGTAGAGGTCGACATGGTCGAGGCCGAGCAACTCGAGGCTTCCGTCGAACGCGCGCAAGGCTCGGTCGAATCCGTGGGCGTGGTTGGTCAACTTGGTCGTGACGAACACCTCGCCGCGCGGCAGGCCGGACCCGGCGATCGCCTCGCCGACTCCGCGCTCGTTCTCATACCCGGCCGCACTGTCGATGCTGCGGTAACCCGCCTGCAGGGCGGTTCCGACGACGCCGACGGCCTCGGCATCGCCGACCCGGAAGACACCGAAGCCCAGCTGTGGCAGGTGGGTTCCGTTGTTGAGCGAGATGGTGGGGACGTCGGGCATGAGTGGCAACTCCTCACGTGGGCTGTTATCGACGCTACCGATCGGGCGAATCGACCGGCGGCGCGAGGTACAGGTGGGCCATCTCGGCCGGCAGCGGCGCGTCCGGGCGGTATTCGAGGGGCGTCGTGCCGTCCGCCGCCGCGGCCGCCGCATCGGCGAGGCCGAACCGAGCGCGCAGCCGGCCGAAGAAATCCGACGGGCGCAGCCGGACCAGCCGCGCGCGTTGCTGGCCGGCATAGACGCCGACCCAGTCGCCAGGGTCGAGCACGCCGCGCAGCTGGCCGTCGACGCTCACTGCCACCTGGCCGGAGTGCTGCAGCACTCGGACGGCAACGGCCTCGTCCGCGGCGAGCACGAGGCTGCGATCGAAGATCATGTGCGGAGCGACCGGCGTGAACACGATGGCGTCCACGCGCGGCGAGAGCACCGGTCCTCCGGCGGCGAAGCTGTACGCCGTCGACCCGGTAGGGCTCGACACGACCAGCGCATCGGCCGAGTAGGAGGCGAACAGCCGGCCGGCGATGTACACGCCGAGACTGGCCTGACGGTCCCGGGCCAGCTTCTCGAAGACGACGTCGTTGAGCGCCATGACGTCGAGCGCGACGCCCCAGCCGACATCGTCCGGCGTGCCGGCCCGCACCGGCGGCGGTGGCAGCTTGGGTCCTCGCCCATAGCGCAGCAGGCCCTCGACTCCAGCCGGGATCTCCAGCGGCCGGGAGGCTCGCATGTTCAGCGTCAGGCGTTCCTCGATGACGGCCGACCCGTCGTAGACGGCGCTGAGCGCTCGAGTCAGGTCGTCGACGCCGACCTCGGTCAGGAACCCCACCCGTCCGACGTCGACGCCGAGCACCGCCGCATTGCAGGTCGCGCCGATCCGGGCACCGCGCAGGAACGTGCCGTCGCCGCCGATCGTGACGACCACATCGGGGTATCCGGCCTCGGCCGCCTCGGCTCGCGCATTACGCCGTTCGATGCCGCCGCCGTCGTGCCAGACGTCGACGCTGACCGCAGGCACGTCGTGCTCGGCGGCCCAGCGCCGCACCAGCTCGGCCGCCGCACGCGCCTCGGCCTTGCCTTCGTGGACGACGATCCCGATGCGCCGGATGGTCATGGCGCGAGGTTACCCACCTGTAGCGTGCTGATCGTGCGTCTGGTAATCGCTCGCTGCTCGGTCGACTACGTCGGGCGCCTGACAGCGCATCTGCCTCTCGCGACGAGGTTGCTGCTCGTCAAGGCCGACGGGTCGGTGCTCGTGCACTCCGACGGCGGGTCGTACAAGCCGCTGAACTGGATGAGCCCGCCATGCACGCTCGCCGAGCGCGACGGCACCTGGACGGTCACCAACAAGGCCGCCGAGCAGCTCGTCATCACCATCGAGGAGCTGCTGCACGATTCGTCGCACGAGCTGGGCGTCGACCCCGGGCTGGTCAAGGACGGCGTCGAGGCCGACCTGCAGCGACTGCTCGCCGAGCACATCCACACCCTCGGTGCGGGCTACCGGCTGGTGCGCCGCGAGTACCCGACGCCGATCGGGCCGGTCGACATCATGGCCCGCGACGCCGACGGGCTGGCGGTTGCCGTCGAGATCAAGCGCCGGGGGGAGATCGACGGTGTCGAGCAGCTGACCCGCTACCTCGAGCTGCTCAACCGCGATCCGCTGCTTGCCCCGGTGCGCGGCGTGTTCGCCGCGCAGGAGATCAAGCCGCAGGCGCGCACTCTCGCGCAGGACCGCGGCATCTCCTGCGTCGTGCTCGACTACGACGCCCTGCGCGGCATCGCGTCCGGCAACACCCTGTTCTGACCCCGTCACGCGGCCGGGGATGTCCAGCCAGGCCAGGAAGGTCTGCGCGCAGCGCTCGGCGAGGACCTCTTCGCCCCACGCGACCGGGCCGTACTGGCCGTGCCCGGCGCATGACCGACAATTCGCACTTCCGCGACGCGACGGGCGTTGCCATGATTCGACGATGGCTATTTCCGAACGCAACGCTGCGGCCCGGGCGACGTGGGCCCTCGGCGACTATCACCGCTTCGCCATCGACCTGATCTGGCAACTCGGCGCCGAACTCGTCGCCGCGTGCGGCATCTCGGCGGGAGATCGGGTGCTCGACGTCGCGGCGGGCACCGGCAACACCGCGCTGCGCGCGGCTGCGCGCGGCGCGAAGGTCGTCGCGTCGGACCTCACGCCGGAGAACTTCGCGGCCGGACGCGACGAGGCGCGCAAGCTCGGCGTCGAGATCGAGTGGGTCGAGGCCGACGCCGAGTCGCTGCCGTTCGAGGATGGCGAGTTCGACGTCGTGACGTCGTCGGTCGGTGCCATGTGGGCGCCGGATCACCAGGCCGTCGCAGACGAACTGGTGCGGGTCTGCCGGCCCGGCGGGGTCATCGGCATGGTCAACTTCGCGGCGGACGGGCTGCTGTCCGAGTTCCTCGACGTCTTCACGCCCTACCTGCCGCCGCCGCCGCCCGATGCGCAGCCGCCGACCCTGTGGGGCAGCGAGGATCACCTGCGCGGGTTGTTCGGCGATCGGGTCGAGTCGTTGCTGCTCACCCGCAGCGCGTACCTGGAACGGGTCGCCGGGGGGCCGCGCGGGTACTGCGAGTACTACAAGGCCACGTTCGGACCGGTGATCGCCCTGTACGCGGCACTCGCCGAGCAGCCCGAGCGGCTTGCCCGGTTGGATCAGGATTTCCTTGATTTCGCGGTGCGGGCGAACCGCGGCGGCGACGGCGATGCGGCCGAACTCCGGTTCGAGTACCTGCTCGTCGTGGCCGGCAAGCGGCGCTCGTAGTGGCGGAGGCGTAGCGAGCCCTGGCCGCCGAGGTTACCCGCCAGTACGGTGAGGCCATGACGGCCAGCCAAGCCACCTCGCAGGCGGCCCAGCCCGCGACGACATTCGAATCACGGAACCCGGCCACCGACGAGGTGATCGCGACCTTCCCGATGCACGCCGAGGCCGACGTCAGCAAAGCGGTCGAGCGGGCGCGCGGCGCGGCGGCCTGGTGGCGCGACCTCGGACACGACGGGCGCAAGCGGCGCATGCGTGCCTGGCGAACGCTGCTCGTCCGGCGCAGTGACGAGTTCGCCGAGCTGATCCACCGCGAGAACGGCAAGCCGTCCGACGACGCGCTCGGCGAGATCATCCTTGCCATCGAGCACGTCAGCTGGGCGGCGTCCAACGCCGAGAAGGTGCTGGGGCGGCGACGGGTCGCGCCGGGCATGCTCGCGATGAACCACACCGCGTCGGCCGAGTACCTGCCGTTCGGCGTGGTCGGCGTGATCGGTCCGTGGAACTACCCGGTGCACACGCCGATGGGCTCGATCACCTACGCGCTCGCCGCCGGGAATGCAGTCGTCTTCAAGCCGAGTGAGTACACGCCGGCGATCGGCAAGTGGCTGGTCGACTCGTTCGCCGAGGTGGTGCCCGAGCAGCCGGTCTTCGGGCTGGTGACCGGCTTCGGAGCCACCGGTGCGGCGCTGTGCCGCGCCGGCGTCGACAAGCTCGCGTTCACCGGCTCGACGGCAACCGGCAAGAAGGTCATGGCCGCGTGCGCCGAGACGCTCACGCCGATCCTGATCGAGTGCGGTGGCAAGGACGCGCTGATCGTCGCCGACGACGCCGACCTCGATGCCGCCGTCGACGCGACCGTCTGGGGCGCGATGGCCAACTCCGGCCAGACATGCACCGGCGTCGAGCGCGCCTACGTCGTCGAGCCGCTCTACGACGAGTTCGTCGCGCGCGTGACCCGGGAGGCAGGGCGGATCCGCGGGGGCAGCGATGCCGCGGCCAACTACGGCCCGATGACGATGCCGGCGCAGATCGACGTGATCCGCCGGCACATCGACGACGCTCTCGCGCGGGGTGGACGCGCGGTGGTGGGTGGCCCCGAGTCGGTGCAGCCCCCGTACGTGCAGCCGGTGGTGCTCGTCGACGTCCCCGAGGACTCGGTTGCCGTCCAGGAGGAGACGTTCGGCCCGACCGTGACCATCACGCGCGTCCGCGACGTCGACGAGGCGGTGCGGCTCGCCAACGCGAACCCGTTCGGGCTCGGCGGCGCCGTGTTCAGCGCGAAGCATGGCGAGCGGATCGCTGCCCGCCTGTCGTGCGGCATGGTCAGTATCAACTCTGCGATCACGTTTGCGACCGTGCCGGGCCTGCCGTTCGGGGGTGTGCGCAACTCGGGCTTCGGACGGATCCACGGGCCGGACGGGCTGCGCGAGTTCGCCTGGCCGCGCGCCGTCACGCACCTGCGGTACCCGTCACCGATCAAGGTGCTCACATTCCGGCGCACCCCGCGAGATGTCGCCTGGCTGGTGCGTATGGTCAAGGCGCGCTGGGGTCGTTGACGGGAGGTCAGCCAGATGACTCGTGAGTTTCGGCAGGTTGGCGTCGTGGGACTCGGCACGATGGGTGCCGGCATAGCCGAGGTATTCGCGCGAAACGGCCTGTCCGTCGTCGCGATCGAGGCCGACGACGCGGCCCTGACGCGGGGCCGCAACCACGTCGAGAACTCGACCAGTCGGGCAGTCGCTCGCGGCAAGCTCACCTATGACGAGCAACGCGAGCTGGTGGCCCGGATCGACTTCGGCACGGATCTCAAGTTGCTCGCCGACGCGGATCTCGTCGTCGAGGCAGTGCCCGAACATCTCGAACTCAAGCGAGCGATCTTCAGCCAGCTCGACGGCATCTGCAAGCCCGAGGCGATCCTCGCCACGAACACCTCGTCGTTGTCGGTCACCGAGATCGCGGTCGCGACCGGACGTCCGGGCAAGGTCGTCGGCGTCCACTTCTTCAACCCGGCGCCGGTGATGAAGCTGGTCGAGATCGTGCGCACCGTCGTCACCGAGCAGGACGTGGTCGACGACGTCGAGGCGTTCGCGCAGAAGCTGGGCAAGGTCGACGTCACGATCGGCGACCGTGCCGGTTTCATCGCGAACGCGCTGCTGTTCGGCTACCTCAACCACGCGGCGTCGCTGTACGAGTCGCGCTATGCCAGTCGCGAGGACATCGACGCGGCGATGAAGCTCGGCTGCGGCCTGCCGATGGGCCCCTTGGCATTGCTCGACCTGATCGGCCTGGACACGTCCTACGAGATCCTCGACACGATGTACAAGCAGGGCCGCGACCGGCTGCACGCGCCGACGCCGATCTTTCGGCAGATGATGACCGCAGGCCTGCTCGGGCGGAAGTCCGGTCGCGGTTTCTACGCCTACGACGCCCCGGACTCGCCGAACGTCGTCGCCGATGCGCACACCCCGCCGCCGCTGGACGTGATCGAGGGGGCGCGTCCCGTCGAGAAGGTCGGCGTGGTCGGCTCGGGCACGATGGCTACCGGAATCGTCGAAGTCTTCGCCAAGGGCGGCTACGACGTGCTGTTCGTGGCCCGGAGCGCTGAGAAGGTAGCGACCGTCTCTGCTTCCATAGCCCGCTCGATGGAGAAGGCGGTACAGCGCGGCAAGCTCACCGAGGCCGATCGTGACGCCGCGCTCGCCCGGATCAGCGGCACATCGCGGCTCGACGATCTGGCCGACGCGCAGCTCGTGGTCGAGGCGGTCGTCGAGGATCTGACCGTCAAGGAGGCCCTCTTCTCCAACCTGGACGAGATCTGCGCACCGGGCACGGTGCTGGCCACGACCACGTCGAGCCTTCCGGTGATCGAGTTCGCCGCCGCGACGTCGCGGCCGTCCGACGTCATCGGGATGCACTTCTTCAACCCCGCCACGGTCATGAAGCTGGTCGAGGTCGTCCGCACCGTGTCGACCGCTCCGGCCGTCGAGGCCACCGTGCTCGACGTCGCCCGCAAGATCGGCAAGCACGCGGTGCGCTGCGGTGATCGGGCGGGCTTCATCGTCAACGCGCTGCTCTTCCCGTACCTCAACGACGCCGTGAAGATGCTCGAGGCGCACTATGCGACGGCGGACGACATCGACTCGGCCATGAAGGTCGGCTGTGGCTATCCGATGGGTCCGTTCGAGCTGCTCGACGTGGTGGGCAACGACGTGTCGTTGGCGATCCAGCGCACGCTCTACCTCGAGTTCCGGGAACCCGGCTTCGCGCCCGCGCCGCTGCTGGAGCACCTGGTGACGGCCGGGCGGCTCGGCCGCAAGACCGGCAAGGGCTTCCGCGAGTACACATAGGCTCGACAGGTGCCGCGCCAGAATCGACGACGTCCGGACGAGCCGATGCGCGCCGGATCCGCAACGCCGTCCGCCGAGCGGCACGAGCAGTGGCGCGGCGAGGAGTATGTCGTGCGCTCACTGCCCGGCGGGGGCACCACCAAGGCATACCGCTGCCCCGGCTGCGACCAGGAGATCCGGCCCGGGTTGCCCCACGTCGTGGCCTGGCCGGCGGACGATTCCGACGCGGGTGACCGCCGGCACTGGCACACCGCGTGCTGGGCGGCGCGCGACCGGCGAGCGCCCGGCGTCCAGCGTGGTCGCTCCGCACCGCGTCATTGAGGTCAGTTCCGCGCTTGGCGCGGGACGACCAGTTCGCGCAGGATCAGGTCGATCACGGCGACCAGCGGCAGGGCGAGCAGGAATCCGATGACGCCGAGCACCTGAGCGCCGGCGACCGCGCCGATGATCGTCGCCGCCGGGTTGATCCGCGGCATCTTGGTGAACAGCCTCGGTACGACGACGAAGTTCTCGACTATCTGGTACGCGATGAGGAAGACGATCGTGGCGATGCCGGCAGCGGTCGAGTCGATCAGCACGATCACCGAGACGACCGTGATCGCCACCGGGGCCCCGATAAGCGGGACCACGTCGAGCAGCGCGATGACGAAGGCGAGCGCGTACGGGAACGGCGCGCCGATCGCCCATAGCCACAGCAACGAGACCAGGCCCGCGACAAACGCGAGGAGCAGGTTGCCGGCCACGTAGTCGCCGATCTGGTCGGTGATCTTCGTGCCGATCTGCGTTGCGCGACCTCGGCGCGAGCCGGGTGCCATGCCGTACGCGAAGGTCTTGATGTCGCCGAAGTACGCCATGAAGTAGAGGGTCAGCACGAGAACGGTCAGGCCTTCGAAGATGGTCGTGGCGACCGCCGTGCCCGCCGAGAGCACGTTGCCGGCGAAGCTCCGGAACAGGTCACCGGACTGGACGTAGTCGCGCAACCGGTTGATCACGTGGAAGCGACGGTCCAGATCGGCGATCCGCCGGTTGTGCTGCAGGTCGGTGAGATAGCCGGGCAGCTTGTGCACGAACGACGTCGTCTGGTCGACGAGCGGCGGCACGACCGCGAATCCGAAGCCGGTGAAGACGCCGGCGATGACCACGAACACGACCGCGACGGCCAGTCCGCGAGGAAGGCCCAGCCGCTGGACGACGAAGCGGACGCCCGGGTCGAGCCCGGCGGCGAAGAAGAGCGCCAGTGCAACCAGAACCAGGATGTCGCGCGCGTCGACCAGTGCGCGAAAGAGCAGGTAGGCGAGTCCTACGCCGACGGCTGCGGCGAACCCGAGGGCGAACGGCGATCGGGTTCCCGAGTCGTCATCAGCTTCGGACACGACCTCGCGGTTTCGCCGGAGCGCGCGACGGCTTCTCGGTCTTCGCTGCCTTCGCTGGTTCGCGCGGACTGCTCGGCGGTGGCGGCTCGATGTCTGCGAGCAGCTTGGCGATCTTCTCGTGCAGCTCGCGCAGTGCGGTGTGCGTCTCGACGCGCCGATCGTTGAGGCGCCCGAGTTCGGCCCGCGCCTCGCGCAGCAGATCCTCGGCTGCTGCGTGTGCGTCGACTCGTATCTGCTGGGCCTGCGCCTCGGCTGCGGCGACTTGCGCCGCGGACTTGCGCGCCTCCTCGGTACGTCGCAGGCGCAGGGTGATCTCGAAGTCCTTCTCGGCGGTGCTCACCCGCTCGTCGATCTCGGCCTGCAGCCGCGCCCGTTCGGCCGCCGCCGCCTCGTCCAGCCGCGCCCGCTCGGCTGCCGCCGCCTCGTCCAGCCGGACGCGCTCAGCCTGCGCGTCGATCGTGAGCTGGTCTTCCTCGGTCTGGGCGCGGGTGCGTTCCTCCTGAATTTGAGCGGTCAGGTCGGCGCGGTGATGCTCGACCTCGGCGATGCGCTGCCGGAACGTCTCGTCGGCCTCGGCGTGGCGCTGCGTGGCGTCGGCGATGATCTGCTCGGCATCCTGGCGTGCACTGGAACGGATCCGCTCGGCCGACTCGTCGGCGGTCCGCCGAACGGTCAGGACGTAGGCGTCGGCCTCGGCGCGCATCTTGGACGCGTCCGCCGCTGCGGTGTCGAGAAGCTCCCGGACCCGGGGTTCGAGGTTGTCGGCGGTGACATTTTCGCTCGCTTTTCGAAGCTGGCGCCGCAGCGACTCGATCTGGGCCTGCGCGCTCGCGAGCTGGGCGGCGAAATCGGCGCAGCGGGCGAGCGCTGCGTCACGATCGGCGGCGGCCGCCCGTATCTCGTCGTCGAGGGTCGCGACGTACACGTCCACCTGCCTGCGGTCGTAGCCGCGCATGGATGTGTCGAAACCGCGGTCGGCAAGGATCGGCAAGGTGTCCGAGTAGTTCTCCGAAGACATGCCCCGATCGTCCCACCCTGTGCAACCCCGCCCAAGGCGCGGCGCAAATGAATTGGATCAGTCGTCGCGGAACCGGTTGATGTCCTCAATGTGCTTGCCGCGCAGTGCTGGATCGGTGACTCCCAGTCCGGCACGTGGTGCGAGGCACAGCACGCCGACCTTGCCCTGGTGCAGGTTGCGGTGCACGTCGTAGGTGGCCTGGCCGGTCTCGCCCAGGGGGTAGACCCGCGAGAGCGTCGGATGGATCGCGCCTCGCGCGACGAGCCGGTTCGCCTCCCAGGACTCCCGGTAGTTCGCGAAATGCGAGCCGACGATGCGCTTGAGGGTCATCCAGAGGTACCGGTTGTCGTACTCGTGCCAGTACCCGGACGTCGAGGCGCAGGTGACGATCGTGCCGCCACGCCTGGCGACGTACACGCTCGCGCCGAACGTCTCGCGGCCCGGGTGCTCGAAGACGATGTCGGGATCCTCGCCTCCTGTGAGTTCGCGCACCTTCGTGCCCAGCCGCTTCCACTCGCTCGGCTGCTGGACGCCGTCCTTCCAGAACTGGTAGCCCTCAGCGGTGCGGTCGATGACCAGCTCGGCGCCCATGCTGTGGCACAGCTGTGCCTTGTCCGGCGAGGACACGACGCACACGGGGATGGCGCCGCCGTTCAGCGCGTACTGCGTCGCGTAGGAGCCCAGGCCGCCCGTGGCGCCCCAGACAAGGACGATGTCGCCCTGTTTCATCGCCGCGCCGTGGTGTGACACGAGCTGGCGATAGGCGGTGGAGTTCACGAGGCCGGGGCAGGCGGCTTCCTCCCAGGTGAGGTGGGCCGGCTTGGGCATCAGCTGGTTGGACTTCACCAGCCCGAGCTCGGCCAGGCCGCCGAAGTTCGTCTCGAACCCCCAGATGCGCTGCTGCGGATCGAGCATGGAGTCGTCGTGGCCCTGCGGATCCTCGAGCTCGACGGACAGGCAATGGGCAACGACCTCGTCGCCCGGTTGCCACTTCGTCACGCCTGCGCCGACGCGCAGCACGACGCCGGATAGGTCCGAGCCGACCACGTGGTACGGCTGGTCGTGCTTGCTGGCCAGCTGCGAGGTCTTGGCGTATCGGCGCAGGAACTCGAACGTCGGCACCGGCTCGAAGATCGACGTCCATACGGTGTTGTAGTTGATCGCGCTGGCCATGACCGCGACGATCGCCTCGCCCGGGCCCAGCTCGGGAGTGGGCACTTCCTGCAGGTGCAGGCTCTTGCGCGGATCCTTCTCCCGGGTCGCGAGCCCATCGAACATGCCGACCTCGTCGGCCCGCACCACCACCGCCTGGTACGTCCGGGGCACCGGCAGCGACGCCACGTCGGCGCGGCGTCCGGTCAGGATCGCGGTACGGATGTCGTCCACAGGTGGGCCTCCACGCGCGATGTTACTGGCCGGTAGCCGGTTGCACGAGCTCGATCAACACTCCGCCGGTGTCCTTCGGATGGACGAAGTTGACCCGGCTACCCGCCGTGCCGCGCTTCGGCTCGTCGTAGAGCAGGCGCAGGCCCTTGGCTCGCAGCGCCGCACTGACCTCGTCGATGTCGTCGACGGTGTACGCGAGCTGCTGGATGCCGGGCCCGCCGCGCTCGAGGAACGTCGCGATCGTCGAGTCGGCGTTCAGCGGTGCGAGCAGCTGGATCTGCGTCTCGCCGTCGCCGACCGCCAGCATCGCCTCGCGCACGCCCTGCTCCTCGTTGACCTCCTCGGACATCGCGCGCAGCCCGAATACGTCGCGGTAGAACGCGATCGCCTCGTCGAGGTCAGGCACCGCGATGCCGACGTGGTCGAGCCTGCGGAACAGCATCCGGTCATCGTCGCGCGTGACGTGCGCTTACGGCGACCCCGGCGTGCGCTTGTTCACACCGCCGCGAGGGGGCACCGTGGTTAGAGTGCCTGGCAGGTACTCGTTCGAGGAGGTCGTCATGGGCGGCTCGGTCATCGTCGACGGCGCGCGCACCCCGATGGGCCGGCTGCTCGGCTCGCTCAAGGACTTCTCCGGGGCCGACCTCGGTGGGTTCGCGATCAAGGCTGCGCTGGACAAGTCGGGCGTAAGTCCCGAGCAGGTGCAGTACGTCATCATGGGCCAGGTGCTGCAGGCAGGCGCAGGTCAGATCCCGGCTCGGCAGGCCGCGCACAAGGCCGGCATCTCGCTGTCCGTCCCGTCGATCACGATCAACAAGGTCTGCCTGTCGGGCCTCGACGCGATCGCGCTTGCCGACCAGCTCATCCGGGCCGGAGAGTTCGACATCGTCGTGGCCGGCGGTCAGGAGTCGATGACCAACGCGCCACACCTGCTGCCGAAGTCGCGGTCGGGCTACAAGTACGGCTCGATCGAGGTTCTGGACGCGATGGCCTACGACGGGCTCACCGACATCTTCGACGACATCCCGATGGGGGAGTCGACGGATCGCGTCAACGCTCGCCTCGGGCTGACGCGCGAGGAGCAGGACGCGTTCGCCGCCCGCTCGCACCAGCGCGCCGCGCTCGCGCAGAAGAACGGTGTCTTCGACGACGAGATCACGCCCGTGCTCATCCCGCAGCGGCGCGGCGACCCGATCGAGGTCCGCGAGGACGAAGGCATTCGCGCTGACACGACCGTCGAGGCGCTGGCCAAGCTGCGCCCGGCGTTCGCCAAGGACGGCACGATCACCGCCGGCACGTCATCGCAGATCTCCGACGGCGCCGCCGCGGTCGTCGTGATGCGCAAGGAGAAGGCGCAGGAGTTGGGGCTGAGCTGGCTCGCCGAGATCGGCGCGCATGGCAACGTGGCCGGGCCCGACAACTCGCTGCAGTCGCAGCCGTCCAACGCGATCAACCACGCGCTGGGCAAGGCGGGCATGGCCGTCGGCGACCTCGACCTGATCGAGATCAACGAGGCATTCGCCGCAGTAGGCATTCAGTCGATGAAGGATCTCGGCGTCAGCGCCGACATCGTCAACGTCAACGGCGGGGCCATCGCACTGGGGCACCCCATCGGGATGTCCGGCGCGCGTCTCGCGCTCACCCTGGCGCTCGAGCTGAAGCGTCGCGGCGGGGGCACCGGTGTGGCCGCCCTGTGCGGCGGCGGCGGCCAGGGCGATGCGCTGATCCTGCACGTCGGGGCGTGACGGTTACTCGCCGGGACGCCGATGTCGGCGATCTCGTCGAGCGGGCGCGCGCGGCTGACGCGCGGGCCGTCGCCCGGCTGATCTCGCTGGTCGAGAACGACTCGCCGCACCTGCGGGAGATCGCCGCGGCGCTCGTGCCGTTCACCGGCAACGGGCAGGTGGTCGGGCTGACCGGCTCGCCCGGCGTGGGCAAGTCGACCTCGACGGCCGTCATGGTCAGCGCTCTACGCAAGGACGGAAAGCGCGTCGGCGTGCTGGCCGTCGACCCGTCCTCGCCGTTCTCGGGTGGCGCGCTGCTCGGCGACCGCGTCCGGATGCAGGACCACGCCACCGACGACGGGGTGTTCATCCGCTCGATGGCGTCGCGCGGACACCTCGGCGGATTGTCGGCCGCCGTCCCGCAGGCGCTGCGCGTGCTCGACGCGGCCGGATGCGACGTCATCCTGGTCGAGACGGTCGGCGTCGGCCAGGCCGAGGTCGAGATCGCCTCGCTGGCCGACACGACCGTCGTGCTGCTCGCGCCGGGTATGGGCGACGGCATCCAGGCGGCGAAGGCCGGCATCCTCGAGATCGCGGACATCTTCGTGGTGAACAAGGCGGACCGCGACGGCGCGGACCAGGTCACCCGGGACCTGCGCTACATGCAGTCGCTGGGCGGACGGCACTCGGCTGCGGGCGCGTGGCGGGCGCCCATCGTGAAGACAGTCGCGTCCACCGGCGACGGCATGCCGGACGTACTTGCCGCGCTGGACAAGCATCGTGAGTGGCTGCACCGCAGCGGCGAGTTCACCCGGCGCCGGCAGGCACGGGCAGCCGCCGAGATCGAGGCAATCGCGCTCGGCGAGGTCCGTGCCCGGTTCAGCGACGTGCACGGCTCGGCGGCGCTCGGCGCGTCGGCGGCGCGGGTCGTCGCGGGTGAGCTCGATCCCTACACCGCTGCCGACGAGCTGGTCGCCTCGCTCTGAGCGCCGCTTTTGGCCACCCAGGCGGCTATATGACGCTGGGCGGCCAAAAGCGATCAGCGGAACGCGTCGAGGCCTGTGAGCTCTTGACCGAGGACGAGGGTGTGCACCTCGTGGGTGCCTTCGTAGGTGTAGACCGTCTCCAGGTTCAGCGCGTGGCGCAACACCGGGTACTCGGTCGTGATGCCTGAACCGCCGAGGATCGAACGGGCCTCGCGGCAGATGTCGAGCGCGGCCCGGACGTTGGCGAACTTGCCGAAACTGACCTGCGTCGGCGTGATCTGGCCGGCGTCCTTGAGTTCACCCAGGCGCTGCGCGGTCAGCCGCGCGTGGTTCAGCGCAACGGCCGCCTCCGCGAGCTTGCGCTGAGTGAGCTGGAAGCCGGCGATCGGCCGGCCGAACTGGGTGCGCGTGGTCGCGTAGTCGATCGTCGACGCCAGGGCATCGCGTGCCGCGCCGGTGACTCCCCAGACGATGCCGTAGCGGGCTTCGTTCAGGCAGGACAGCGGACCCTTCAGTCCGCGAGCCAGCGGCAGCTCGGCAGAGGCCGGCACGCGGACCTCGTCCAGCGACAGCGAGCTGGTCACCGACGCGCGCAGGGAGAGCTTGTGGTGGACGTCCTGCGCGGTGAACCCGGGCGTCCCCTTCTCGACCAGGAAGCCGCGGATGCCGTCGGGCGTGCGCGCCCACACAACCGCGACGTCGGCGATGGAGCCGTTGGTGATCCACATCTTGGCGCCGTGCAGTACCCAGTCCGTGCCGTCGCGCGTGGCCCGAGTGCGCATCGAGCCCGGATCCGAACCCGAGTCGGCTTCGGTCAGCCCGAAGCATCCGAGCGCTCCGCCTTTGGCCATCTCAGGCAACCAGCGCTGCTTGTGCTCCTCGCTGCCGAACGCGTGGATCGCGAACATGGCCAGCGATCCCTGGACGCTCACCAGCGAACGCAGCCCGGAGTCGACGGCCTCGATCTCGGTGCAGGCGATGCCGTACTGCGTGGCGGACGCGCCCGCGCAGCCATACCCGGTCAGGTGCATGCCGAGGACGCCGAGCGCGCCGAACTCCAGGGCGAGGTCGCGTGCAGGCAGCGAGCCGTCCTCGAACCAGTCCCGGATGTGCGGCCGCAGCCGGTCGTCGGCGAACTTGCGAACCGTGTCGCGGAGCAACCGGTTCTCGTCGGACAAATCGGCGTCGAGGTCGAGCAAGTCGAGACGGGAAAGCGCGTCGGTCACGGCCCCGAGGCTACGCGCCCGGTCCGGTTGCGCCGTACGCCGATTACCCTGCGGGGATGCGCATCCCGCTCGCCTTCGACCCGATCGAGCGTGCCGGCGAGCTCTGGGAGAAGCACTGGCCCGACGAGCCCGCCGACGTCTACGCCGCGATGCGCGCAGTCACGTCGATCATGCGCGCGCAGCAGATCCTGATCGCCGAGCTGGACGGACTGCTACGGCGACACGGCATCACGTTCAGCCGGTACGAGGCGCTCGTCTTGCTGACGTTCTCGCAGCACGGGTCGCTGCCGCTGTCCAAGATCGGCGAGCGGCTGCAGGTGCACGCTACGTCCGTGACCAATGTCATCGATCGTCTCGAGGCGGCCGGACTGGTGCGCCGCGAGCCGAATCCACGCGACGGCCGCGGGACGCTCGCGGTGATCACCGACGAGGGCCGGCGCGTTGCCGAGGAGGCGACCGCGGCCCTGAACGAGTCGCGCTTCGGACTGCGAGCGCTCGACGAGGCCGATCTGCACCGCCTGTTCAGCGTGCTGCGCAGGCTGCGCGTCGAGGCCGACGATTTCGCAGATTGAGCGCGTGACCACACAGGCGGCGCGTCGTTGATCTAGTGGAGCTCGCCGCGGCGAGAGCGCCGCTGTGCGCGCTGGTCAGGTCTACCTGACGCCCGCGTCGACCACGTTGATTGTCCTGTTCACGGGGTCGACGCGGGCATTACATCCCAGCGGCAGTACGCCTGCCGGGGACGTGTGCCCGTAGTCGACGTTCGCGACGAGCGGCAGGTCCGTCCGTCCGGCCTCCGCGAGCACGGCTT
>WNGI01002942.1_pt1 | contig 20786 bp, 19 predicted proteins | sample 5400621 | NCBI WGS metagenome assembly WNGI01 (sample SAMN13153374, study PRJNA577476) | soil metagenome | isolation source: 20 cm soil or saprolite under Garry oak tree replicate 1 | place: USA:California | collected 2016-06-15
ACGAGGTTAGAGATCAGGTTTTCAATAAATGCTATTTTGGCGGGCTGCCCATGCCACCACATGCTTATCCTCGGAACACTGACCACCAGTCGAGCAAACATCAGCCGTCTCCATTTAGGGCCAGCAAGGCCTTCACGATCGTCTTCCTCGTTGTGCGACACGTGGCGGGGCTGCGGACATTGAGGACGGCCATGGTGCTTAGAGCGAAGCCCGGCCGCCATTGATACGCGCCACCGCAAGGCTGACACGGACAGCCAGCTTGCCGAGCTCGACCTTCCACAGACGGTTGCGGTAGCCGTCGTCGCCTCCGGCATTGACAGCGTCCGGACGGGGCACGGAAGGCCTGTCTGGTCCTCAGACCCGGTTAGACCTGGTGGCGGAACCGCAGGGGGAGCCGGTCGACAACGTAGGACACCACCACCCTCTGGTAGGTGTCGACGCAAACGAGGGCGTAGCGTCCGGCCCGCTGGACCTTCGCATGGGTGACATCGCCGGGCTGGAAATCGTCGCTGAAGGCGACGAGGCAGACGTCCTGCCTGCCGAGCGGGGCGACCTCCGGGATCCGGTTGGCCAGGCTTGCGGCGCGCACCGTGCGCACACCCTCCGGCTTCCCCTTGTGATGGACCTCGGCCGCCGCCACCGGGATGGCCTTGATACACGCCGTGCTGCCGGTCCCGAGTGAGTTGCGGGGCGTGCAGGCCGCCAGCGAGGCCACTGCGGCGGCAAGGAGCAGCGTGACGATCGTGCGCCTCATCGAGCCGTCGCCTCCTGCCGCTGGGGCGTCCGGAGCCGGATGACCAGCGCTGCCATCCAGCCGATCGCCAGCATCATCCAGAAGCTGATGATCCGGTAGAGCAGGACAGCCGCCACCGTCGCCTCCTGGGCGCCCCCATAGAACACGAGGGCGACGGTGAGGCTGCCCTCGACCACTCCGAGCCCGCCGAGCGTCACCGGCAGGTTGGCGGCGAGCTGGCCCGCGCCGTAGGCGAGCAACAGTCCCCGCCAGGGGACCTTGCTCCCGACGGCAGCGAAGGAGATGGCGAGGGCGGCGAGATCGAGCCACCAGTTCGCAAGCGACCAGGCGACGGCGGCGGCAAGCGTGGGCTTGGTGAGATGCACGGCCCGGAGACGATCGAAGACGCTGTCGACGACCGCCGCCGCGTCGCCGCGCGGCCGGTGGACCAGCCGTTGGCAGGCTGCGACGATGAGCACGGCCGCCCGGCGGCCCGGCAGGCTGACGAGCCCGCGCCGCGCGGCAACGACGAGCAGCAGGATCGCGACGGCCACCGCCACGATCACTCGGACGAGGTCGAGCGAGGCCGCCTGATCCTCGGAGACGACCAGGCCGACGAGGGCGATGGCGCCCAGCGTTGCGATGGCGATGAGGACCGAGATGGCGAGCGTCCATCCCACCAGCACGCCATCGGCGCCCCGCCGGCGGAACTGGCGGTAGGCGTAGACCGTCGACCAGGCGGGGCCGACCGGCAGCGAGTTCTGGATGGCGTTGGCGGCGAGCGTGATGCCGCTGAGCTCGGCCAGACCGATGTCGACACCACCCGCCCGGAGAAGCTGGCGCGTCAGCGCTGCGAAGGCGCCGATGGAGGCCAGCTCGGCGACGACGGCGAAGAACACCCACTGGTACCGGACATTCTCCAGCGCGGTCAGGGCCCCGGCGAGCTCGTCGCGCCTGGCGAGCAGGACGTTGAACACCACGACCGCGGCCCCGAGCCCGATCCCCCACCGCAGGGCCTGGCCGAGCCATCGCCGTCCCCGGCGTGCGACCGGCGGCGCGCTCTGGTCGCTGCCCACGGGGTTCATATCGTCCATCCATCATTCCCTACGCCGGGAAGGACCGCATGGTTCCCACGCCTCCGGCCGGCAGGTGGGGCGAACTCCCGGGCCTCGGCCCGGCGGACTAGGGTATGCAAGGTCAACGTCAGATTTGACAACTGCAAGGGAAAACGAGGTAAGGAGGGCCAGGCCAGTGCAGCTCGGGATGATCGGACTCGGCCGCATGGGGGCCAACCTGGTGCGGCGGCTCATGCGCCACGGCCATCAGTGCGTGGTCTACGACCACACCCCCGACCACGTGCATGCCATGGAGGACGAGGGGGTGACAGGAGCGCTGTCCCTGGACGAGTTCGTGAGCAAGCTCGTCCCGCCGCGGGCAGCTTGGATCATGATCCCTGCCGCGTATGTCGGCGACACGGTCGACCAACTCACCGCCCTGGTGGCGCCGGGCGACATCATCATCGACGGCGGCAACTCGTACTACCGGGACGATATCGAACGATCAGAGGCGTTGCGGCCGCAGGGCATCCACTACCTCGACGTCGGCACCAGCGGCGGGGTGTTCGGCCTTGAACGCGGTTTCTGCCTCATGATCGGCGGCGACGACGAGCCGGTGGCCCACCTCGACCCCATCTTCGCCGCCATCGCTCCCGGCGTCGAGGCCGCGCCCCGCACCCCCGGCAAGACGGGGCCGCCTGCCCAGGAGGAGAAGGGCTACCTGCACTGCGGGCCGCCGGGGGCCGGCCACTTCGTCAAGATGGTCCACAACGGCATCGAGTACGGGGTCATGGCAGCCTACGCCGAGGGGCTCGGCATCCTGAAGGCCGCCAACATCGGCAAGCAGCCCCCCGGGAAGGGCGACGCCGAGACCGCCCCGCTGCGGGAGCCCCGCTACTACCAGTACGACATCGACACGGCGGCCGTGTCCGAGCTCTGGCGACGGGGCAGCGTCGTCGCCTCCTGGCTGCTCGACCTCACGGCCGAGGCCTTCGTCGAGGACCCCGAGCTCTCCGCATTCAAGGGCCGGGTATCCGATTCGGGCGAGGGCCGCTGGACCGCCATCGCTGCGGTGGACGAGGGGGTCCCGGCCCACGTGCTGTCCGCCGCCCTCTACGAGCGCTTCGCGTCCCAGGGACGGGCGGACTTCGCCAGCAAGGTGCTCTCGGCCATGCGCAAGGAGTTCGGGGGCCACGCCGAGAAGCCGGGACCGTGAGGACGTCATGAGCAAGGTCGAGCGGTCCGACGCCCTCGTCCTGTTCGGGGCCACAGGGGACCTCGCCCACAAGAAGCTCTATCCCGCCCTCTACCACCTCACTGCCGAGGGCCGGCTGAGGATTCCGGTCGTCGGCGTCGCCGCCGCCGCATGGGACGACGATCAGCTCCGCAGCTACGCGACCGAGGCCATCAAGGCCGGCGTGGAGAACCCCGACCCCGCCGCCATCGACAAGCTCACGGCCAACCTCTGCCTCGTCAACGGGGACTACCGGGACCAGACCACCTTCCAACGCCTCGCCGACGTCTTGAAGCAGGACCATTCGGAGCGGCCGCTGCACTACCTGGCCATCCCGCCGTCGCTCTTCGAGACGGTCGTGCAGGCCCTGGCTGCCGCCGGGCTCGACCGGGGCGCCCGCGTGGTCGTCGAGAAGCCGTTCGGGCGGGATCTGGCGTCCGCCCAGGAGCTCAACCGGGTGCTGCACCAGGTGTTCCCGGAGCGGGCGATCTTCCGCATCGACCACTACCTCGGCAAGGAGCCCATCGAGAACCTGATGGTGTTCCGATTCGCCAACAGCCTGCTCGAGCCGGTGTGGAACCGCCGCTACATCGCCAGCGTCCAGGTGACGATGGCGGAGTCCTTCGGCGTCGAGGGCCGCGGCTCGTTCTACGAGACGGTGGGGGCCATCCGCGATGTCGTCCAGAACCATCTGCTCAACGTCGTGGCCCTCCTCGCCATGGACCCTCCGTCCAGCTCGGGCGCGGAGGCGCTGCGCGACGAGAAGGTGAGGGTGCTGAAGGCAATGCACCCGGCCAACCCGCGGTACCTCGTGCGGGGCCAGTACGTGGGCTTCCTCGACGAGCCCGGCGTCGCCCCGGGCTCGACTACCGAGACCTTCGCCGCCCTCCGCCTCGACATCGAGAGCTGGCGCTGGGCAGGGGTCCCGTTCTACGTCCGGGCCGGCAAGGCCCTTGCGACGACGGCGCTCGAGGCGGTCGTGGAGTTCCAGACCCCGCCCCGCCTGCTGTTCAGCTCGACCGATCACCGGCCCCACCCCAACCTGATGGTCTTCCGCCTTGGCGCCCACGACGGCGTGACGGTGAGCCTCCAGGCCAAGCAGCCCGGCGAGGCCCTCATCAGCCATCCCGTCGACCTCGACGTGGACTTCGAGCGGGTCTTCGGCCACCGCCACGAGGCGTACGAACGCCTCCTCGGCGACGCCATCGAGGGCAACGCCGGCCGCTTCGCCCGGCAGGACGCCGTCGAGACTGCCTGGAAGATCGTCCAGCCCCTGCTGGATCACCCGGGTCCGGTCTCCCCCTACCCCCGGGGTAGCTGGGGACCGCCCGAGGCCGACCGTGTCGTTGCGCAGCACCGGCGGTGGCACAACCCGGGCCCGATCGATCACGACGACGATGCGATGCCCCACACCCACCCCGCCTCGCAGGGCCTTCGGTGAAGGCCCCCTCTTTCTCTTTTCCACTCCCCCCGTCACTGAAATGAAGGAGACGCCAGCGGAGGCGGCGGCCATCCTCGCCAGGGGCTCGGAGGCGCTGGACGCCGCCTTCTCGAAGCTGAGCGCAGATGCCGCCGAGGCCCGGGGGACGATCGGCGGCGGCACCTGGTCGGCCCGCGACCTCGCCGGTCACCTCACGACCTGGGAGGATGTCGCCCTTCGCACGATCGAGGAGATCCGGGCGGGCCGTCCGCCCAGCATCCGCACCACCGTCACCGACGAGGCCTCCCTCGACCTCTTCAACGCCGCCGAAGTCGAACGCAAGGCGTCCACAGGGTGGGGGGAGACGCTCACGAACTTCCGGGCGACCAATGCCCGTCTCGTGGCGACGGTCCGGGCCATCCCCGACGACGAGTGGAACCAGGTGGCGCCTGGAGGTGAGCGCGGCCGGGCGCGGACGCTCGGGGAGCACGTTGGGTCGAGCACCGGGATGCCGGAGTATCCCTTCCGACACGCGTGGGGCCACCTGCGGGACCTCGAGGCCTTCGTGCAGGCAGCGACCAAGGAACCGGAGTCGTAGCGCTCAGGTCGCCTCTTCGCCTGGCTGGGTCGTCAGCCGTTCGTCGCGGCCGAGCTGGGAGCAGCCCGGGTCCCGGAGGACCGCGTAGCCGCTGATCGGGTGGCCGAAGGCGGCGAAGGTCTCTGCCCACCACAGGGCGCCGTTCCACAGGTGCTCCGGTGCGCTGTTGCGCTCGGAGGCGCCAGGTGACATGTCGAGCTGGATGGCTTCGAAGCAGTATTCGACGAACGCCGAGGAGAACATCGGGATGCCTTCCCGCAGGGGGTTGTCCTGGATGCCCCGCTGCCAGAAGTAGCTCTGCCAGGCCCCCAGCATCTCCCACAGGTTGTAGCGGAGGCGGTCCAGGTTGAACGCCCGGGTGGCCCGGTCCGCCACCCGTTCGGCCTCCTCCGCCGTCATCCCCACGCCGATGAGCGCGGCATTGGCGTCGAGCACCTGGTTGCCGTACATGCCGAGCGTCGCCCTGGTGACGGCGTTGTCGCTCGGCTCGGGGAAGACGCCGCTCCGCGAGTAGAGCGTCACCTCACGGATCTCCAGGTCCTTGATCGCTCCGAGGGCGGCATCGGGGACCACGATCATGAAGGCGTGCGACCAGAGGCTCGGCCGGAGGTCCCAGCGGAGAGACGACTGCGCCCGTCGCAAGGTCACCCCCGGGAGGTCGCGCTGGCCCACCAGCCCGACCGCCACCAGCGGGCCCCCCTCGGGCCGGCCCCGGGCAAGGGCATCGAGGGCAGCCTGGAAGAAAGCGAGGTTGTCCCGATCCGCGAAATCGGCCGACCAGTCCTGAACCGCTTCGTTTTTGTGCGTGGCTCCCGAGTGCCTGACCATTGCATGCCTTCCTTGTCGTGGCTGGCTAGCGAAGCTCGATCTCTCGTTGGAGGAGCGGGGCCAGCCTCCCCTGAGGCTGCCCCCGCCGCAGCATCCGGCTGGCTACGGAGCGGGCGTCGTAGGGCCGGATGCGCCAGAGGGTCATCTCGAAGCGGACCCGGCCGTTCGTGCCCGGCGACATCCGCACGGACCCCACGTTGTTGTCGACACTGGGGATGCCCTCCACCGGGGGCATGACGACGTTCCAGGTCAGCGGCGGGTTGTCCCCATACCGGGCGATGAACTTCGTCGGCGGCTGCTGGGGCACGGCGTCCCTGACGTAGGGACCGACGCGCGCCGCGGGCGACGCCACCAGCTCGTGGACGTCCGCGGTCCCGGGCAGACCGGCGATCGTGCCCACGCAGTACCGGCAGCTATGGATGTCGCCGGTGAGGATGAGGATGTCGTGCGGCTGGCCCCCCACCGAGCTGCCCGTCTGGTCCCCGGCCTTGCCCAGGAAGGCACGTTCGAAGACCGCGCACAGCCGGCCGTAGTCCTCGGCGAAGTTGGAGAGCGAGTGGTCCTTCCAGTCGCCGTCGCGCTGGTACAGCGGCTGGCCCAGCACCAGCACGCCCGGCCCCTGCAGCCCGGCCGCCCATGCCTCCAGCGCCTTCCACTGCTCGTCGACGAAGAAGTGCGGGTGGGGGGAGGCGAAGTCGGAGCGCTGCGAGCGGGCATCCGCCAGGAAGAACGACACGGGGGGGACCGCACCGCCGGGCGAGCCGATCCCGAAGGAGTAGTGGGCGGCCCGCCCGGGGTTGGCCCATTGCTGGTACCGCTCGTACAGGGCGGTCGCGGCCTCCCGGAGCCCTTCGCGTCCCTCCCTGGTGTACGTGCGCGGCAAGTGGACCTGCCGCTCCGGGAAATCGTTCCAGAACTCGTGGTCATCGGCGATGAAGAAGTTCGGCGTCGCCCGCAACACCTCCTGGTACGCGGGGTCCCGCCAGTACTGCTCGTAGCGTTCCGCATAGAGGCTGAAGGAGCTCTTCGGTAGCTCCCAGTTGACGGGATAGTCCTGGTACACCTGGTCGCCGATCAGCAACTTGAAGGCCGGCTGATGCAGCCTGCCCAGGTCACGAACGCCGGCGGCATAGGCCCCCTCCTTGTCGTTGGGCATCCAGAAGCAGGAGGTGAAGAGGAACGAAACACCGTCGCCCACGCCGGCGGGAAGGCTGCGCAGCGCCAGGGGCCCCGGCGGATCGACATCGGGCACCGCCAGTTCGTAGAACGCGCCCGGCAACGGGTTGTCCAGGGTGACGGTCAGCAGGCCCATCCGCCGGTCGAAGTCGACGCCGGCCGGGGGATCGAAGAGCTCCCACGTGGCGGCGGTGCCCTCGGGCTGGCCGGACCGGGTAACGGTGGGGTCGGTGGGCCGGAAGGGATCCCTGCCCGGCTGCGAGTACCACAGCCGCCAGCCCCGGCCCTCCTCGAGCGGCGCGCCGGGCACCACCCACCTAGTCAAGCCGCACCTCGCCCCGGCCAGCGGCTGCACGCTCGCCATCCACCGCCGAGGCATTGCCCATGGCGGTCTTGAGGCGGACAACCCAGTCCTTCAGTTCCGGTTCGTTGAGGTAGTAGGAATGAACGGCGATCTGCGTCCAGACGGGCCGGTCGTGCTCCAGGGGAGCCTCTCCCGGCACGCTGGGCCAGGCAACCGCCGGGGGCGGCATCGGGTCGGCGAGCTCGGTGTCGCCCGGGACGCTGCCCGGGCTGTCCGGGTCGGTCTGCTGCTCGAAGACCGGGCCCCCGATCGGATCGGTCAGGCGGTAGAAGTTGCGCCACGCGCGGATACCGGGCGCAGGATCGGAGAGCTTGCCGAGCACCCCGGCGAGTGCCTCGTTGCCGAAGTATTCGGGGAAGAACCGCCCGAAAGTCGTGGTGATCGGGCTGCCGTAGGTCACGAGCGCCACGTTGCGGGCATAGTCGTCCGGCAGCGAGGCGATCGCCGCCAAGGCGATCATCGACCCCTGGCTGTGCGCGCTGACGACGACCGGGCGGTGGAACGTGCCGATGTGGTAGACCAGGCGACCCTGGCACTCCGGCACGGCCCGCTCGGCGTAGCACCGTACCGCAAAGGGGGCGAAGCGCCGCGGCAGGAAGGTCAGCACGTCCCAAATGGTCGAGATGAACGTGCGGTTGCCTTCCGCCCGCCGCACGAGCGAGTAGACGAACAGCGGCGCCAGGACCAGCACGTAGGCACCGATGCCATAGAGCACGCCCGACGTGTTGGCCGGGACCTTGATGCCCAGATCGATGAACACATGGGGCCGGGGGTGGAAGCGCACGTGGACCCGGAGGAGGAAACTCACCACCGCGGTCAGCCAGAGGCCGACTGCGACGAGCAGGGCGGCCCAGTCGGCCTGGTGGACGAGCCATGCCGTCGAGCGCTTGGCCGCTATCTCCGAGCGCCAGGAGCGATCGGCGCCGTCCGGGAGCCTGCCCGATGGGGCACCGCGGTCGGGGATGTCGTTCGTCCCCCCATGGGGCTTGCGCAGCAGCAGGAGGGCGCCGAGCCCGGCCAGCAATGCCGCGGCGACGACCACGCCCCCCCACATGTCCACAAAGGCGACCGCGGCCCCCAGGCTCAGACCGGGCACGCCCGAGCCCGTGCGCTTCGGCCAGTCCGAGAGGCGCTTGATCGCCACCAGGAACGTCCCCGAGTACACCGCGACGAGCGGGGCAAAGGCCAGTGTCGCCGCGATGGCGGGCCCGGCGCCTGCCGGCGCCCGCAGCCATCGCCTCCCCCGGGCCGGGCGCCGCGCCAGGACCAGGACCCACCCCAGCCAGAGCAGCCCCACCGCCACCGCGGACGGGACGTTGACCGCGACGAGGAGCTGTTCGAGGTGCAGGCGGGGCAGGGGAGCGCTCGAGCGCATCCGGGTCAGGGTGAGACCGCCCACCGCCAGCCAGGCGACACCCAGCGTGATGCGGTGCACCCAGAGGGGGCGCTGGGCGGCCTTGGGCCGCCAGAAGAAATCGGGGTCGGCGAGGGTCCCCTCGAGCGGGCCGCCACGCCGAGCGGTGGACGGCTGGTCCCGGACGGCCTGCGGCGGGGCTACCTGTTCGAATCGCCTCTGCGACCGCCCGGCGATGACGACGAGGGCAACGGCCGACGCCGCCAGCAGGACGAGGCCCCCGGCGACGCCGAGCCACTGCTGCGTGATGATCGCATGCGGAGGGCACGAAGCGGGCTGCGGGCAGACGACCCGCCGGGTCCACTGGTACCCCACGAGGTCGACGAGCAGGAGCGCCTGGCTGAACACGTAGGTGGCCGACAGCAGCACCGAGAGCACGTGGATCGTCACCCGGCAGAACCGGCCCAGCCCTGCACCCGGAGGATGCATCCAGCCCGCCGCATTGAGGACCGTGAACGGCAACAGGAGCACCCAGAACGGCTGCGTGCCCGATCCGGACGTGAGGTTGCCCCAGTCGTAGCCTTCGATGGTCTCGTCGTCCCTGCGGGCGATGAACACGCTGCCGCCGATGCCCTCGCCCACCTCCTTCACACTCGTTGCCAGCTCGAACCCCAGCAGCCGGGACCCGGGCGAGCCGCCGACGCCATGGATCCGCAGCTCGCGGGGACGCCGGTCGTCGGGGTCTTCCATGGCCGGCATCAGCGGATGGGCAGCGCCGGCGGGGCAAGCACGGGAGGGACCGCAAAGGCAGGCGGCCCCACGAGGTCGAGGCAGTCGAGGAGGTCGTCTGCGGCGGCGTCACGTTGCGTCAGCGGGGGGAGGTTCCACTTCGTCTCGATGAGCTTGAGCACCGACGTGTGGTCATGGGCCACCGAGGAGACGTAGTTGGGCCTGGCGAACGGCGAGACGATCACCGCCGGCACCCGGAAGCCCAGCCGGTCGTAGCGGTCCTGGGGAGCCGTCCGGGGCCGCACGTCGTCCGGTTCCGGCGCCGCCGGCGGCGGCACGTGGTCGTAATAGCCACCGTGCTCGTCGTAGCACCAGATCAGGACGGTCCGGGGCCAGCCTGGGCCGGCCATGACGGCGTTGATGACCTTGGCGGCGAAGGCTTCGCCCTTCTGGATGTCCTGGGGGTTCTCCTCCGAGTCCGTCTCATAGTTCGGGTCCACGATCGAGACGGCCGGCAGCTTGCCGGTCCGGGCGTGCTTGAAGAAGCGGCCGATGGTCCGGACATGGCCCCAGTACCCCAGGAGATCGAAGGGGAAGACGTCGGCCGTGAACTGCACCATCGATTGCAGGTCCGAGCGCAGCCTGGCCCAACGGATCTTGAACAGACGCAGCTCCTGCGACAGGTGGTAGTTCGCCCAGGTGATCCCGTTGCGGTTGAGCATGTCGAAGATGGTCCCGGGCGGTTTGTCGAACAGCTCGAGGATGGAGTCGTTCGTCAGCCCGTGCGCGGTGGCGGCGATGAGGAAACGCCGGTTGGGGATGGTCGGTCCCAGGCAGGACGAGAACCAGCGGTCCGCCAGCGGAAAGGTCCGGGCGAGCGCGGCATAGAACGGCAGGTCCTGCTCCGTCCAGTAGCCCATGGCCACCTTCGGATCGCCCGGCAGACCGGCGTGTTCGATGCTGGTGACGAAGCCGTCGTTGTGACCCGAGTCGAACTGCTCGTGGCTCGCGACCCAGGACTGGCTTGGCACCCCGGGCTGCTGCGTGGTCGAGGGGAGGTGGAAGGCCCTGACCGGCTCCCCGGCCACGGTGAGGTTGGTGGCGGTCGGGTTGCCGTCGGCATCCAGGGTGAACCCGTCCCCCCGACCCAGCGTCCCCAGGTAGTTGTCGAAGGAATGGTTCTCCATCATCAGGATGACGATGTGGCCGATCTGCGGCAGGCGGTCGGTGCCCTCGGGCTGGGAGGGATCGGGTCGCTCGCCCACGCCCTTCGCCCGCCCCCGGCGGAAGGTGGCCGCAGCCAGCTTGTCGACCAACGTCAAGGCACGCCGGGGGGCGTTCACCGGGCTCTCCCACTCGGGGCGTGGTTCACGAACCGGCGACCGGTGCCTGCAGCGTCTCGGTTGCCACCATCTTCTGCTCGGCAGGCAGCGATTTCGCCTCGTCTCCCGTCCACGAGGGGATCTGGTAGTAGGTGACCTGGATCGGGTCCCCAGGATCGGCGCGGGTCAGATCGACGATGGCGTACGAGTGGTTGTAGAAGTCGTCCGTGGTGCCCACCTGGGCGGGCCGCCCGTCGAAGAGCTGCGGGCCGACCTCTTCGAAGGTGCGGCCGTAGGGATTCTCGTCGTGGGAGGACTCGTACGCACTGGCGCCGACCAGCCGGCCCTTCGCCAGCCCGAAGAGCCCATTGCGAAAAAGCCACAGGCTGTGCTCGTGCCCCCAGAACCATGCGGCGACCCGGCCGAGGTGGGGACGGAACACATCCAGGAGGCCTTCGTTGAGGTATGGCTTCCCGGGCGGGACATCGACCTTGACGTGGGCCGAGAAGACCTGGTGGTGCGACAGCAGCACGGTCGATCCCGAGAACCTGCTGGGGTCGAGCTTGTCGGCGAGCCAGACCGTCTCGGACTCCGCCAGCGTGGCCGCCGCGGGGTTCATCCCGGCGAGGGGCTCGGCTTCGCTCCGGGCCGTGTCCATGGCCAGGAACTGCCAGCGCCCGTCCTCCGTCCGGAGGCAGAAGTAGCTGGCCTGCTGGCGCCAGGAGGGCTCGCTCGGCGGGTTGAGCGGGCCGTCGATGAGCTGATAGAAGCCGCTGCCCCAGTCGTAGTAGTCGTGGTTGCCCGGGATCGTGAACACCGGCACCCGGCCGTATGTTTCGAAGACCTGGTTGCAGATCCCGGCGATGTGGCGGGTGCATTCCTCCGGCGTCCCCGAGTAGTAGACATCGCCAAGATGCAGGATGGCCGCGGGGTGGTGCTCCGCCATGACCTCGGTCAGCAGCCCCTTCGCGTCCTGCATGCCCGTCCCCCAGTCGCCGAGGATGGCAACCCTCGCGTCGTTCGGGAGCCGGTAGGCGATGACCGAGTAGTCCTGGTCGTTGTTGCCTTCCTTCGTCCAGTCCCGGTAGATGATGTGGCCGCCGGTCTCGGCCCAGAAGGTGAGGTACATGACCTCGCACTCGACCCAACCGGGATCCCAGTTGCTGAACCTCCGGAGCCGCTCGATCTCGTCTGCAAGCTTGGTCAGGCGGGAGGAGTCGGAATGGCGCTTCGCCTCGGCGTGCTCCCAATGGATCTGCGAGATGAGGCCAAGGACGTCGTTGCCGACCTCGTGCTCGATCCACTGGACCGGGTGGTGGCGGAAATCGTTTCCTCTCTTGTGGGCCTCGACATGGCTGGTGGCCCCCCGTACCAGCGGATGGCCGGCGAGCGCCGGCCGGCGCACGTCACCGCCGTCGGCGGCAACCTGGCTCCGAGCCACCTGCTCGGCGGCCGACTGCCCCAGCGAGAGCGACCGGTCGCGGACGGTGGTGAGCCTCGCGGCACCCGGGCTCCGGGCAGATGCCAGGACTTCCTCCTCCTACGGTGTTTGGGACGCTGGGGTCTCGAAGTGCGTCCCGAGGTAGCTGTCAGACAGCACACCGGCAAAGAACCTGCCGAAGCGAGCCGTCGCCGCCAGGCCGGCGAGGCGGCTGGGCGCATTCGTGGCCCGCATGGTGGTGAGTTGCCGGGCGAAGTCCGTCGGGCTGATGGTGAGGATGCCCCGGGCGTACACCGGCCCGGCGTCGTCGTCACCCTGGTAGAGCGTGATGTACAGGGTGGTCGTCTCTTTCCACACGTGCAGGCCTTCGCCGTGGTGGACGAGCTTGAAGCCGGTGAAGTAGTAGGTCTGGCCGGACTCCGCGGTGAGCTTCATCGCGTAGTCCATGCGCCGGTTGGCGGGGTTGGACGGATCGACCACGAAGAGGTTGAAGACGCCGTCGCTCACCGTCAGCGGCTCGCCGGAGAGCGAGGGGGCCTGGACGGTGCCCACCATGCGGGCGACGTGCTGGGGATCCTCGATCAGGCGTGCGACGTCCTCCGATTCGATGGTCAGGATGAAGGCAAAGCTCGCCCCGTCGACCTTGCCCTCCTCGTACCCGCGCTGGAAGTCTTCCTTCTCCTTCGAGGAGAAATAGCCCGCCATGCGCTCCGTGAACTCCACCCCCACGTGCTCGGGCTCCTGGACGCCGGGGGGCGGGGACGATGGCAGCGTGTAGTCGATGCTCCACCCCCGCTCCTCGGCCAGCAGCTCGCAGGTCCGCTCGGCGAGCGCGGAGATCGTGAGCAGCGGGTTCACGCCGAGCGGGCGGGGGATCACCGCTCCATCGCTCACATAGAGATCCTCGTAGACGTCGGTGCCCGAGGCCCCCGAGAAGACCTGCCCCCGATCGTTCACGACGCCAGCCTCCGCCGTGTCGCCCATCACGCAACCGCCGAGGGGGTGCACGCTGATCAGGCTGTCGAAGAGACGGCCCGACATGGGATTGCTGACGAACACGCCGTTGAGGGGCCGCGTGGCCGCCGTCAGGTTGTCCTCGATCTTGCGGAAGATCGCCTCGTCGGCGACGCCGGGCCAGACAACCTCCAGGTGGTCCTGGTCGTCGAGGCGCATCGTGCCCGACCCACTGTCGTGGGCCATGACCAGGTAGGTCTGGGTGTGACGCATCGCTCCGTGGTGCGAGCCCGCCAGGGACTCGACCTGCCGCATCCCTTCCCGGAGCCGGTGCACCAGGCCATGGCCCGTCTCGGTGCCTTCGATCTCCGCTGCCGCGGCCATCACCCCCGGCAGCAGGCTGCCCAGGGCGCCCGGGATCGACCCTTCCTCGATGACCATGCCGTCGTCGAGCTCCGGCTGCTGGCGGAGGTCGATCACGCCGGTGATGCAGGGCCCGACCGGAGGAAGGTGACGCCGTTTCCCCCACCCCACGCCGTCGATCTGGTCGTCGGTGTTGTAGCTGAAGCCGAGCACGTCACCGTTGCCCGTGAACCGCTGGCCGACCTGGGACGACAGCGCAAGGCCTGCCTTATGGGACCGGAGCAGGATCTCCGACGAGCCGAGTGTCCCGGCCGCCAGGACGACGATGTCTGCCTCGACGAACGAATCCGGCGAGTCGAAGACCTCGCGGCCGGCGGCGAGCGGCCGGTAGGAGACGAGCCAGCCCCCGGCAGGACGCCTGGCGACCGTCCGGACCGAGACCTGGGTGTAGATCTCGGCGCCGTGGTTGTACGCGTCGGGGAGATAGTTCATGAGCACGGTGTTCTTGGCGGCGAAGTTGCAGCCCGACACACAATCCCCGGAGAGCGTGCACGCCTTCTGGCTGACGCCGGCCACGTTGACGTGGTCCTGGAAGCTGACGTTGATATTCAGCCGGTAGAACGTACCCGGCAGGGCGGTGGCTGACTTCCGAAGCGCGTCGAGCTTCTTGAGTTGGATATTTTCCGGCACCGGATTCGGCTGCAGCATCTCTTCCGCCCGCCGATACCCGCCGGCAACCCGCGTCGGGATGTCTGCGCGCAGGCGCTCTGGCCATCGGGAGTCCTGGAACACGCGCTCCTCCGCCCGCAGCGCCACGTTGGCGTTGACCAGCGACGTCCCGCCGAGGCCGCAACCCAGGAACACGCTCATGTCCTTGTGGACCCGCAGATCGTAGAGGCCGGTCGGCGGCCCGTCGTGGCCCAGGGGGCTCGTCACCTGGAACTCCTCGGCCAGCTCGTGGAGCTCGTCGGGGTAGTCGCCCGGGTGCAGTTCCCTGCCCCGCTCCAGGAGGCACACCTTCCGGCCCGCCCTGGAGAGCCGGGAGGCGGCGATGGCCCCGCCGTAGCCGGAACCCACCACCACGACGTCGTAGTGGTCCTTCATGAGTTGGATGGGAGACGAAAGTCGAATCACTGCCGCGCTCCGCCTGTCAGCATGCGGGCCAATTATGGGTGACCCACCGGGGGGTGTAAAGACAACCCTCGCGAGTATCATCCGGATACGGCAAAGGAAAAGGGGGGCCCGTGGAGCGCCGCGAAGCCGGAGGCGGACGGTGATCAGCACGTGGCTCGTCCTGAACAACCTCATCGATGTATCTGGGTACGGGCTGGTCCCTGGTGCTTTTCTCGTTCCCGATCGCCTCGAAGCTCACGCCCGATACCTACTACGACCAGTTCGTGCCTCAGGTGCAAGCCGCGACCAAGTTCTTCACGGTGATGACCACCCTCATGCTGGCAGCCGGGGTCGTCATGCTGGTGGCAGAACCGGAACCCGTCTACCGCTGGTACCCGATCATCGTGCTGGCGGGCGTGGTGGCCGCGACGGCCCTGACGGTCATCTTCATCCTGCCCGACAACAAGCGGATGAAGGAGGGCATCAGGGACAACGCCGAGCTGCACGCGCTGCTCGACCGTTGGATGGGCCGCAATCGCATCCGCGTGAGCCTCTGGACAATTCAGTGGCTGGCCATGGCCCTCTGGTTCGGTGGCAAGATTGTGCACCGCGTTTGAGCAGCGGGAAGGGCGCCGGGGCACATGAAGAGATTCCTGAGGCCTGCGTCCCTGTTCTTTTTCTATGCCTACGTGCTGACCGTCACCGTTGCGGGCGCCGAGGGCATCTTCGGGGCTCGCCTCGACTTCCCACTCCTGATGCACCAGCAGGTGGGTCAGCTCGCGGCGGGAGGGGCGCACAACGTTCTGAGCCAGTACCGATTCCTGCGAGGCCTCGAGTTGGGGTTCGGCATCTTCGCCCTGCGATACGCAAAGGAGATCTACAGCCAACGTGCGATGAACCACCTCTTTCTCATCACCATGGGCCTGGGCATCCTGGGCCGGATCGCCGGCATCGTCATCGACGGCTTCCCCTCGCCGCTCATGCAGAGCTTCCTCTACTTCGAGGCGGTCGGCATCGTGCTGATTTTCCTCGAGACAAGGGCCGCTACCGCGCCCTGACGCGGGAGGGCTCTTCCCTGCGCTAGCCCCGCATCGCCCGGACGAGGCGGCGGGCGAGCGCGAGGTCCGCCCCCAGCGCCCTGGCTGCCGACGGGGCATTGGTTGCGTGCAGCGTGGTGGCCAGCTCCCAGAGCTGGGAGCGACGCAGGGGAAGCACGCCGGCGCCGACCACCTCGCCCTCGCGGGTCCGGCCCTCGTGCATGGTCACCTCCAGGGCGGGTTGGCCGCCGTGACGGATGAGGACTCCCGAGAGGTGCCGGTCCTCCCCGGACGGGCCACACGTCAGCTCGATCGCGACCCGACCCGCCTCGTCCAGCTCCAGGACGCCGGCGCTGAGCGGCACCCGGTCCCCGAAGCCCGGGGCGCTGACCTGACCGAACAGGCGGGCATGCCGGGGCCCGCCGTCGCGCCGTTCCTGCCCGGCGTCGAACTGGGCTGCCAGGTGGAAACCCAGGGCGGTGCCGGCGCGCCGGCCCTCGGAGCGGCCCGACTGCGGGTCGGCGGCGCCTCGGGCGAACGGCCCCGAGGCGGTGAGACGGAACGTGACCCCGGGCGCGGGCTCGGTCATGCGCGTGGCCTCCGCGTCCCAGGCCACGCCAGCGGCGGGCAGGGCGTCGAGGTAGTTCCTGGCGTCCTGGTAGCCCATGTTGGAGAGGGTGGCGGCGTCGACGCGCCCCAGGAAGTAGTCGGGGTCGAGGGGGATGCCGGCGAGCGGCTTCACCACATGCAGGATCGCAGGACGCTCCCGCTGCCTGTTCAGCTCGTTGACCCGCTCGAAGTCCTTGAACAGCGAACCGTTGGCGGCCATCTCGATCATGTGCACGTACTGGCGAAAGACGCCGTTGTGGTACCCGGGGGTGTTGCCGATACACCAGATGAGCCAGACCTCCTCAGCCCCCCGCTGGACGGCCTCGAGGGGGTTGGCGTCGCGGATCCACACGGCGTCCGTGAAGGTCTCGCCCCCCCGGGATACGGCGGGCATCACCATGGGGAGGGACACGCCCGCGATCAGGAGGTCGGCGTCGATGTCGGTGTGCTCGATGACCTGGTCGATCATGCGGGTGTAGTTGCAGACGTTGAAAGTCCCGGTGATCCCCCGGGCACGCCGGATCCTGGCGGCGTCGATGCCCAGGTGCGGGAAGACTTTCTGCGACACCCCGGTCGCTGCCCCGAGCGCAGGCCAGCGCAGCGACCGCACGTAGTCCTTCACGGGCAGGAGGGCCATGAAGTCCTTCGGGTCGAGGGTCCGCCAGCGCTCGCACATCTCCTCCGGCGACAGGCCCGAGAGGAGCATGCCCAGGTTCATCGTCCCTCCCGACGCTCCGTCGACGTGGGCGAACCGGAGGCCGGCCTCCTCCATCGCCAGCATGGCGCCGGCCTGGTAGGACACCCGCATGCCGCCCCCGGCCAGCACCAGGGAGCGTCGCGGCCCCCGGTGGCCCTCGGGTGGGGCCAGCGAGGGGGTGTGGATCATCGAAGCCTCCTGCATGCCGACCGGACCCACCGGACCCACTGGACTCTGGCCGCGCCTCAGCGGCCGGCGTCGGAGGCCGCGTCCAGCAGGTGTCGCCGGTAGGCGAGACAGACCGCGCCGGACACAAGGTCGAAGGCCGCCACCGGGATCACCCGCCGGGAGAAAACCCTGCGGCGGATGCCGATGCCCACCGCCGCCGAGGCGGCCAACTTCTGGGCAGCGGCCCACGCCAGGTGGTTCGGTCCGGGCTCGTCGGTGACGAGGGCATCGAGCAGCGAGCCGCCCATGACGATCATGAACATGCCGATGGTGCCGAAGAACTGCCGGTCCGCAGGAGTGTCGGGGCATTTGAGCAGCCGCAACATGAAGCCTGGGGCCAGCATCTGGGTGGCGCCCGACGCCACGGTGGCCGCAGAGATCACGACCAGAGCACTGCGGAGCCGGTTCGGCGAGGGCACCACCGGTCCTCCGTTTCGACTCACGCGGCTCCTGTGTCGGGCAAGGCCCCGTCGCTGGCCGCCGCCGGCTCGGGAGCATGCGAGGGGCTCACCAGCGGGGGGGCTGCCTCGGCGGGCTGAGCATGCTCGCCCGGTCGGTCGGGAGTCCGGCCCGCGGCCGAAGGAGCCGGTAGCCATTCCTCGTCGAGGGGCAGGTCGATGACGCTCTCGAAGCCCTCGGGCTGGGAGGTGGGCGGTTCATCGCTGCTCACGAACCAGCTCTCGAAGTGATCGTCGAGGACCCCCTCGGCGCTTGGGAAGAAAATCGTGGCCAGCGGTTTGTCGCCGATCTCCAGGGACTTGAGCCGCGCAACGCGGGGGTGGTCTCCAATCAGCAGTTCGGTCTGGCCCTTTTTGAACAGCGACAGGCCAACCTTGCCCTTGAAGTAGATGGAAGACTTCATGAGCAGGCCGCGAAACTCGCAGAAGTTGATGGCGCTCGAGGTCACCGGCAACCACGGCCTGGTTCTGTCCATGGTGATCCGCATGCAGAGCTGGCCGTCCAGGTCGTACTGGCTGGACACCGTCGTCTCCTCGATGCGGAAGTCCAGGTTGGCCTTGTGCTTCGGCATGCCCCAGATGCCTTTCCCGCCCTTGACGGAGATGTCGGTGGACACGGGGAGGTCGAAGACGTACTGGCCCATCTGGTAGTGGTCGGAAAGAATGGGCAGCAGGGGGAGCAGGGGCGGCGCCGGGCGGGTCCCGTGGGTGCAACCGATACCGATGCTGAACTCGATGTACCTGCCGATGTTCGTATCGATGTAGTCGACCACGGTGATGAGCAGCACCCCCGTGTTGCCGAAGACCACCAGTGGGTGCAACTCGTTGCCGGGAAGGAGCGCGGCGGCCTTGGCAGCGTTGATGGGAAATGCGACCATCAGGGCGGGGGTGCGATGCCCCGCCACGGGGAGTGTGAACGGGATGCCATCGACCAGCGCGTGGCGCCCCGCTTGCCGGTTTATTCGACTCGGCTTTCTCATCTGATCAATTCCCCCGCGCCGGTCACGTGAGTATAGGCCTCATCTCGCAAGTTCCTCCAGGATCAAGGGGAACACCTCCTTCGGCGCGTTCTTGCCCATGAAGACGTCGAGGTGGCCATAGGCGGGCAGGACGTGCAACGAGTGGTAGTTGGGGCGCAGGGCGTCGAAGTACTCGTAGGTGCGTTCCTGGCTGGCCGGCAGGAAGCAGCGATTGTGGGCCCCCGCGAGGCTCTGCGGCAGGCCCGGAAGGGCGTCCACCGAGATCAGATGGCCGGCCTTGACGCAGCGGGACATCTGGAGGAAGAAGCTGATGGGGCAGTTGCCGAACTCGTGTTTCATCCACTCGTGCGTCTCGTCGTTCAGGTTCTCGTGGGACCACAGCGTGGGTTGGCCCACACCGTAGGAGAAGCTGACCAGCCTGCAGACGTCGTTGTCGCACTCGCGGTGGGCCAGGCGCACCCACGCCAGGAAGGCGGAGGCCACCAGGTCCGGGCTCTCAAGACCCCACGCCGGGTTGAGGTACCGGGTGAGGATCCGGAACGCTGAATGCAGGTACTGCATCTTCCAGCGGGCCAGGGTTGGGATCACGGGATGCAGCGACACCGCGTTGGAGACAATCGTGGTCACCTTCGGCAGGAGGCCCGCCACAGCCGACATCATGAAGCTGGTGGAGCCCTGGCAGTGGATGACGGCCTTGACCTCGTCCGCTCCCGTGTGCTCCACGATCGTGTCGACCGCCCTCGGGTGGTCGAAGGCTGCGGCCTGGTCCAAGGTCCACTGACTGGCCTTCAGATCCAGGCTGGCCCGCCAGTTCTCCAGCCACACGTCGTACCCATCGGCCACCAGGAGATCCACCAGCGGCTGGTCGATGGGGGCCCGGAAGATGTTGGCCCGCACGCCAGCACCGTGGACCAGGATCAGGGGGCCACGGGTGGGGGCCGACTCGCCGACGAGATGGACCAGGTTGCAGGCCATGCCGTCGCCGGCTACGAACGGGACAATCTCGTCATGGTACGCAGTCACCCGGGACCCTCACGCCTTCCGCGACGTGTGAGACGAATAGAGGAAGTATAGGACGGTCAGTCCTCCAGGCCGTAGGCCTTCCGGCTGACCGCTGCCCACTGCTCCTCGGTCATGCTCGACGCCGCCTGGATCGCCGCGAAGGCGCCGGCCCCCACGGGAACGTGCACGGGGCTCGACGCGTCGGTGGCGGCGGTGACGATGGCCTCGGCCACCTCGTTCGGGTCGCCGCCGGAGACGACGTTGGCGTGCAACCAACGGGCGACGTGCTGTTCGAGGTCGCGATAGGGCGACGCCGGAGGGAGCGGGCGGCCCTTGCGGGTCACGGAGGTGGCGTAGAAGCCCGGCTCGATGCAGACCACCCGGATGCCGAACTGACGGACCTCTTCCGCGAGGGAGTCCGAAAGCGAGCCGGCCGCATGCTTGCTCGCGGCGTACGCCCAGTTGGCCGGGGTGCCGGGCAGGCGGCCTGCCATCGAGGAGACGTTGACGATCACGCCCTCGCCCCGCTCCCGCATTCCCGGCAGGACCGCCTGGATCATGCGGACCTGGCCGAAGACGTTGGTCTCGAACACGTTCCTGGCGTCGCCGATGCCGAGGGCCTCAACCGCGCCCATGTGCGCCACGCCGGCGTTGTTGACCAGGACGTCGATGCGGCCCTCCGCCTCGAGGACGTGGCCGACCGCCGCCTCGACCGACGCGGCGTCCGTCACGTCGAGGGCCAGGGTTGCGATCTCCCGGTGCTCCGCCTTGGCGGCGGCCGAGAGGTCGCCGGAGTCCGCGAGGTTGCGCATCGTGGCCCAGACACGGTCACCGCGGCGAGCGAAGGCGAGTGCCGTCGCCAGGCCGAACCCGCTGCTGCACCCCGTGATCACGCCGACCGCCATGGCCCAGCCCCCTTCTGCCGGCTCCAGACCCTCCATCGCCAGCTTGTCAGTGTAGGAGCGCTCGTGCCGTGACCCCGCTGGCCTTCGGCCCGAGGACGAGGGCCCGGCGCCGCCGGTCCGGAACTGGGAACACAATCCGTGGCACCCACGGAGAGCGTTCCGAACTTCCAGCGAGCCCTGGCGACC
>WNGI01001255.1_pt1 | contig 20781 bp, 16 predicted proteins | sample 5400621 | NCBI WGS metagenome assembly WNGI01 (sample SAMN13153374, study PRJNA577476) | soil metagenome | isolation source: 20 cm soil or saprolite under Garry oak tree replicate 1 | place: USA:California | collected 2016-06-15
TCAGGTCTGGCGGGGACGGTCGGATCAGCCTGGCCGACCTCGAGTCGAAGCTCTCTCCGCGCACGTCGGCGCTGATGCTGACCAACCCCAACACGTTGGGGTTGTTTGAGCGCGAGATCCTCGATATAGCCGAGCTTGTGCATTCCACAGGAGCGATGCTCTATTACGACGGCGCCAACCTGAACGCTTTCATGGGGATCTGCAGACCCGGCGACATGGGCTTTGACGCTGTCCACATGAACCTGCATAAAACGTTCACCACGCCGCACGGTGGAGGTGGACCCGGCGCCGGCCCGGTCGGCGTGAAAGCCGAGCTGGTGCCCTTTCTGCCCTCGCCGATGGTCGAGCGGACGAACGGCCACCTCACGCTGGATCACAAGCGGCCGCAGTCGATCGGGAGGGTGCGCAGCTTCTACGGCAACTTCGGGATGCTCGTGCGCGCATACACGTACATCCTCGCCATGGGCGGCGACGGCCTGAGCCAGGCCTCGCAGGACGCCGTCCTGTCCGCCAACTACCTCCGTAAGCGGCTGGAGAACGACCTGGAGATGCCGCATGACGGACCCTGTATGCACGAGTTCGTGGCCAGCGCGCACGGGCTCACGGTCCACAACGGCGTTCGGGCCCTGGACATCGCCAAGGCCCTGCTCGACCGCAACTTCTACGCCCCGACCGTCTACTTCCCGCTGGTGGTCCCGGAAGCGATCATGGTCGAGCCCACCGAGACCGAGAGCAAGGCCACCCTGGACTCCTTCGCGACGGCGGTCAAGGACATCGTGGCGGAGGCCAAGACCAACCCCCAGGGCCTCCACGACCAGCCCAAGCACACCCCGGTCGGCCGCCTCGACGAGGTGGCCGCGGCGCGCCGGATCAACGCCTACCTCCAGGGTCTGAGCGAAGACCCCGTCCTGCGCTGGAAAGCGCTCCCGGAGACCGTGCCCGAACCCGTCTGTTAAGGCCCCGCCGGGGGCCATTTTCGTATTCAAAATCCGGTAGAATTGAGCACCTGAAGTTCTGCCCAGTTGACCCCTACGAGTTCTCCGCGCTGGGAGGGCCAAAACACCGGTCGGGCGCACCCGAGGTGCGTCTGTAATGGCGGTTTCCAAACCGCTCCCGGGGCGTGACCCAAGGCCCAGACCACTAGGCGCGGACGTGGCGTACACCGCCGAGCAGATCCAGGTCCTCGAGGGCCGGGAGCATGTGCGGCGGCGTCCGAGCATGTACATCGGCTCGACCAGCACGACCGGCCTCCATCACCTGGTTTACGAGGTGGTGGACAACGCGGTGGACGAGGCCCTGGCCGGCTACGCCCACAAGATCGTGGTCACCCTGTTCGCCGACGGCAGCGTCCAGGTCGACGACGACGGCCGCGGCATCCCGGTCGACGTGCACAAGAAGGAAGGCCTCTCCGCCCTGGAGCTCGTGATGACCCGCCTCAATGCGGGCGGCAAGTTCGGCGGGGGCGGCTACAAGGTCTCCTCAGGGCTCCATGGAGTCGGCGTCTCGGCCGTCAACTTCCTCAGCCAGCGCCTCCAGGTCTGGGTGCATCGGGGCGGCAAGGTGTACCACCAGGAGTACGAGCGGGGCGTGCCGAAGGGCGGCGTCAAGCCGGTGGGCAAGACCGACCGCACAGGCACCATCGTCCGGTTCTGGCCCGACCCGCAGATCTTCCCCGAGACCAAGTTCGACCGTGACGTCATCCTCCATCGTCTGCGCGAGATGGCCTACCTGAACAAGAGCCTCGAGATCGCGCTCGCCGACGAGATCCTCGGCTACTCGAGCACGTTTTACTTCGAGGGCGGCATCGTCGCCTTCGTCCGCGCCCTGAACCGCGACAAGGCGGTGGTGAACGTGCCGCCGTTCTACGTCGACCGCGAGGTCGAAGGCACCCAGGTCGAGATCGCCCTCCAGTACAACGACACGTTCGTAGAGAACGTGATCGCATTTGCCAACACCATCCACACGATCGAGGGCGGCACCCACCTGACCGGCTTTCGCTCCGCGCTCACCAACGTGCTGAACCGCTACGCGCGGAAGGCAGGAATCCTCAAAGAGCAGGATCCAAACCTCTCCGGTGAGGACGTGCGCGAAGGCCTCACCGCCGTGATCAGCGTCAAGGTGCTGGAGCCGCAGTTCGAGGGCCAGACGAAGGGCAAGCTCGGCAACGCCGAGGTGCAGGGTCATGTGTCGCTCGCGCTGACGGAAGGGTTCACGCAGTATCTCGACGAGAACCCGTCGGAAGGTCGCCGGATCATTGAGAAGTCGCTCACCGCCGCGCGCGCCCGCGAGGCTGCGCGCAAGGCTCGCGACCTCGTCCAGCGCAAGAGCCTCCTCGAGTCGAGCACGCTTCCCGGCAAGCTCGCCGACTGCTCCGAGCGCGACCCGGCGCTTTCCGAGCTCTACATCGTGGAGGGAGACTCGGCCGGCGGCACCGCCAAGGGCGGCCGCGACAGGCGCACGCAGGCGATTCTGCCGCTGCGCGGCAAGATCCTCAACGTCGAAAAGGCTCGACTCGACAAGGTTCTGACGTCCGACGAGATTCGCAACCTCATCACGGCCATGGGCGCCGGCGTCGGCGACAACTTCAACATCGAAAAGATCAGATATCACCGCATCGTGACGATGACCGACGCCGACGTCGACGGCAGTCATATCCGCACGCTTCTGCTCACGTTCTTCTTCCGCTACTTCCCTGCCGTCATCGACAGCGGATACCTGTATATGGCGCAACCGCCGCTGTTCAAGGTCTCGAAGGGAACGGGCAAGAACATGAAGGTCATCTGGTGCCAGTCCGAGGCGGAGCGCGACAAGGCGATGCGTGAGCTCGGCAAAGGCGCGGAGGCCGCCCGGATGAAAGGTCTCGGCGAGATGAACGCCGAAGAGCTGTGGGAAACGACGATGAACCCAGCGACTCGCGTCCTGCTCAAAGTGACGGTCGAGGACGCCGCTGCGGTCAACGACACATTTGAAAAGCTGATGGGTCCCGACGTAGAGCCGCGCAAGAAGTTCATTCAGGCGCATGCCAAGAGCGTCCGGAACCTAGACATTTAAGGGGCCACAAGTGCGAATCGCGGTCGACGCCATGGGCGGCGATCACGCGCCTGCTGAGATCGTTCGCGGCGCCGCCGCGGCGGCGGTGGAATACGGCATCGACATTTCGCTCGTCGGCCTGCCCGCGGCGGTGCAGCCGTTGCTGGACAGCCATCCGAGGCTGCAGTTGGTGCCCTGCACGCAAGCGATCGCCATGGATGAGCATCCGGCCCAGGCCGTGCGCGGCAAGCCAGACTCGTCGATGGCGGTCTGCGCGCGCCTGTGCAAGGAAGGTCGCGCTGACGGCTGGACTTCGGCCGGAAACTCGGGGGCGATCATGGCGGCCGCGCTCTTGATCCAGGGACGGATCAGAGGCGTGGAGCGACCGGCTCTCGGCTCGATCGTGCCGACGCAGAACGGCTTTGCGTATTTCCTCGACGTCGGCGCCAACGTCGACTCGAAGCCCGAGTACATGGTGCAGTTCGCCGCGATGGGCGCCGTTTACGCGCGCGAGATGCTGGGTCGGGCGGAGCCGCTCGTGGCGTTGCTCAGCAATGGCGAGGAGGAAGGGAAGGGTGATGAGCTGGTGCGCGAAACGTCGCGCCGGCTGAAGGGTGTGCTCCCCGGCTTCATCGGTAACGTCGAGCCCAAGGACATCTATGCGGCGCGTGCCGATGTCATCGTCGCTGACGGATTTGTTGGCAACGTGGCGATCAAGATGGCCGAGGCGACCGCCGAGTTCTTGTTCCGCGGCCTGCGCGACGAGATTCCCAAGACGCTGTCCGGAAAAATCGGCGGCGCGCTCATCCGGCCGCGGGTTCAGGAGCTGCGCGCCCGGGTCGACTGGCGAGAGTTTGGAGGCGCGCCGCTTCTGGGCATTGACGGCGTAGCCGTGGTCGCGCACGGCCGGTCCGACGCGCGCGCGATGAAGAACGCCATTCGGGTGACGCGCGACGCGGTTAAGAACGAGCTCGTCGGTAAGATTCGGGCGGAGGTGGGGAAGCCAAGAATTCAATGAGTCCCAACCTTGTCCGGCTTGCCGGCAAAAACGGGCGTACCCGGGTGGTCGTCACCGGCATGGGGACGGTCAATCCGCTCGGCAAGGACCTCGAGGAGTACTGGCACGGCCTGATCGAGGGCCGCAGCGGAGCGAGCCAGATCGAGCGATTTCCCTCTGACCGCCTGGTCACAAAGTTCGCGTGCCAGGTCAACACGTTCGATCCCCAGGATTACATCGACCGCAAGGCCGCGCAGCGGATGGCCCGTTTCTCGCAGATGGCCGTCGCCGCCTCTGGCATGGCGCTGGCCGACTCGGGCCTGGACCTCTCCAAGGAGGACAGCTTCCGCGTCGGCGTGGCGATGGGAACCGGGATCGGCGGTTTCGACGATATGACCCAGGGCGCCATCTCTTTCGCCACCAAGGGACGTCTCAATCCGCTCTACGCGCCGATGATCATCCCCAACATGGCAGGGGCCTCGGTCGCGATGCATTTCCATCTCCGTGGCCCGAACACGACAGTGACGACCGCCTGCGCCGCGTCGACCCAAACGCTTGGCGACGCCACGCGAATGATCCAGCACGGAGACGCCGACGTCATGTTCGCCGGTGGGAGCGAAGCCTCGCTCTGCGAGGTGGGCATCGCCTCGTTCAATGCGATTCGGGCGCTCTCGACGCGCAATGAGGCGCCGGAAAAGGCGAGCCGGCCCTTCGACCGCGACCGCGATGGCTTCGTGCCGGGCGAGGGATCGGGGATCTTGATCCTCGAGTCACGCGAGCATGCGATCAATCGAGGGGCGCGCATCTACGGCGAGATCCTTGGTTACGCGACCACCAACGACGCGTTCCACCAGGTCGCGCCGGATGAGACCGGTGAGGCACCGGCCAGGGCCGTCACCCTCGCGCTCAAAGATGCCGGTCTCGAACCGAAAGACATCGACTACGTGAATGCGCATGGCACCTCGACGCAGCTCAACGATGCCGGCGAGACGAAGGCGCTGAAGCTCGCGTTCGGCCAGCACGCCTACAACGTGGCGATCAGCAGCACCAAGTCGATGATCGGCCATCTGCTGGGCGCGGCCGGCGCGGTGGAAGCGATCGCGACGTTCCTCACCATCAACCGCGGCATCATCCACCCGACCATCAACTACGAAAATCCCGACCCTGACTGCGACCTCGATTACGTGCCCAACACTGCCCGCCGCAAGGACGTGCGGATCGCCATCTCCAACGGATTTGGTTTTGGCGGGCACAACGCGGTCGTAGTCCTGGCGCGATACGAGGATTGAGAATTGGCTGAAGACACGATCGGCACCGTCATAAATCGCAACCTCCAGGAGGAGATGCAGACCTCCTACATGGAGTACGCGATGTCCGTGATCATCAGCCGGGCCCTGCCCGACGTGCGTGACGGGCTCAAGCCGGTGCAGCGCCGGATCCTCTACGCCATGCAGCGAGCGGGCGCGACCAGCGGGACAAAGACAAAGAAGTCGGCGGCCTTCGTCGGTGACGTGATGAAGCTCTACCACCCCCACGGGGACAGCGCGATCTACGACGCGTTGGTGCGCATGGCTCAGCCGTTCTCACTCCGCTATCCGCTGATCGATGGGCAGGGCAACTTCGGCAGCATCGACGGCGACCCGCCGGCGGCAATGCGCTACACCGAGGCGAAGCTTTCGGCGATCACCGGCGAGCTGATGGCGGATATCGAAAAGCAAACCGTGGACATGGTGCCGAGCTATGACGGCTCGGAGGAAGAGCCATCCGTCCTGCCGGCGCGGATTCCAAATCTCTTGATCAACGGAGCTTCGGGGATCGCGGTCGGCATGACGACCAACATCCCGCCGCACAACCTCCGCGAGGTTGCGGGCGCGGTCAAACACCTGGTCGACAATCCCGACGCGACGGCGGAGGACCTCCTCGGCTTCGTCACGGGTCCGGACTTTCCAACCGGTGGCGTGATCATGGGCACCGCCGGCATCAAGGCGGCCTACTCAACCGGCCACGGTCGGATCATCGTCCGTGCCCGGCATTCGCTCGAGCAGGCCGCAAACGGGCGCGAGCGGATCATCGTCTACGAGCTGCCGTACGCGGTCAACAAGGCCAGCCTCGTGGCCAAGATCGCTGAGCTCGTCTCCGAGCGCAAGCTCGAAGGCATAGCCGACCTGCGCGACGAGTCTGACCGCAACGGCATGCGCATCTTGATCGAGCTGAAGCGAGAGGCGCAGGTCTTCACTGTGCTGAACAACCTTTACAAGCACACGACTCTGCAGACGACCTTTGGCGTGATCATGCTGGCGATCGTCGAGGGGCGTCCTGTCGTGCTGAGCCTGAAGCAGGCCCTGCAGCTCTTCATCGACCACCGCCGCAACGTCATCCTCCGCCGGACACGGTTCGATCTGGAGCGCGCGCAGGAGCGCGCCCACATCCTCGAGGGTCTCAAGATCTGTCTCGACCACCTGGACGAGGTGATCAAAACGATCCGCGCCGCGTCCGACCAGGACGTCGCCTCCACCCAGCTGCAGTCCAGGTTCGGGCTCAGCGAACGCCAGGCCAAGGCCGTGCTCGCCCTGACCCTGGGCCGATTGACCAGGCTCGAGCGCGGCAAGATCGACGAAGAGTACGAGCAGGTCATCAAGACGATCGCCTATCTCGAAAGCATCCTGGCCAGCGAGCAGAAGGTGCGGCTGCTGATCAAGGAAGACATGGACGACGTGGTCAAGAAGTACGGCGACGACCGCCGCACGGAGATCACCGACCAGGAGGCCACCGAGCTGTCAGCCGAGGACCTGGTGCCGAAGGAAGACGTGGTGGTCACGCTGACGCACCGCGGATACGTCAAGCGGCAGCCGCTGCGTGTCTTCCGAGCGCAGAAGCGCGGTGGCGTGGGTCTGAAAGGCGCCCGGCCGACCGCCGGTGGCGAAGCCCCGAGCGGCACGCGCGAGGAGGACTACGCGCTGCACCTGCTCACCACGCACACCCACGCCTCGATGCTGTTCTTCACGCAGAGCGGTCGCGTGTTCCAGCTGCGGGTGCATGAGGTGCCGGAACGTGAGCGGCAGGCGAAAGGCATGCCGGTCAACAACCTGATCGACATCGGCTCCAACGAGCGCATCACGTCGGTGTTCGTGCGCCCTGAAACCGAGAGCGATGCGCACTACATGCTCATGGTCACCAAGAACGGATACATCAAGAAGACCGCGATGGCCGAGTACGCCAACGTGCGTCGCAACGGCTTGATCGCCATCAACCTCCAGGAGGGCGACGAGCTCGACTGGGTCACCCCGACAACCGGGTCGGATGAGGTGATCATCGCGACCGAGCTTGGCAAGGCGATCCGTTTCAGCGAGACCGAGGTCCGGGCCATGGGCCGTGACACGCAGGGTGTGATAGGGATCAAGCTTGGCAAAGGTGACGCCGTGGCTGGCATGGCCACGGTGGTCGAGGGCGGCGACCTGCTCGTCATCACGCAGCGGGGCTACGGCAAGCGCACGCCGCTCGCCGAGTATCCGATGCACCACCGCGCGGGTCAGGGCGTCTTCACGTTGAAAGTCACCGAACGTGTGGGCAAGCTTGCGGCGGTTCGAGTCGTGAGCGACCCTGAGGAAGAGATCCTCGTGATCAGCGCGAGCGGGATGGTGCTCCGTACGCCGGTCGGCGCGATCTCCCAGATCGGCCGCCAGACGCAGGGCGTGATCGTGATGCGACTGACGCCGGACGATCAGGTCGTCGCGATCGCCCCGGTGGCTGGGATCGAGGAAAGCGACTCGTAACGATGGCTGACCTGAGCTGGGTCGGCGTGTGGCTGCTCGTCATCGCGTTCGGGGTGATCGTGATCGAAGGCGTGCTCGCTGCCTTGTGGACGATGCGGATCGCAAAGCGGTCTCGCGTGCTCAACGAGCGGCTCGCGGCCGAGCAAGCGCAGATGCAGGCTGAGTCCGCTCGGCTGAAGGCCGAGCTCGCCGAGATGCAGGTTCTCTGGCAGCCCTACCGCAGGCTGCTACGGCTGCTTCGCCACCCGGTCGCGCTTGCTGTGCTCCAGTCCTACGCGCGTCGTCGAGCAGCCCGGTGACAGAGAGCTTCGCGCAGCAGGCCGTCGCGGACGCGGTGGCTCGCGAACGCGCGCGCATCGCGCGTGAGCTGCACGACGGTCTCGCGACCGAGCTGGCCGGCGCGATCTCACTGTTCAAGGTGTACATCGAGAAGAGCAAGGGCAAGCCGGACGAGACGCTAATCAACGTTTTCGAGATCCTCGAACGGTCACTCAAGCGCGTCCGTGAATCGCTTGCTGACATGCGCCCTGCGGCGATCGGCCCGGAGGGCCTGGTAGGTGACTTGCGCCGGGAGGCCGACGACTTCGCGCGTCTGTATGGGATTCGTGTCGAGCTGTCGAGCAACGGCACCGAGGACTTGCTGTCCCCTCGTCACAGAGAAGTGGTTGCCCAGGTCGTCCGCGAGGCACTGACCAACGTGCGTCGCCACAGCGGGTCTTCCATCTGCCGCGTCAGGATGGGGTTCGCCGCGCGCCCGTTCCTGATCGAGGTTTCAGATGAGGGTCGTGGTTTTGTGGACAGCGGCGCCGCGGGTTATGGGTTGATGGGTATGCGGGAGAGGGCCGCGGGGATCGGCGGCCGGCTCGAGGTCGTCAGCACGGAAGGCCGCGGCACGACGGTGTTCCTGTTCGGCCCCAACTGAGGATCTACCAGGTCACAGGCGGTAAGCCCTGCGCTTCATTTGGACGATTGGGAACATGAGGTCGTCTGCCGCGACCGACCCCAGCTTCTTGGTGACGCTGTTGACGAGGGTTCTCGCGTGCCGGTCATCGGTGCGGATGACACGAGCGATCTCCGGTGCCGACAGGCCGTAGCTGAGGAGCTGCGCCACCTCACCCTCGCTTTCGTTCAGCCTGCTCAATGGTCCGCGTAGCGCTGTCACCAGTGAGGCAAGGCTGTAGCCCAGGGCATGCGCGTAGGCGACGTCCTCTTCCGTGTACCAGTGATCGCTCCGGCAGCCGATCACGAGGAGACCGATCGGTTGATGGCCCATCATGCCGACGGGCGCATACAGGATCGCGGGCCAATCGAGCTCCCAGTCGTATTCATTCGCGTGGGGCTTCTCGAAGACCGAGTTGATGACGAGCGGCCGCTTCTCGTAGAGGGAGCGCCGCGACAGGGGCATGAGCGGCCGCTTCTGCATGAATCGGCGCGAAACCTCCGATGCCGCAATGGGTTGCAGCGAACCGTTGCGCAGGTACCCCAGAACCCAACGGTCGTGGCAGACAGAGCTTAGGGCCAGTCCCAGCCGGCGCCTGGCTTCTTCAAAGTCTGGGAGCTGGCCCATGCCAGGCAGGTTATGCCTGGCTCTGGCTGCTGACCTCAGCACAGATTCAGCGTTTGCTCAAGTTTCCTTGAACCTGTTAGGTTGCGAGCGGGGAATTGGGGGCGTGCCCGCCAAGTTGCTGGTGGTCGACGACGAGCCGCGAACCGCGGAGCTGACGGCCGAGCTGCTGCGCCGCGCCGGCTATTCCGTGGACGTGGCCAACAGCGGCACCGAAGCACTCGAGCGAATCCGCTCCGTATCGCCGGACCTGATGCTCCTTGACTACGAGATGCCTGACATGGAAGCGCCGGAGGTCCTCGATACGCTGCGCTCGGGCGGCGACAGAATCCCGTTCCCGGTCATCATCCTCACGGGCGCGCGTCATTCGCCCGGCGACCAGGTGGTCGGCATCGAGCGTGGCGCTGCGGATTTCATCGTCAAAGGCACTGACCGTCAGGTCGTGCTTGCGCGCGTGCGTGGTGCGCTTCGCGAGCGGGCGTCAGCTCCGGGAGCAGTCGCTCGCGGTCGCCTCCATGTGGATGCGGCGCGGGGCGAGGCTCGTCTTGGCGATCGAACGCTGAAGCTCGAGCGGCGTCCGCTGCTGATGCTGCAGCTTCTCGCCAACCGCTCCGGCGAGGTGGTACCTCGCTCCGAGCTTCTGGACCAGGTGTGGGGCAGCTCGTACAAGGGATTCGAGCACAGCCTTGAGCAGGCAGTCCATCAGATCCGCAGGGAGCTGCGTGAGCCGAAATGGATCGAGACGTTTCGTGGGATCGGCTACAAGCTCGTCGTCCAGGCCTGAGCTTGCGGCGGCCCTCCACCGCCTGCGTTCCACGCTCGCGAGGGCGCGCGCAGAGCTGGAGCTGGCGCGTCCCGACGGAGATTCGGTTCTCATCGAACGCCTGCTGGGGGATTTGAGCGAAGCGCTTGACGTGCTGGGCCTGGTCGAGGCGGCGGCGTTTTCGATCGTGTCGGTGCTTGTGGTCGATGACGACGAGCGCCTGGCCGAGCTGACAGCGCGCGGCTTGCGGAGGATGGGCTACGTGGCGGAATCGGCAGCACGGCTGCGGGCGTTGCGGCCGCGCGAGGTGGTGGTGTTCGACCTCGGCTTGCTGTCGTCGCTCAATCCAGCTGAGCGCGACGTCCTCAAAGCCGCGCGACCGGTCGTGCTGACAGGCGCGACGGACCCCGCTTCACGCGCGCTCGCGGACGAGATTGGGGCGAGCGTTTACCTCGTCAAGCCAGTCGACATGGACGAGCTGGCGGTGGCGATCAATCGCCACGCATCCGAGCAGCCCTCTCCCCACGGTGGGGAGAGGGGTGGCGGGTAGTCACCACGTCACGTCACTACTAACGCTGGCGGCTGCCAGGTCGATCCCTTCTTCTAAGCGATTGGGGTGCCAGAGGCGCCACCTCACGGCCAGGCGCGCGAACGCGGTCGCCTGATCAGTAGTATGTTGGGCGTTCTGGCCAAGCTCGTTACGTTGTTGCGCGCCGTCAAGCGAACGTGGTTCGCCGCTCCGATGCCGCAGCGCTGGATTATCCCGGTGCTCCTGCTCGGGGCACTCGCGGCTGGGTCTTTTGGTGTGGGCGCGGCAGTAGGTGGCCGTGTGGCGGGCAAGTCGCCGACCCGGACGGTTGCCCAGACCGGCCTGGCCACCCCGCCGATTTCCGCTGCGATCTCCGCTGTCGCGCCGATTCAGTCTCTAACACCATCTCCAAGCCCGACGCCCTCTCCGTCGCCTTCACCGGCGGTCGCGGCGCCCAAACCGCCACCCGCTCAAGCCCCGCCAGCGCCGCGCGTCGCGGGACCGTCCTTGGGTACGCGCGGCCTCTTTCGGTTCAGCTCGACCGATTGGCCCGCCATGCATGCGGCCGGCTTCAATGCTTCAACGGATGGTGGCGTGCAGGATGCCGGCAGCGCACAGGCCGCGAACGGGATCACGGGCATGGTTTGGGTCGGTGCCTACAACAACTCGAGCTGCTCTCAGACCATGGGCGACTCGGGGATCACAGCCATAGTCCAGGCCAACGTCAATGCGGGGCGTAGAGGCCTCCGCTACCAGATCGGGGACGAGCCGACGGCAAACGGCTGCAACGCCGCTCCCACGTACGCGCACATCACTCAATTAGTGCACGGAGTCGACCGGAGCGCCAAGACATGGGTTGCCGACGATCAGTTCCAGGAAGGCAATCCGGTTGGTGCGGGCGTGCCGATGAACGGTACGGTGGACATCCTGGCCTTCGACGTGTACCCCTGCGAGAGCGGGCCGTGTGACTACGCAACCATCGACCGGGCCGTGCAGCAGATCCATGCCGCCCATGTGGCCAACTGGGAGTTCATCATCCAGGACTTCAGCAGCGCCCCGTGGCGCTGGCCGACGCCGGCAGAGATTCAGGGTCAATTCGACCACTGGAAGGGCCAGGGAGCGATCGGTTACTGGATCTTCGCCTGGGACTATCAAGGCCAGCAAGTTGTTGGGCAGCCTGGCAACATCGCAGCTCTGCGGCAGATCAATTCGCAGTAAGGCTCGGGTGCGAGCTGTCCTTACGGCATAGGACAGCCCCCGTCAGGCAAATGTCCCGCTTGTAGGACAGGTGACCTGTATCGCTGCAGCGGGGCACTGAATAGGCTTGCGCGGTCGCCGTTCTCGACGTTCCGAGGGACTGTTTGGCCTGGCAGGCGCTGCCCGAAAGGGCACTCACTTCGCTATCACACGTTGCTGTTCGTCCCTTTCGCGCCCTGACGACGTTAATCGCGGCCGGAAGCATCGCCGTGGTCGCGACCGTCATCTCAATCCCGCAGGCAGCAGCAGCATCGGTGCCATGCGACCCGACCAGCCTCGTTGCTGCCCTGGCGGCGATCTCTGGGTCGGGCAGGAGTGGAACGGTGACGCTCGCCTCCGGATGCACGTACACGATGACAACGGTCAACAACACAGCGGACGGCAATAACGCATTTCCGGACATCCTCGGCAACGTCACGATCGTCGGAACCGGGGCTACGATCACTCGCCCGACGAGCGGTGCGCCCAACTTTAGATTCTTCATCGTCGACGAGGGCGGCAGCCTGAGCTTGAGCAATGTGACCCTCAGCAATGGCTCAATCGCGGCAAGCGACCCACACGGCGGAGCGGCGATCATCAACCGCTCGCAGCTCACGGTTACTGGAGTGACGTTTCGCAACAACACATCCCTGGCATCGACCGGTGGTGGGGCAATCGACAACCACGACATGGCTCAGCTGACCGTCACATCCAGCAGGTTCATCGGCAACGTCGGACTGCAGGGCGGCGCCATCGAAGACGAGGCCACCCAGTGTCACACGAGCCAGCCGCTCTGCGGCCAGGCCACTGTCACGCAGAGCACGTTCACAAATAACTCGACCACCCAGTTCGGCGGTGGAGCTTTCGAGGCCCAGCTCGATGGCGGGACGATGCCCATATGCCAGCCGCCGTGGCCGCAGGCGCAGCCTTGCCAGCAGCCCGGGGGAGCTCACGACACCCTCATCGGAGACACGTTCACCGGGAACATGGCCATGACCGAAGGTGGAGGCATCGCGAACTTCGGCACCGCGACCCTCAGCAACAACACCCTCTTCAACAACGGGGTCATCGGGACGGGTCCGAGCGGGGACGACGGCGGCGGCGGCATTCAGAACACTGGAATGTTGACCATCGTCCAAACGACGCTCTCTGCGAACAGCTCGCTGTTCGGGGCCAACATCCATGACTTCAATGACACGGCTAATCCGTCCGGCCCGCCGACGACCACATTGAAAATGAGCATCGTCGCCAACGGGTCACCGGGCCAGAACTGCAGCGGCTCCCTCGCGATGACGGACGCGGGCTACAACCTGGACAGCGGAACATCATGTGGCTCCTCCACTCCATTGGGTTCTTTGGTCAGCACAAATCCTCAGCTCGGGCCGCTGCAGTCGAACGGCGGTCCGACCCAGACCATGGCGCTGCCGCTGCAGAGCGCCGCGGTGGACGCGATTCCAGCGGCCTTGAATGGCTGCACCGGAAGCAGCGACCAGCGCGGGGTCGCGCGGCCCCAGGGAGCGGGTTGTGACATCGGCGCCTTCGAGCTGGCGCAGTCCTCCACCGACACGCAGGCACCGACCACGCCCACGGGACTCGCGGTGACATCCACGAGCTCAGGCGCGGTGAGCGTGAAGTGGAATGGGTCCACCGACAATGTCGCCGTCGCGGGATACACCGTCTACCGCAATGGCACGGCCATCACAGCGACTGGCAGATCAACCACGTCGTACGCCGATTCGAGTGTCGCTCCCTCGACGACCTACACATATGCCGTCGATGCGTTCGACGCCGCGGGCAACCACTCCGCGCAGTCCTCGCCTGTCAGCGCAACGACCGGTGCCGCATCGATCGCCTACATACGAAGCGCCACCTTCGCGACTGGAAGCCGCAGCACGGCAACGACCCTGGCTCTCACAGGACGGGTCGGCGCAGGCGATCTGCTGACGGGTTGGTTCGGCCAGTGGGACGCGGCGGGTCAGGTCCAGGTGTCCGACAGCCTGAATGGCCCGTGGACCCGCGTTCAGGGCATGACCTACAACACCGGCACGGGCGATATCGCTCTCTACTACCTGGCCAACTCCAAAGCATCGCTCACCGGACTGACCATCACGATCAGCGCCAGCGCGAGCACGTACCTCGCCGGAACCGTGGGCGAATATTCGGGCGCGGCGGTGGCATCGCCATTGGATCAGTTCGCGATGCGGTCCGGCTCCGGCACCTCGGTTGACTCGGGGCCGACCGGCGCGGTGCCGGCCGGTGAGCTGATATTCGGTGCGCTCACCGCCAACAACTCTCCTGGATCGGTGACCGGTGGATCGAGCGCCGGCCTCACGCTCACGGTTCGCTCGGCATACGGGGATAGCGCGGACGCGGACATTGTCAGCGGCCTCGCCGGCACGCAGAATGCTCGTTTCACGATCGGCAATCCCGTCACCTGGTATGCCGTGGCGGCCGTATTCAAGGTCGCAGGTGTTGACGCGACGCCGCCCAGCGTCCCTGCCGGACTCGCCGCCGCCAACGCCAACAAGAGTGTCACGCTGAGCTGGTCGGCTTCAACTGACAATGTCGGAGTCGCCGGCTACACCGTTTACCGAAACGGCGCGGCTCTAACCACGGTGAGCGGCTCGACACTGTCCTATGCCGACACCACCGTCGCCCCGGTGACGGCATACACCTACACAGTCGACGCCTTCGATGGCGCAGGCAACCATTCGGCGCAATCGGCTGCGGTGTCAGTGACGACGCTGGACTGGGTCGCGCCTACCGTCCCTGGAGGCGTTGCCGCTTCAGCGCCCACGCCGACGCAGGTCAATCTGACTTGGAACGCCTCGACGGACAATGTCGGAGTTACCGGCTACACCGTGTATCGCAACGGTTCGCAGGTCGCAACCGTGAACGGCTCGACGCTCGCGTATACCGATAACTCAGTCGCTGCGATGACCACTTACTCGTACTCGGTCGACGCGTTCGATGCGGCCGGCAATCACTCCGCCCAGTCGCAGCCGCTGAGTGTCACCACGCCTGCCCCGACAGACTCGGTACCGCCGACGGTCCCAGGTGGGCTGACCGCCACGGCGACTTCGCCGATCAACGTGCAGGTCAGCTGGACGGCCTCAACCGATGACGTTGCGGTGTCGGGCTATGACGTCTATCGGGACGGAGTGGCGGTCGTTTCCGTCGGCGCTTCAACGCTCCAGTACAAGGACACGGTGGCGGCAGGAAGCACGCACAGTTACACGGTCGACGCATTCGATGTGGGCGGTAACCACTCGGCCACGGCGACTCCCGTGACGGTGACGACACCTGCGGCCGACACCACGCCGCCCACCACACCAACCGGCGTGGCAGCCGTCGCCGTCAGCTCAAAGCAGGTGTCGGTCTCGTGGAACGCGTCCACCGATGACGTCGCAGTGACTGGATACGACGTCTACAGGAACGGTGTGCTGGTGGCCTCGGTCTCGAGCACGACCCTTGCCGTGACCGACGTCAGCGTGACACCCGGAACCAACTACACGTATACAGTCGACGCATTCGATGGGGCCGGCAACCATTCCGCCCTTTCCTCGTCGGTCGCCGTGCACGTGCCGGCGCAGGTGATTTTCAAGCAAGCGACGGTGGTCACGACAGGCACCCGGGTCACAAGCGTTACGTTGGGTCTGGGACCTGTTGCCGCCGGTGACTTGATCGTCGGCTGGTTCGGTCAGTACGACTCGACCGGCCAGGTCAAAGTTTCCGACAGCATCAATGGCGCCTGGACCCGCTCAGCCTCGACGACCTGGAACGGCACGTCAGGCGACATTGCTCTGTATTACCTACCGAACGCAGCCGCAGCCTCCGGGCTCACGGTCACCGTGTCTGCCCCCAGCGCCACCTATCTGCAAGCCTCGGTGGCTGAGTACTCAGGCGTGGCCGTCGTCAGCCCACTGGACCAGGTGACAATCGGTAAGGGCCTGAGCACCGCTGCGGACTCGGGCTCAACGGCAGCGGTTGGCGGAGGCGAGCTGGTATTCGGAGGCATGCTCTCGACCAACGGGCCAGGCGCTCTGACGCCGGGTAGCACCCAGGGTGTGGCGCTGGTCGCGCGCGCTCAGTCGAGTTCAGGCACTCAGGCGGAGGAGGACGCTCTCAGCAGCGCTCCAGGCCAGCAGCGAACCGGGTTTACCTTCCCCACCTCGGTGCGTTGGTTTATGGTCTGCGCCGTCTTCAAGGCAGGGTAGGCGGAGGTCACGACCTCCGAGCGGGCTACGCTTCTCCGTCGGTCATGAGTGTCGCGCCGATATTCGAGGGTTGGCAGAGGACGCAAACGAGTCTGATTCATCGCATCCTCAAGCTCGGACCGCAAGAGCTGCAGTTGAGGGCTTCACCGGACGGGTGGCCCATCTGGGCAATCGTGAGCCACACTGCCGTCGCTCGTGTCTACTGGCTGTGCGGGGTTCTCAAGGAGCCTGGCGCTGAGAAAACCCCTTTCCCTGACCCCGGGGAGGGGTGGGAGGATCACCTCGAAGTTCCGCGGCAGTCGGACGAGCTCTTGTTTGCGGTCGAGAGCTCGTGGCAGATCGTTGAGTCGTGCCTGGCGCGCTGGACGCCAGAGATGCTCGGCGAGACGTTCACTCGCGAGCGCGCCGGTGAGCTCCAACGGCACACGCGGCAGTCGGTCTTGACGCGGCTCGTCATGCATGACGCCTTTCACTGCGGCGAGATATCGAACCTTCTCGGAGCGCACGGCTTGCCGTCGATGGATCCGTGGGAGATTCCTTAGTCCGCTCACAGGCCGCCCACATGGACCTCAAATGAACGGCTGCCAACGTTTCCTTAACTGCCTGACCAAGAGGAACGCCACCATGAACGATTACGACCTGACAAGCCACCACGACACCGTTTCCGCTGCCCCGACCAGTCCACCATCCATCAGGCAAAGTCGTCGGATCATGGCCGCTGCGCTGATATGCGTGGCGATCGGGCTTTCCGCCGCCTGCGGCTTGTCCTCGGCAACAACCACGTCTCCCTCGGCAACCGCATCCGGCAGCGGCTCCACCGGCGGTCTCGGATCCAACGCTCGGTCTGGACCGGCCTCAGGCGGAGCAGTGGGAATGGTCGACAGCGTGTCCACGTCGGGCTTCACCATGTCGACATCAACGGGTCAGAAGGTGACCGTCAATGAGGCGTCGTCTACGACGTACATGAAGGGCACCAGCTCGACCTCGGCGAATGCCATCACGACAGGCGAAGACGTCCTCGCGCTTGGGACGACCAGCGGAACGACCATCACGGCCACGCAGGTCATCGTGCAATTGACTGGCGGCGGGTCAGCGACCTCCGCGGCGGCAGGGGTGATCCCATTCCAGCCAGGGACACCGGCCACGTCAAAGCAGGTCGGTCAGATCCCGGCGAACTACAGTCAGGGGTCGGGAACGATCGTAAGCGGAACGACCGCGAACAAGGCGACGGAAGCCGCGCTGGCCGCTTATCCGGGTGGCATCGTCGACCGTGTTGTGCAATTGAGCAACGGCGAGTACGAGGTGCACAACATCGGCGTCAACTGGCCGCACCACGTCTTTGTCAACCAGGACTTCAAGGCCGTCGGCGCCAACTAGCCACGGCAAATTGCTCCAGTCGCTCGCCATTTGCTGGCTGTGGGCGAGGGCTCCTATACTCGCCCGGTTCAGATCGCGATCAATCATATGTGGGGTAGGCAAATGTTGGTTTCCTCGATGATCGTTGCGACAGTCCCGGTGACTGACCTCGACCGCGCAAAACACTTCTATGCCGATACGCTCGGGCTCAAGGTTCTATGGGAGAACCCGGCGTCGGTACGGCTCGGCTGTGGAGGTGGGACAGAGCTCTCGATCTTCCGCCGAGCACCGAGCACCGCCGATCACACGCTCGCCCACTTCGAGGTGGCCGACATCGAGGCGGTGGTTGGCGAACTCGAGAAGCGCGAAGTCAAGTTCATCGACTATGGCGAGGGCCCGTTGCAGACCACCGGACACATCGCTCAGATCGGCCCGGCGCGAGGGGCGTGGCTCCGCGATCCGGATGGCAACATCCTCGGGCTTCGCCAGGCGCCCTGACTATTCCCTGGTTAACTGACTGGAATCGACCAAACGGCTCGCAGCCCTGTCAACCGCTAGGGCCGCCTGGGCCAGCCTGCGGCACTAAGATTCTGCGTACTCGATTCGAATAGGACCAATTGATCGCGCGGGTCAGAGTTGGTGGTCCTTATCGCCAAGGAGGGGTGACAGTGGCGTCCAAATCAAACCGTCAGGTTGTTGAGCAATATGTCCAGGCGCTGATCGCCCGCGACCTTGACCTTCAGGAGGAGGTGTGCGCGCCGGACATGGTAGTCGACTACCCGCAGTCGGGCGAGCGAATTCGGGGTTGGGCAAACGTTCGGGGTGCGCATGACAACTACCCAGGCGGTTTGCCTCAAGACGTCGATGGCAAAGTGATCGGCAGCGAGGACAAGTGGGTTGTCGGGCCCAGTTTCAACGTCTTGCGGATCGAAGGGACCGGCGACGTCTACACTCTCATCGGTTCCGCCAGGTACCCAGACGGCCAGACCTGGCAGGTGATGTCGCTCATTGAGCTGCGCTCGGGCAAGATTGCCAAGACGACTGAGCTTTATGGTGCCCCCTTTGACCCGCCACCGTGGCGGTCCCGCTGGGTGGAGCGCATCACCTAGCCGCGAGCGCGACCTTGCCGAGCGGGTCGCTTAGTCTGCAAATGGTGGAAGAGTTACGGTGAAGACCGCCCCACGCCAATTTCCTTCGTAAATTAACTGGCCTTGATGCCAACGCACGCGGGGCTCACGTATGAGGCCGAGTCCTTAACCACCTTTGGCAATGGGTCTACCAACCAGCCAGGTCGGCTCCGGGCTCGAACACCATCTATCAAGGGCCGGCGATTCTTATCCTGAAGATCAACCCAGTTCTCGAACCTCGGTAACCGCGTTTGGGTGGCCTCCTGGAGCGCACGATAGCCCATAGAAATGGACCCTATGTGTCTTTGGTGAGTTGACTGCTACGGCTTAATCCCAATACTCGTAGGGCGAGTTTGGCATTCTTGGTGTACGCTCGACAGCCTTGATGGCCTAGTCCATCGAGCAGATTCCATGAAAGTCGTGCCACGTGACCGCGGGTATGACATGCAGGACGAACAGGGCCACGACTCCAGGTTCGCCAAGCATGAGCGCCAGAGTCGCCCCCTGCCGCGGGATGCGATGCGATCCTGGTTGGTCAGCGGCATCCACCTGTTCGTCGTCGATCCGCGTCGCCGCTTCGGGGGTCACGCCCGTGCGAAGGAGTTGCTGGTCGTCGATCGACGGGCGTGGCCGGGCGTCTCCGAACGCTGGCAGACGCTGTTGGCGGCACTTCACAGGCACACGGTTCACGATGGCATGTCCCAGCTCAGCCCCGAAGAACGACGTGTCCTCACTCTCGCCTACCTTGAAGGCCGCACCAACCACGAAATCGCCGCCATGTTGGGCGTCTCGGTCAGCACCGTTCGGCGGCGGCTGAGGGTTGCTCTCCAGCGTCTTGACGAATACGTCAACCGCACAGGAGCCTGGCTGGCGGCATTCGCCCTGGTCGTCGGGGCGTACGTGGTTAGTCACGCGGACCGGCTCGGACGTTGGGTCGGCACCGCGGTCGGTTCAGTGGAAAAGGCTCAGAGGGTGGCCGCGACCCTGGCCGCGGGTGCTGCGACCGTGGCTCTCGTGGGCATTGTCTCGTTGACCTCGGACCCGGCGATGCAGAGGAAGTTGCCACCTGCCGCGACCGCACGATTGATTCCCCACACAAGGGTGGACGCGCCGCCATTGGCTCCGAGCGGACCGCAGACGGTGGGGCCGTCGGGGACTCAACCGGGCGGCGTCGTCGCTCCCGACGACCTCGAGTCCAATGCCGGTTCTACGGGTACCTCCTCAACTGGAGGCCACACCAACAGGGGCTGCGATGGCAACCCGACCAGCGCGCCGCCACCAGTCCCGGTGGGATCGAAAACAAGCCACCCGACCGGAGCCCCCGTCACGCACCCGACCGCCGGGGGCTGTAAAAGGTAGACCTTCGGACGGCAAGACCTGGCAGCTAATGTCTCTCGTCGAGTTGCGGTCGGGCAAGATCGCGAAGACGATCGATGTTTATGGAGCCCCCTTCGACCCTTCAGTCATCAGGCGCCAAATGGCGGCAGTACCACAGTGAACACCGCGCCCCGGCGGTTGCCCTCGAACAAAAGTTGTCCCTGATGCTCACGGACGACCCCGTAGGACATGAACAGACCCAGACCGGTCCCGCCTTCTTTGGTGGTGAAGTGTGGCTCGAAGAGGTGGTGGCGATTCTCCTCCGATATGCCAGGCCCGTTGTCCGCGACGCTGAAATAGGGTGAGCCGTTGCCACGCCGACCAGTCGTCAGGTCAACTCGGCCCTTTGGCGGAACGGCGTCGATCGCGTTGTTGAGCAGGTTCGTCACAACTTCACGAAGGAGTAGCGGATCGGCCTTTACCTTGAGGTCTTCGGTCGATTCTCGGAGCCCGAGTTCTACCTCCTTGGTTCGCGCTCTTGGCCGCGCCATCCCAAGCGCGCGTGAGGCCAGGTCGTTGAGATCGACCGGCTCGGTGGCGTAGCTAACTCGCGGCGTCGCACCTTGCGAGAGGCTGCGCAGCACCGTAACTGCATCATTTGCCGCGGCGGTCGCGGTTTCAACCGCCTCGCGATCGACGGGGTCGAGGCGGTGTGGATCGATCTCTTTGAGGTATCCAGCCGCCGTCGCCATGTGGTTGCGGAGGTTGTGTACGACACCCTCAACCGCGCGGCTGTGGAAGAGGTGGCGATCCGCATCGGAGAGCTCTGATTCGAGAACACGGCGGACACGTCGGCCGGCGATGGTGTCCGT
>WNGI01001256.1_pt1 | contig 20781 bp, 13 predicted proteins | sample 5400621 | NCBI WGS metagenome assembly WNGI01 (sample SAMN13153374, study PRJNA577476) | soil metagenome | isolation source: 20 cm soil or saprolite under Garry oak tree replicate 1 | place: USA:California | collected 2016-06-15
GCCCACGCCGTCATCACTACGATGGGAAGAGTGCTGTCGATTTCCTGAAGCTTCGGAATGACTTCGAGACCTTCTTGTCCCGAAGTGGTATCGCGCGTGTAATTCAAGTCCATCATCAAGAGCGCGTAGTCTTTTTTTTCCAGCGCGTTGAAAATTCCCGCAAGCGAAGTAACCGCGTCGGTCTGATGCCCCGCGACCTTGAGCAAAATGCGCAACGCCTCCAGCACATCGGGCTGATCATCGGCAATCAAAATTCTAGCCACGGGTTAACTGTGAACCGCGTTTCAGGTGCGGTGTCAATTGTTGCTTGCCAAATCGCGATGCCACCAGAACCAAAGTTTGATTATCGCCGGCAGAGTCTACCTTATTACCTTTCCCGGGCCTGGATCAGCTGTACCCACCCAAATTTTTCTCTGACTACTGCACTCATGCCAAGTAATCCACCCCGCATTTCACTCCTTACCGCTACCTGCATCGTGATCGCGAACATGATCGGGACCGGCATTTTTACCAGTCTCGGATTTCAAGTTGGTGATTTACCCAGTGGTTTCGCCATCATCGCCCTGTGGAGCGTGGGCGGAATTTGCGCGATGTGCGGCGCGCTTTCCTATGCCGAACTCGCGGCGGCGCTGCCGCGGTCCGGCGGAGAATATCATTTTCTGCGCGAGATTTACCATCCGTCGCTCGGATTTTTGGCCGGGTGGATTTCGGCAACCGTTGGCTTCTCCGCGCCGGTCGCGATCGCAGCGATGCCATTCGGCACTTATCTGGCGGAGATTTTTCCGGCGATAAATCCGCTAGTCGCGGCAATGGCCACGGTCTGGATCGTAACACTTGTTTTATTGTGCGATTTGCGACTCGGCAGCGCTTTTCAAATCGGGTCCACCGTCTTGAAAGTCGCGCTCATCGCCGTACTCATCGGTGCCGGGTTTTACATTAACAAAACGCAGCCGATTTCATTCTTGCCGGTCAAAGCCGATCGCGCGCTGATCGCGAGCGCGCCGTTCGCGATCAGTCTCTACTGGGTGATGTATGCCTACTCGGGCTGGAACGCCTCGACTTACATCACCGGCGAAATTCGTAATCCACGTCGGAACGTTCCGCTTTCGCTCGCACTCGGAACACTCATCGTAATCGTGCTCTACGTTTGCGTGAATGCGGTGTTTCTCCGAACGACGCCCGCTGCCGAGATGATCGGCAAACAACAGGTTGCGCTCATCGGCAGCACGCACATTTTCGGTCCGACCGGTGGCAAAGTAATGGCCGCATTTATTTGTCTCGGATTAATTTCAACCGTCAGCGCGATGATGTGGATCGGTCCACGCGTAACGGCGGTGATGGGCGAAGATTTCGGCATACTGAGGCGGTTATCACGGCGAACCGCGCGTGGAATCCCAGCCAACGCGATCCTGACTCAGTTTGTCATCGTCAACGTCATGCTTTTGACCGCGACGTTTCAGTCGGTGGTAAACTACGTGCAGTTTAGTCTCACCCTTTGTTCCGCGCTCACTGTGCTCGGAGTTTTTGTTTTGCGCTGGCGTCGCCCGGAATTAGAAAGGCCGTATCGCACCTGGGGATACCCGCTCACTCCACTGATCTTTCTCGCCATTAGCGTCTGGATGATGTGGCACTTGCTCGCGGAACAATCAACACGCGCGCCGTCGTTGCTCGGTCTGGTAACTGCTGCATTTGGATTAATTATTTATTTTATCTCACCAAAAACTGCGACCAGCGCCGTCTAACTAGAAATGAAATGTCGCGTTTTCATGGCGCTGTTCATACTGAGCGCTTCCGCATTTGCCCAGAACGCAGCTACTGTTGATGAGACTGCACATTTTCTGGCGGGGATGCCCGTAACAGGCGCACTCGAGCCGCTCACGCATGATCCCGCATGGCAGGAGCACGCTCAGGCGATGAACGAGGCATGGACGAGAAAAGAACAGCAACAGATTTGGCCGATTCGCCAGTGGATGCAGGCGAATGCGCCCCAGTATCACCGCAGCAACGATACCGTTTTCTACATGTTTAGCGGGCCCGATTTTTTGTACAGCAGCATCTTTTTCCCGCTGTCGAGCAATTACGTTCTCGCTGGGCTCGAACCGATCGGGAACGTCCCCGATCTCACGCAAGTTCCACCCGAAGTGCTGCACGCCGATTTAATTTCATTGCGCAATTCCATGAATTCGATTTTGCGATTTCAATATTTCATCACCAAAGAAATGCGCGCGGATTTGGGTCGCGGAAATGTCAGCGGAACCCTGCCGATCCTTTATGTCTTTCTGGCGCGCCTCGGTTACACCATTGTCGACGTGACGCATGTGAGTAGCCCGGCCGAGGGTGTGAAGATCACCTTCGGCGGCAGTGAGCAATCGCAGACCTTGTACTACTTCAAAACCGATTTAGCTGGTGGCAACAGCGCGTTTCTTCGCTGGTGCGCCGCGCGCGGGCCCGGACTCAGCTTGCTCAAAGCCGCTTCCTTCCTCATGCACGGTGATGGATTCTCCGGTGTGCGCAATTTCCTTCTCCAAAACAGTCGCGTCATCATTCAGGACGATTCCGGGATTCCGCTGCATGCCTTCCCGAAAGGTTGGAAAGTGAACTGCTACGGTCGTTACATTCCGCACAAAGACGAGTTCCAAAAATATTATCAGCCCGATCTCGCCGCGCTCGTCGGCCAGAACGAGGCACCGCTCGGTTTTGCCTTCGGCTATCATTGGCAAAAAGAGGATGGTCTCCTCATGCTGGCTACGCGCGAAGCTCTACCGGCGCTCCCGGCCGAGGAGCAACCGCAAAAAATGCGCGTCCGAAAATGATCCGCCGTTGGCTTGTCGCACGACGATAAGTTTGAGCGAAGGAATAACGTAAAGGCGTTGTCCCTCCGAGCCGATGCAGGCAACCAGATCGCCCGGCGCGTCGCGGCAGAGACAGGCATCATGCCAATCCTGGTTTTGCCATTTCGGAATCAGCATCTGCTCGAAATCGAACTCGCGCCCATTGGGGGCAGCGCGATTGTTCCACCAGCCGAGCGAAAAGGCACGATTCGCTGTGGTTCCGCGCCAGCATTGCGCGAGCGAATTCCGTGAGATAACCGGCGCGCCATTCGCCAAAACAAGCTGACCGAGTTTCACCCATTGTCTTGGACTCAGAATCCAACCAGTAGCAAGGAGAGGGTTGCCGGCGCGATCGGCCAGGTAGCGTTGCGAGCGAAGACCAAGACGATGCAAAACCCGACGCTCCAGATAATGAGTTGGCGAATCACCGCGCAATTTTTCCTTCAAGACTTGATGGAAAACCTGGAGCGCGGCTGGTCCATAAATAAACGCCCTTCCCGGCTCCGCCACCGCCCGTGCGCGCATGGCGGCAGCATCACGGTCTCCTGATTGCGTTTCATGCAGGAAAAACTGCGGCTCGAGTCCGGAATCAAAATCGAGTAATTGCCGGATCGTCATTTGCGCTTTTCGCGGATCATTTCGCCAACTCGTAATTGTCTCGGCGACGCGTTCATCGAGATTGAGTAAACCATCTTCCGCCGCTGCCAGCGCCGTCAGATCCCAAAACGCTTTCGTGCCACTGTAAATTTTGTGCGGCGTTTTCGCGTTCTGTTCTAATAGCGTCCGCCCATCTTGAATTGCCAGAAACGAAGCGCCGCGATGCCGAACCGAATATTCAGCCGCCGCGCTTACTGCGGCTGGGTCGAGCGAAGTAATTGCGCTAGCTGAACGCGCTAGCGAAAGCAGCAATAGCGCACCGAACTCAAGGCGTCGCCGGCAGACGGGTCGAGGCCTGGGCGAAAACATAGCGCCAGCCAGTCGGAGTCCGAACATAGGTGTCGCTAAACCAAAGCCTATAGTCGAACGGTTTGCCATCTTCGGTTCCCTTTGCCCACAACAGCGCGGTAACAACTGCGGTGTCGCCCCAGACCCGCACTTTCCGGACGCTATCCTCTTGATGTTCGTAAACCGTGCGCTTGCTCCGCGCTTCCTCCAGCAAATCAGCTTTCGTGTGGGTTTTTCCCAGACCCGTCACCAAAACAAAGTCGTCCGCCAAAATGCGATCCATCGTCGCAACATCGTTCTGCTTCACCGCAGCCTGATATTCGATATCGAGCGCCTCTACCGCTTTCTCGTCATCTGCCGCGGATCGCGCCTGGGTGGTCGGTTGCATCGTTATCAGTATCCAAATTGCAAGCGCCAAAGCGCGCGTAGCGTACTTCACTTGGCACCAGGCGATGTCAGTCCGTTGATCTCGCTTCCTGCTTTCCACCGCCATCAACAATCATCCATCAACCATCACTTCTCTCGGCTTTCGTCCTTCTTCGGCGTCATGCAGGTCCACCCAGGTCTGGATCTCGTCGCGATTTTCCCAACCCGCTCGCTTCTTCGCCTCCATTAAGTCGGCGCTGCCTTCATCCCGCCATCCGCGCTTGGCGAGGAAGGCATTCCAGATGGCAATTTCTTCCTCGCCCGGCCTTCTGCCGTTGGCAAAACACCACTCCAGGATTTCCTCGTCCGAGCCGCCCTCAAGCGTTCGCCTGGCTAGCTCATCGTAATTCACCCCCAACAATCTGGTGCAGCGCGCATCGAAGAAAGTCGGATCTTCCACTCCGCAAAAATATCCCGGTGCCAGTTTACCGGCAGCATTGAGCCTGATTTTGTCCAGCATTCGGGCGAAATAGATGAGACCTTTCGTCTCCTGATAATCCGTGCATGGAATTTGATCCTGCATTGCACAAAAACCTCTCGCGGTGTGCTAAAGTGTCAACAGTCCACTTGCGCCCGTAGGACCAGACCACTTTATAAAGTTGTTGATCGGATACTCTCTTTTCTACAAATGGAGCGCGGAACACAGACTTTCCAGTCTGTGCGCCCAGCGGAGTTGCACTCCGCTGTCAGGAAAAAGAGATCATTCGAACGTCGACTAACAAACCTTGAAACCGGTAGTAAATAGAGCACGCACAAAAAAACGGAGACGGCGCTCAATCATTGCCTTCGAAATGATTCGGCTGGTCCGGCATTCAGCTGAACCGCTGCATCAGCAGCTTTATCGGCAAATTCGCGATGAATTAGTCTCCGGCAGTTTTAGTAATAACTCCTCCCGTCTTCCCTCTTCTCGCGCACTTGCCGCTGATTTAGGGATCTCGAGACTCACCGTCAATCTCGCCTTCGAAAAGCTCCATGCGGAAGGTTACCTTCGAACCAGAATCGGATCGGGCACATTCGTTGCCGATTCTCTGCCGGAAACTTTCCTGAGCCCGCGCCGGCCGAAAACGCAACTGCTGATCGAACGTCCACCCCGCCTTTCCCACCGGGTACGGAACATCCCGGATAAACGCGCTGGAAAACAGTTTGATTTTGGAATCGCCGGACCGCCTGGAGTTTCCTTTGTTCCAGCGTTGGCGGCGCTCGACGAATTTCCCATAGAAATTTGGGAGCGCCTCCGAGGACAAGTCCTCGCGAATAAGGGCGCTCATTTGCTCCAATACGCATCGAGCCGCGGTGACCCTGACCTGCGCAAAGCGATCGCAGCTTATTTGTGTGATTACAGAGGCGCGCGCTGTCATCCGGACCAGATCATTATCACTGCTGGAACGCAGCAGGCGATGATGATCAGCGCGATGGCGCTGGTAAATCGGGGTGAGGTCGCGTGGATCGAAGATCCAGGATTCTATCAGGCCCGCCGCGCTTTTGGTTTCGCCGGCGCGACAGTAGTTCCGCGACCAGTGGACCGGGAAGGAATCGTGATCGCACGGCCGTCGAAACAGGCAGCGCCAAAGATTATTTACGTCACACCTTCTCATCAATTCCCGCTCGGCATGACCATGAGTTTGGCACGCCGGACCGCGTTGATCGATTTCGCGCGTGAGCGTGACGCCTATATTTTTGAGGACGATCATAACTCGGAGTTTCGCTTCACCGGTCCTCCGCTCCCCTGCTTGCAAGGACTCGATAACTCTGGTCGCGTCATTTACGCCGGGACAATGAGCAAGATCCTCTATCCATCCTTGCGCTTGGGTTATATTTTGGCGCCAGAGCAATTGGTAGAGCCAATAATCAAGATCCGGGCGGTCACCGATCAGCATTCGCCGGCAATAGATCAAGCGACGCTGGCTCGATTCCTAACCGAGGGATATTTCCTGAGCCACATCAAGCGAATGCGGAAACTCTATTCCGATCGAAGAGACTTCTTTATCGAACAATTCAATAACTTGCTGAGCGATTACTTTATTCTGGAAGTTCCGGAAGCTGGCTTACATTTCGTTGCCTGGTTACGGCGGAAAACAGATCTACCGTTCATCACGCGGGTTTGCGCCGAAATCGGTATCAGGCCGTCGCCGCTATCCTCATGCTTCATGAAAGCGGAACTGGACCCCGCGCTTACCTTCGGCTTCGCAGCCTGGTCTCGCGCACAAATTCGCGAAGGCCTGATTAAGTTCGCCTCCACACTTAAACTAAGGGCCTCTCGCTCCTCGACCGAAACTGCCAAAGAAAAAAGGTAGTAGCTGAAGCCGCGGCCGTTTTGTTGTCTGCCTTTCGTGAAAGCTATCTATTTCGGGTTGTAGGGCAGGCGCGTCGCCTAACAAACTGAGAAACGGCAACCGGCGCGGTTGCCCTACAATTTAGAAGTCGTCAATGTTATCGAGCAGGACGATACAACGGTTCACCGATTCAACTCTTCAACGTTTTAACGATTTAACGTTTTAGCCTTTCAACGTCCTGCCGCCTTTGGCGGCAGCAGTGGTCTAGGTCGCACGCGCGAAGTGGCTCTTTCACAATCCAGAACCAGCTACTAAAAAGATACTCAGTAAACAATTCATTAACTGAGGAATATCACGACAACACCAAAACAAGTTCTTAACACCCATTCTCCTTCCGTGGGCAGAGACCGTGGGCCGTATTCGGCTCACTCTGCCGTAAACAACGGATACAGAGGATGGATTCTCTTGCTCATCATCCTGGTCGCGCTCGGCGGCGCGGCGTTAGTCTTCGCCTAGGGGACGCAATATCAGCTAACTGACCTCAATTCCTTCGGCGGCACAAACAGTCGGGGAAATAGTCTGAACGAACGATCGCGGCGAGATTACGGGTAGGAGTATCAAACCCATCTACCTCTGAGAGGCGAGCGTTCCTGACGGTGCCGAAGTCATGGCTGAGTTCGGACGAAGGTTGGAACTAGTCGAAAGTGCGGGGCGGATCGGCCGCCCCGCGACTTAATTTTGTTGTCATCCTCAGCGGAGCGCAGCGAAGTCGCCTATCGCGCCGTAGCTCTACGCGAAGGCAGGGAAAGATCTCTAGTTATGCCTGCGCGATCCCTTTTGCTGCCGAAAATGGAAACGGACTTTCAAGAGCGAAGACCATCCAAGAAGTAGATTGAATGATGCAGAATCACGTATGTCCCGCCCGAGATAGTATGTCGCGTACCATTTTCAAACTCTCCTTTATCCGACGCGGATCGCTCACTACTCGACGCGCTATTTCCATCCATGCCCCCGACCAATCACCCTCTTCTACCTTCGATTCGAGGTAGAGTCGCGAAATTTTTGCCAGCCAGTTCTTGCTGATGGCCCGCTTCTCTTTTTCCGGCAACTCTTTGGTGACACGCATGACCTCCGCGAGCACGTCCTGAAAACACCGCTCTTTTTCCGAAAAAGAAATTCCTCTGGAAGTGCCTCCGGCGTGGTCACGTTTTTCCATCAGCGGATCGGATAGATAAACGAACGGAGTCAATTTCGCCAGACGCAAAGTCAGGATAAAACCATCGTAGTGATAGTGATTCTCATCGAGAAATCCGGCCGCTTTCACCAAGTCGTACTTTGCCACCATTGAGCGCAGAATACCTTTGCGACCGCGCGCGATGTAGGCGAGAACATCGCCTGAGGGTTGCGGATTGCGATCGTGCCGGCGCCGCTCGCCAAGTTGATTAACGTCGTAACGATTGCTGTAACTGACGTGCGCTTGCGGGCTCGCGGTCAGAGCGGCGGCATGCTGCTCGATAAATCTCGGCAAGAGACGGTCGTCGCCGTCCAAGATTGCGACATAATCCCCTTTAACCATCTGCAACGCGCTATTTCGGTTTTTCGGAATACCAACATTTTTCTCCTGAAAAAGACCGCGAACTAATCCGGGATACTGTGCCTCATATTCACGAATGGCTTCGATTGAACCGTCCATTGTCGAATGATCGTCGGCGACAATGATTTCGAAAGCAGCCACCGTTTGATCAATGGCGCTTTCGATAGCTTCGCTGAGATACCCCTGCTGGTTATAGGATGTGATGATGAGACTGACCGGCGGTAGAAGCATTATCTCGAACGCATTCCTTTTCGGAGCACCTGGCTGTAATTTGGCAGGCTACTATTCGAAACTGAATCCCGTTTTCGGTACCCACCTCTAGCCATCGAACCGGTAGCCGAACAGCTCAATCGTGCGGGCAAAGCGATTCGCCACAAGCTCCCTCGACTCGTCATCATAAAAGACTCGGTAATCCTGCCGGGCAACCTGGTTTTCTCGGCCCAGGGAGAGAGCTCGGATCTGAAGCGCTCGGCATACTTTGCTCCAATCCTCATCCAGGTTTTCGTAGCGACCCACAAAATCAACGATGATCTCGTTGCCGTCTGAAATCCATTCCGTCAAATCGCGTCCGTGGTGTTCGTTGAGCATGGAACCACCGAATTCTGAGCGAATGAAGACAGAAAAAGAGCCCATTTCTCGAATTTGAGCGACGTCTTTATGCAACGCCGGAAATATTTCTGCATAGGTTAACCACCAATGGTAGGAGGAAACCATCAGCTCCCAGGGATTGCGAATGAAAGCGAACTTAAAGCATTTATTCCAGGCCGGCCCGAGGACTTCACGCACCGTCGCCGCTTTGGCATGCTTATGATATTTGGGTTTCCCGACCGGCAATGAACGCTGCGCGTGCAGGACGCCTAAGGCGCGGTGAATACTGCTTCCGGCACACTTGGGAATATGGATGAACACATATTTTAAAAACGGCGAATAACAGATCGGTTTCGGATATTTGGCCCTGGCCGCTGCCGTCACCATCCTTCACAATTCCAGCGCACCCTTTCTTTGCAAATGCCTCTTAGCCGAGGCGCGGGAAAATTCAGACCCACAGTGTGCGATCGAAACTGGGGTGCTGAATTGCTTTGCTCACGTATTCGGCGGTGATGGGAAAGGATCTTCGAACAAATAGCGGCCCAGATAGTGCTCGACCTTCTGGCCGAGCTGCCGCTTCAACATGCGCGCAATCGCAGTCCGTTCTTTCGTTTTCAACTCCGGACGTTCACGCTCAACGAAGAGTCCGTGATGGCCATGATACCAAGCACGGGACGCTTCTATCATTTCGGAAAAATTGTAAAGTCGCGCGCTGGGATCAATGCCAAAGAAGCTGAGAAAGCCCAATGTGCCCTCCTCATTGTTTATGAAATCTTCGAAAAAGAACACGCGTTTCCTCGCCTCTTTCAAGGCGTCAAACTTGATGATGTTGACGGCGTAGGCCTCGAATTGCTCCAGGCCCTTCCTAAAGGTAATCCCTGCGCGCCCGAGGTAGTGCGAGGTGAAGCAGTCGTATGGATTGCGCAGCAATAGCGCTACGCGTTCGTAGATCTCGGCCCCGCTCGCGTCATACAAACCTGTATAATCGCTCCGTCCCGGCTTTCGCTGCACATCATGAGCGCGATCGAAAAAAACGGAGCCTTCCGCGATTATTTGTTTGCGCCCAGGTGTGCGCACGCCGGTGAAATATTCTGTGCAGTAACGTAGCCAGTTCAAACCGCTGCGTTGAAATGAGATCACGAGGAATCGGGCAGCCATCACGTCACTCAAACCCAAAGCGTCCGATCGAAAGTGCGGTACTGGATTGCCTCGCTCACGTGTTCCACGGTGATGGCCTCGGTGGAGGCGAGGTCGGCGATGGTGCGGGCAACTTTGAGAATGCGATCGTAGGCGCGGGCGCTGAGATTTAATTCCGTCATCGCCACCCGGATCAATTCTTGCGAATCGGAATCCAATTTGCACCATTGTTTCAGATGCTTCGTTCCCATGCGCGCATTGCAGTTTGTCTTGGAATCGTTAGCGAATCGCGCTTGCTGCCTCTTCCGCGCTGCGGAAACCCGTTCGCGAATTGCGCTGGAGGGTTCCTCTGACCGTTCGCTCGCCATATCACGATACTCAATCGAGGGCACTTCGATGTGGAGGTCGATCCGATCGAGCAACGGTCCGGAAATGCGCTGCCGATATCGTTGTACCTGATTCGGACCGCAGCGGCATTCGCGTTTCAAATCGCCGAAGTAACCGCACGGGCAAGGATTCATCGCCGCGACCAACATGAATTCGCTCGGGAAGGTCACGCTGCCGGCTGCTCGCGAAACGGTAACCCGTCCATCCTCCAGCGGCTGACGCATCACTTCCAACGTGGAACGATGAAATTCCGGCAGCTCATCGAGAAAAAGCACGCCGTTGTGTGCCAGACTGACTTCACCGGGATTTGGAATAGCGCCGCCCCCGAGTAAACCGATATCGCTAATAGTATGATGGGGCGAGCGGAACGGGCGCGTCGGCACGAATGATTGTTCCGGCGTAAGCAATCCCGCGATGCTGTGGATCTTCGTCGTCTCAATCGCTTCCTCCAGCGACATCGGTGGAATGACGGTGGCAATGCGTTTTGACAACATCGATTTGCCCGAGCCCGGCGGTCCGACCATGAGAATGTTGTGTCCGCCGGCAACGGCCACTTCCACCGCGCGCTTCACGTGCGCCTGACCTTTCACGTCCGCGAAATCGACCTCGTAGCTTTGATGGGTCGCGAAAAATTTCTCGAGATCACCGCGGGTTGGCTGAAGAGTGCATTCGCCGCACAGGAACGAAAATGTTTCGCGCAAATTGCGCACGCCATAAACGGCGATTCCCTTCACCATTGCGGCCTCCTGCGCATTTGCTGCCGGAACAAAGAGCGCTTTTTTCCCGCGTTTCCGCGCTTCAATCGCAACCGGCAACACGCCTTTCACTGCGCGCACCGCGCCATCGAGCGCCAGTTCGCCGACAAAACTGTAATGAGAAAATTCCGCGGTGTCTGTTTCCAGACTGCACGCGATCATACCCAGCGCGATCGGCAGATCGAAACTGGGTCCTTCTTTTTTGATGTCCGCCGGCGCGAGGTTCACCGTCGTGCGTCCTCGCGGCCAATAGTACCCGCTATTGGAAATCGCGGTGGTGACGCGGTCTTTGCTTTCCTTGACCGCGGCGTCGGGCAAACCAACGACGACGATCGCAGGCAATCCGCCCGCCGAGTTGACCTCGATCTCGACTTCGTAGGCATCAACGCCGAAAACCGCGGCGGAATAAATTTTCGCGAACATCTGCGCGAGGTTGGCAGAGAAATTTTCGCGCGAAAAGGGACAAATCCATTTTCATTGAAACTGCGGGCGAAAAGAGGCCTCTTCGGGCGACAAGACGCCGCGCCGCATGCTTGTCATCCCGAGCGCACGCGAGGGACCTCTCCCAGGATGGTGGATCGCACGAGGTTGTTTGGCGACCAATCGCCCGTTGGTGGGGTCCCTCGACGTCTTCGCGTCTCGGGATGACCACGTCGCGTTATTTAGCACTATATAATATAATAAGGCCGGTCCCGGCGGTTTTGACGCAGCTGTAAAAAATTCGAGGCGGCTAGGCGGGAATTTTTGGCGCGCCCTGGCTCGAAAAAATCGAAGAAAGTTGGAGTCCCCCTTTTCGACGGTCAAAAATCAGCCAAATTCTCAAATTTCCATAGCCGATAAATGCCTGACAGCGAACGAGAAAACCTTATTTGAACAAAATACATCCAGCAAGTGTCAGAATTGCGAATATTTAACCTTGTTAAGGACTTTCGCGCGTGATAAATGCTGCGATTGAGGAATGCCGGCGAAACCTGAATAGTCGGAGAATGGATACCGCACCCCCCTTTTACGTTCATGAAGAGAAGTTTTATGGCTGCTGAAGATAGCGATACTGGAATAAAAATTTACCTGCGCGAGATCGGGCAGATTCCTCTGCTCACTCCACAGCAGGAGATTGAGCTCGCCGCTAAAATTAAGCGCGGCGACAAGGAAGCTCGTGCCCTGATGATTCGTTCGAATTTGCGTCTGGTCGTGAAGATCGCGCACGATTATGCGAATCTTGGATTGCCGCTGCTCGATTTGATTTCGGAGGGCAACATCGGCCTGATGAAAGCGGTCGAGCGCTTCGATCCGGCGAAAGGTGGAAAACTTTCGACCTACGCGGCGTGGTGGATCAAGCAATCGATCAAACGCGCGCTCGCCAATCAATCGAAGACAATTCGCCTCCCCGTCCATCTGGTGGACAAAATTTCCAAAATGCGCCGCGTCTCCTTGCAAATGAGCGAGGAGCTCGGCCGCGAACCGACCGACGACGAACTCGGCGAAGAAATCGGAATTGCCGCTGGAAAAGTTTCGCAATTGAAAACAGTCTCGATCCGCCCGGCGTCGTTGGACGCGCCGATCAGCGATGATGATTCGACCGAGTTCGGTGAAATCGTAGGCGATGAGGAAGCGATGACGCCGTTCGAATTGTTGCGCGACAAAAATCTGCGCAACGAAGTGGGCGGTTTGCTGGAAGTGCTGGACGATCGCGAACGCAAAATTATTTTCTCGCGCTTCGGGCTCGACGGCGGCAAGCCGAAGACGCTCGAAGAAGTCGGGAAGAAATTTGGCGTGACGCGGGAACGCATTCGGCAGTTGCAGAACATCGCGCTGTCGAAATTGCGTCGCGCCCTGGCCAAAAAAGAGCGGCCGATCGACATCGACCTGGAGATGCCGGTCGAGGCGTAAAAGCTACCACCAATATTAGGAAAGACGCGCGGAGTAATCCGCGCGTCTTTTGTTATAGGAACACAGGTCACAGACCTGTGTGGCGCACAGACCTCAGGTCTGTGTTCCTTCCTCAGCGTCTCATCGCGCCGTTCGTAATTGCACAGTGTCCACCAATGTCTCGCCCGCACGCAGATCGCTGATGATCACCAAATTGTCGCCCGGCAAAGTCAATCCCGCATCGCGCAGATATCTCTCGGCTGCTTCGATGGTAGCGTTGGGATCATCGGTAAATTTTATCCGCACCGGATACGTTCCCCAACAAAGCGCGAGTTGGCGTCGCACTTCCTCGCTCGGGGTGAAGGCGAAAATGGTGGCGTGTTCTGGACGCAGATTCGAGGTATTGCGTGCCATCGTGCCGTGCCGGGTAAAGACGATAATGCGTGCCCGCGGCAGCGAGTTCGCCAGGACGACTGCGGATGCCACCGTTTTTTGTCGCGCATCTTCAAGCACGGCTGCTTTGGCGTAACCGGCGCCGCCGCTGCGCTCAATGCGCACTGCAACTCGATGAAAAATGCGCACGCATTCCACCGGATAAGCTCCTACGCTGGTTTCTCCACTCAGCATGATGGCATCGGCTTGCTCGAAAACCGCGTTGGCCACATCGGTAATTTCCGCGCGGGTGGGGAGGGGATTGTGGATCATCGATTCCAGCATATGCGTCGCAACCACCACAGGTTTTCCGAGACGCGCGCAAAGCTTCACAATCTTGCGCTGAATAATTGGCAACTCCTCAATAGGGCATTCGATCCCCAGATCGCCGCGTGCCACCATGATGGCGTCGGCCGCAGCGATAATCTCGTGGATCAAGCGGACGGCGGACTGGTCTTCAATCTTCGCCATGACCTGGGCTTTGCTTCCTTTTTGCGCCAATAATTCCCGCAACTCCTCCAGATCGCTCCGCTGGCGCACGAAGCTCAAGGCGATGAAGTCCACGTTCATTTCCACCCCCAGCGCGATATCTCCGAGATCTTTTTGGGTAAGCGGCGGCAAGTTCACCCGCACACCCGGCAAATTAATGTGTCGTCGCGAGCCCAGCGTTCCGGGCGTGATCACTTTGCAACGAATGCGGTTCTCGCGTTTCTCCAGCACGAGGAGATGAATGACGCCGTTATCAACCAGAACGGTGTCGCCTTCGTTGATGTCGTTGATCAAGCCATCGTAGTTCACATCCACCGAGTAGGCTTCCTCGCTTTTGGCCCCGCGCACGGTGAACTCGAGAATGTCTCCGGCTTTCAAATGCAACTCGGTCTTGAGATCGCCGGTGCGAATGGCCGGGCCTTGTGTATCCATGAGAATGGCGACGGCACGGCCAAGTTCCTCCGCGATGGCGCGGATTCGCGGGATGACCTCACGCACCCAATCATGCTGCGCATGACTCATGTTGAGCCGGAAAACATTGGTGCCTTCATGCACCAGCTGCCGTAGCGTCTCCGGTTTCTCGCTTGCTGGGCCGAGTGTGCAAATGATTTTCGTCCTGCGCATCGGAGGGAGAATTGTAGCTGGCGGCCGAAACGCAAGTGCCCCTAAAATAGTTCGCTCAAAACGTCCCCGGTGACAGAGTTCAAACTGACGCCGAGCGGTGGCAGACGTGGCGGCCATGCCAAGGTAAACCCACCCTCTTCGCTGAGTGACAGATTTGGATTGTAATACGGGTCGTGCGCGAGCGTGTCGCTCCACCTCTCCTGCATCCACTCCGCTTCTCGACGAAATTCCAGCTTTTGCTCCTCGCTAAATTGACGGCGACGCGACGCGGATTCGTGATGAACTAAATTTGCCTGTGGCGTCCAGACGATGCGCAATCCCTTTTCCACCATCCGCAGACAAAAATCGATATCGTTGAAGCTAACGCCGAGATTCTCTTCGTCGAAACGGCCCAGCCCCTTGAAAACACTTTTGCTTACCAGCATGCAGGCCGCTGTGACTGCGGAAAAATTTTGCTGCAATATCGCGCGATTGAAATAGCCCGGGTGGCCATGAGGCCAGCGATAATGGGCATGCCCCGCCACTCCGCCGAGACCAACGATAACACCGCCGTGTTGCAGCCGGCCATCGGGATACCAAAGCCGCGCCCCAACCGCACCCACGCCCGGTTGTAATAATTGACTCACCATCTCGCCGAGCCACTCGGGATTTTCCGGCATGACATCGTCGTTGATCAATGCCAGGAGTTCTCCCCGCGCGACATCGGCACCGGTATTTACCAATCGACTGAAATTGAACTCGCTTTTTTCTTCGATGACAGTGACACCGTCCGCGCACCGCAGTTCATCGAGCAACATTTTTGTTTCCGCTCCTCGCGAATCGTTGTCGACAATGACAAAATCAAATCGCGGATAACTCGTCCGCGCCCGCACACCCTCGATGCATTGTCGCAGCAGTTTGGGTTGATCACGCGTCGGAATCACGATCGACACCAGCGGGGGGTTTGCTGGCAATTCATAAATGATCCGATGGGCAGCGGAATTTTCCGGACAGGCAACAACCTGCGCCTTGATCCCGGTCCGACTCAAGTGTTCACAAATCGCGCGTCGCGCCGATTCGTGCGCGTACTCTTTTGCATCTGACGTCGCCGCCAGACTACCTGGGATTTTGCGCCAATGGTAAAGCACGCGCGGGATGTGTACGATCTGTTCCGGCCGCAATCGCTCAATTGCGCGCAAGGCAAGATCGTAATCTTGCGAGCCGCCGAACAAGTCGCGAAAACCGCCGATTTCGCGGAGCAAGTCCCGGCGATAAAGGCCGAGATGGTTAATGAAATTTTGCACCAGAAAAAGCTCGGGATTCCAGTCGCTTTTGAAGTACGGCTCGGTCCGCGCGCCGGCGTTATCAATCTTGTCTTCGTCCGAATAAATGAGACCGGCATCGGGATGGCCCACGATCGTTGCTGCGGCGAATGCGAGCGCGTGCTCGGCCAGAAGATCATCCTGGTCGAGCAACGCAATCCACTCGCCGGTAGCGAGGGTCAAGGCAGAATTAGAGCACGCCGCGATGTGGCCATTTTCTTCACGAAAGATAACCTTAATTCGCGGATCGCTTCCGGCGGCGTCTCGCAAGAACGGCGCGACGCGCGGATCCGTTGAAGCGTCGTCCGCGAGGCACAGCTCCCAGTTTTGATATAGTTGCGCACGAACGGACCCAACTGCCGCTGAAAGGTGTGCCCGATCAGGATTGTAAACGGGGAGGACGATTGAAATCAGCGGATGACGGCGAAGCCCGCGGATTTGCCGGCGGATCATAATTCGTTCGCGCTCTTCCACGGAATCAAAAGCTGTCACCCACGCGCCGTAGGAGTGGCTCCTTGACTGCGCGGTTCGATGTGCTTCGTCGGCCTCGAGCTGCTGAGTCATCACGGCGAGATGGCGATCGCTTCTTCCAGAGGTTTGGCAGCTCGATTAAGTTTGTGGGCAGAGATCACCTCCTCTACCAGGCATAGGAATTCCTGGCCGAAGCGATCGAAGGAAAAATAGCTTTCATAGGCTTTTCGCGAATTAACGGCCAATTTTTGCAACAGCGCCGGCTCGCTAACGAGACGTGTGATCGCCGCCGCCAGACCCGCGGCATCACCCGGTTCGACAAACAAGGCATCTTCCTCGGGGACGAGATTTTCGCCTACCGCGCCCACCCACGTACTAAGGATCGGTTTTCCAAACGCCATTGCTTCGATGAGCGTGAGCGGTCCGGTTTCATCTCGCGAGGTACAAACCATCACATCCGCTTCGCGAATTAAAGCCAGCGCTTCCTTATGGGAAACACAGTCCGAGAAATGCAAGTGCGCCGACTTAGCCGCCGCTGCCTTGATTTTGCTCACCAGTCGGTCGTCATGAGGGCGGCCGACGATCTGGAACAACGTTCGTTCAAGAATCTTCTGTGGCAGTTGATCAAGCGCTTGCAGCAAGCTCTCCTGACCTTTTCGATACTCCATTGTTCCCAGCAAAAGAAAACGCAGCGGCCCCGGTTTGCGCTCGGCATCACGCGCGGATCCGATATCCGGAATGCCATAACGCAAAACCCGGACCGAATGCCTGGTGTACGATTGATAAATCTGACGACTTCGCTGATCTGGCGTGACGATGAATTCAGCGAGACCGATGGTGCTGGCAAGGATCGGGAATTTCCGAATGAAATGGTCGCCCACCAATCCCTCGTGAATCCACCAAAAAAGCGGGATCGCTTTCGCGGTGGCATCGTGAATCAGAGGGGCGCCGAAAATCGTGCTCGCAATCACACAATCAAAATTGCGCGCAAACGCAGTAAACGATTCGTGGCTCCTGCTCAGCGATTGCTGGCCGAATTGGATAAACCGATCATATCCTGTGGCGACGACTGAATCGACGATCACCGGGATACCCGCCTCGACGAAGGTCGCGCGGGCCGGACCATCTGCCGGTGACATCACCGTCGCAAAAATACCGCGCGCTTTGCACCATTTCGCCAAGTGCGACAGGATAATCGGGGCCCCACTTAAACTGAGATCATGCGTCACAAAGAGAAGGTCGCGCTCGCCAGCTGCCGTCTCGGAATTTTTCCCCGCGAACATCTGAATCGGCATCGGTGAGTCGGCGTAAAGCCATTCCCTCATCCGATCGGTGAAATAAGGATCATGGCAGGTAAACGCCGCCCAGCGCTTGAGAAGGAAGATCGAGCACTTGTCCGGCGCTGTCTCAGCGCTTTCTTCTTCTGTTGGGCCGATCGAGGCGTGACCGTGATGCGTTAGGCTCGCGAACGGCGTATAAACGCAGCGGCGCCCGGTTTCGCGAACCTTAAAACAAAGATCGATATCCGAAAGCGAAATCGGCGTGTTTGTTTCATCGAACCCTCCAATTTCAAAAAAAACCTCGCGCCGCATCGCCAGGCAGGCAGCGGAAAGAGCGGAAACATTTCGCATCGATTGCGCGAAATTTGAGTAATCAACCGAATCGTCGCTCCACTGGTGCATGGCGGTGCCAATCAGACCGCGAACTCCAGTGACAAGGCCGGCGTGTTGAATTCGGCCGGTCGAATAGAGAAGCTTCGGCGAGACCGCGCCGACCTCCGGGTTCTCCAGAGGCTCGATCACATTCTCAATCCAGTCACTCTGCTTGGATTCAACGTCGTCATTCAGAAAAACGAAGCGTTCGCCGGCAGCCACCTTCGCGCCCGCATTGCATTTTGCCGAAAAATTGAATGGCGCGTCGAACGCAACCAAACGCACTTTAGGTGAGATCGGCTCGGCCGAGGCGCGGAGTTTGCCAATCAAAGCGGAATTTGTAACCAGGATGTATTCCGCGTCCGCGTACGCTGTTTGCTGCGGAAGTTTTCGCGCACACTTTGTCAGACGAATTGGCGAATCAGTAGGAACAATGACGGAAACCCGCGGCAGATTTCGCAGGCGCATCCGCACTCGATTCGCGGTCGGATATTCCAAAACTTCAGCATCCAGTCCGCGTCGCTTCACCGCATCGGCCAGGGCCGCGAGATTCGACTGGCGTGCGTGCGGCTTTCCGCCGGCGGCGCCGGAAGCGGGATGCTCCCGCCAGTGATAAAGCACGTGCGGAATATGAACGATCTCGCGAGCGCGCTCGCTCGCACGCAATGCAAAGTCGTAATCCTGCGACAAATCGAATTCTTTGCGTAGACCGCCCAGGCACAGCGCGAAGCTCCGCCGATAAGCGCTAAGATGTCCCGTGTACATGAATGAGTAGAGAAGTTCGGGACTCCACTCCGGCTTAAAAAACGGCTTCGAGCGCGCGCCAGTTTCACTTAAACGATCCTCGTCGCTATAGAAAAAGTCAGCGATTGGGTGTGCCTGAACGGCGGCCGCTAATTCGTAAAGTGCGAATGGCGCGAGCGTGTCGTCATGGTCCACCAATGCCACCACCTCGCCACTCGCCAGGCGCAGTGCTCGATTGGTATTTTCGGCGACCCCCAGATTTTTCTGAAGTCGTTCTATCCGAATGCGCGCATCATTTCTCGCCCACCGCTTCAGCGTCGCGATCGTTTTCTTGGAATGCGAACCGCCATCAATCACGCACGCCTCCCAGTTGCCGTAGCTCTGCCCCGCAATCGATTCAAATAGTGCCTCGAGAAATCTTTGAGAGGTATCGAAAACCGGAATGAGGAGCGAAATTTTCGGGCGGACATCCCAATTTTCGGATTCGGTCCGCTGCGCCTCGATTTGTTGCGCGCTTGGCTCGTGTTGCGCGATCCATTTCGCGTAACGTTCTTCAAGGGAGGGCGGAGCGAGTTTTTTGTCGGCATCGATGGCTGGCGTCAGTCGGAATAGCCGCCGTAGATTTCCGGGGACGCGCGCAATTTCCCGCCGAACTTTTTCGCCAGGAGAACGTTTTGGTTTTGGTCCTTTCGCAACATCGAAGCAGCGTCCTTTTTTACGGCAAGCGGCCTTTGCTGCGCTCACAAGTTTTTTCAATTCCAGAAGTTGCTTCTGCAATCGATCAATCTGGTCAGCCTGCGCTTCCATGATGGCCTGCGCCTGGTCCCGGCTGCTTCGCAAGATGGCGAAGCGCTTGGTCGATTCCTCGATCACGTTCTGCGTGGTTCGCCTTAAATGATCAAAACGTTTCTCCAGCTCCGCCAAAGCCACCGCCTGCCCCTCCATCACTCTTTGCGCTTTCGTTCGATCGTTCATCACCGCCTCGACCAGGATTTGGCGCGTGTTCAAAACCTGGGCACGGTGCAGAACACGAGCGAACTCAGCCCGGGCGATGAAGGTGCTTGCTCGAAGCCGATAGCTGGCCTCATTCGCTTCACGCCGCGCCTCCGCAAAGAGCGAGCGACGAAATTGCGAGGCCGCCCGCGCTGCCGGCTCCGTCGCTATTCCCAATCCAATGCCTTCGTGAAATTCAACTCGTGTTTTTTTGCGCGCAAAACCGTCCCAGACAGCGCCCGGCGAATCGGTCCGTTCCAAGTCAATCCCATGAACAAGGACGAGCGCACTCGTTTTTAATTTTTTGCAAAAGGATGCGAGCTCACTCTGAATAACTTCTCCTGCATCCACGTCGTCGATAAACAAAACGTCGATCGAACGATCATCGAATCGTTGCGATAGAATTTTGGAATCGCCGTCGAGCAGTTCCGAAACGGCGGAGTAAGAATCAGCCGACGCTCTCAGCGCTTCCACCCAGGCCGGGTCCTGTTGCGCCGGTTCATTTTCGCTCGCACGCCTCACCGCGACGAACCGGCAGGGCAACGAAGTTTCGGTCGCGATCTGACACATCGCGAGATGCGCCTGCCCGTCGCCCAGGCCAAGCGTTACCATTAGTCCCGGCTTTTCCTCGGTAACGATGTCCTGCAACAGCGGCAGGTAGAATTGGGTCGGACCCGCGGTGTAGAATTTCGGATCGGATTCCGCAGCCAGTTTTGTCATCGCGTTCGAAGTTTAAATCGAAAGCAGTGTGCGCCAAGCGCCGTCTCGGCATTACTGGCGGGGGCGAAACCAACGGCAGAGCCAGATCTGAAAAAATTCGGCCCAGACGCTCGATCGTATACGATTCCTCGAAGGCCTGCGGGCGCTTCGGCCGAGCATTCGCGCTTCCTTCCTCGGCATCGCTTTCATGCAAAAACGGCGCGCCTTGTCCGACGCGCCGTCTAGCAGCAACAACACTAACCAGACTACTTTAACTTGGCATCGATCTCCTTCGCCATTGCCAGATGCTCCCGCACTGTCTTGGCGGTTTTGCTGGCGAAACTTTTCACGTCTGGATCGCTTCCGTTTTTCGCCTCCGTTTCGAACGCCGCCAGATCTTTTTCATGGTCCTTCACCATCGCATCCATGTAATCCTTGTCTGACTTCCACTTTCCCGCTTCCTTCTCCGCGGGCCACTCGACGTTTTCCTCCTTGGCTATCGCTTTCAAATCTTCATTCGCCTTGCTGTGGTCCTTCATCATCCGCGCACCGAAGTTTTTAACTTCGCTGT
>WNGI01001257.1_pt1 | contig 20779 bp, 17 predicted proteins | sample 5400621 | NCBI WGS metagenome assembly WNGI01 (sample SAMN13153374, study PRJNA577476) | soil metagenome | isolation source: 20 cm soil or saprolite under Garry oak tree replicate 1 | place: USA:California | collected 2016-06-15
AGCACCATGTCCTGGTCGCGGATGTACGCGTCCTGAAGCTTGGCCCACTTCCGGCCTTCCTCCGGGTTCACCGTCTGCGCGGTGTGCTCCTGCGGACGATCCGTGACGATGTAGGTGCTTTTGGTGCTGCGGGAGTCGACGCGCGTGTGGACGTTGTAGTTGTCGTAAATCGTGCGCCGAGCGTTCGGCATCCGGGCGGTGAGCTCACGAAGCTGGTCAGCGGTCGGGTTCTCGATCAGTCGCTTGGATTGCGGGATATACCCGCTGCGGATCTCGATGGTCACTGATTAAAGGATACCGGGAAGGGCCGCGCGGACTTAAATCTCCATGATGCCGACGAGCTCTTTGACGGAGTCCGCCGATCGCCGCAATGCGGCACGCTCATCGTCGGTGAGTTCGAGCTCAATGACCTCTTCCGCGCCGCCCGCCCCCAGCTTGACAGGCACGCCCACGAAGAGACCGCGAATACCATACTCGCCGTCCAGCCGCACGGCGCAGGGGAGAATCTGCTTGCGGTCGAGCATGATGGCATCGACCATTTCGGCGACCGCCGCCGAGGGCGCGTAGTAGGCGCTGCCCGACTTCAGCAGATTGACGATCTCGGCACCGCCGTCGCGGGTGCGCTTGACGATGGCCTCGATGCGCTCCGATGGAATCAACGTGCTGATGGGGATGCCGGCGACGGTGCACATGCGGGAGATGGGAACCATCGTGTCCCCGTGGCCACCGAGGACATAGGCCTCCACGTCACGCACCGAGACTTTGAGCTCCTGCGCGATGAAGGAGCGAAAGCGCGCCGTGTCGAGGACGCCGGCCATCCCGATGACGCGCTGCCGCGGAAATTTGCTGACCTCGAACGCCAACTGCGCCATCGCGTCGAGCGGGTTGCTGACGACGATGAGAATGGCGTCAGGCGATCGGCGCACGAGCTCCTGGGTCACGCCGCGGACGATGTTCTGGTTGGTTTTTACGAGGTCGTCCCGGGTCATGCCGGGCTTGCGAGGGACGCCGGAGGTGATCACGCAGATGCTCGACCGTGCGGTCTCCTCGTAGCTATTGGTACCGACGATGGTGGAGTCGTAGCCGACGATCGGCCCTGCCTCCAGCATGTCGAGCGCCTTTCCCTGGGGCAGGCCTTCCACGATGTCGACCAGCACGATGTCGGCGTAGCCACGCTCGGCGAGGCGTTGGGCCAGGGTGGCGCCGACATTACCGGCCCCCACCACGGTGATCTTGGAACGAGCCATCCGCCCGCTACCGTAGCAAATCGACCGCGGCCGTCGTTTACACTCCGCACGGGAATGGAGGAATCAGCGAGCCCCGGTGTGGAAAGGCGAGCGAAATGATCCAGGCGGGCGAGCGTCGCCTGCTGCGGACGGTGCACGAGTCTGCGGCGCGAACGCACCTGTCCTGGCGCGGCATGCTCCTGCTCAGCTCGTTCTGGTTTGCGATCGCGTACGTGACGCAGCCGCTGGGTGGCAACATCATCCCGCTGCTCGTCGATCGCTTCACCGACCCGATGACCATCCGCCTCGGACCGCTTGCCATCGCCGCCGATGTCAACACGTACGTCTCTGTCCTCGACACGGTCGGCGCCGCGTTCGCGATCGTCTGGCAACCGGCGATCGGCGCGATCAGCGACAACAGCCGTTTCGAGCTGGGCCGCCGGCGCCCCTTCATCGCCATTGGCGTGGTCGGCGACATCATTTTTCTGAGCCTGGTTGCCTTCGTGACGTCGTACTGGGCGTTGCTCGTCGTCTACGTCCTCTTCCAGATCGCGTCCAACACCGCGCAGGGCCCCTACCAGGGGATGCTGCCCGACCAGGTGCCGTCCGAACAGCGCGGCGAGGCCTCCGGTTACTACGGCTTGATGAACATGCTGGGCACGATCGTGGGCTTCCTGGTGGTCGGCGCGCTCCTGATCCCGACCCATCACCTCCGGCTCGCGATCCTGACACTGCCGTTGGTGATCGCCATCGCCGGCGCGCTGGTGATTTTCCGCGTACCGGATCGCCGGCGGACGGCCGCGTCGAGTCAGCGGCTCGGGCGCTCAGTGCTGCTCAGCGTCGCCATCGACACGCGGCGCTACCGGGACTTTGCCTGGTTGATGGTCTCGCGGCTCTTCTTCCTGATGGCGCCGGTGGCGATCGGAACCTACGCCTTCAACTTCATCCGCTACACGTTCAACTATTCCGAGGGCAAGGCCTCGCTCTTCAGCAGTGCCCTGCAGGCGACCATCCTGGTCTTCGCCGCGGTCCTCTGCATGACCGCCGGCTTCCTTGCTGAGCGCTTCGGCAAGAAGCGTTTGATTGCCGCCGCGTGCGTGATCGGCGCGGTGGGCTCGACCCTGCTGATCTTCGCCCCCAGCCTGCCCTGGATCCTCGGCTTCGGACTGATCGTGGGCATCTCCCTCGGGACGTTTCTGTCCGTGGACTGGGCGTTCATGACCGACCTGATCCCGAAAGCTGAAGCCGGTCGCTACATGGGGGTCTCGAACATCGCGACCGCCAGCGCGGGACTGATCGCGCGGCCGATCCTGGGGCCCATCATCGATGCCTTCAACAACAATCGCTCGAGCGCGGTCGGTTACCGGGTCATGTTCGGGATTGTCACCGGCTTCTTCCTGATCGCCCTGCTGACCCTGCAGCCGGTGCGCGAGATCAAAGTCGAGTAGAGATCAGTCGAGGGCCGGGAGGCTGACGTCGACCTCAGTGCCCTTGCCTTCCGCGCTCTTCACCCCGATCTCGCCTTTGTGGGCATCGACGATCCATTTGGCGATTGCGAGGCCGAGGCCGGTGCCGCCGCTCTCGCGGGTTCGTGCCTTGTCCGCCCGGTAAAAGCGTTCGAAGATATGAGGCAGATCGCCACTCGGGATCCCCTCGCCGGTGTCGGTCACCCTGACGTGGGCGCGACCGTTATGACGCATCACGCCCACCGACACCTCGCCACCCGGCGGCGTGTGCGTCAGGGCGTTGTCGATCAGGATCAGCAGGAGCTGACGCACCCGACCCAGGTCGGCGTCCACAAGAACCCCGCCGTTCAGATCCGGGCGAAGCTGGACGCCGCGCGCTTCGGCCATCGGCGTGGCCTGGACGATCAGACCCTTGACCAACTCATTCAGCTCCATCGGCTTGGGATCGAGAGGCAACTGCCTGGCATCGGCCAGGGCGAGCGTGGTCAGGTCGCCAACGATCCGGTTCAGCTGTTCGACCTCCTCGACGATGCCCTTCGCATACGCGCGGGACGTCCCGTTGGAGCGCCGTAGCCATGCCTCGACGTTGGTCCTGATCAACGTAAGGGGCGTACGCAACTCGTGGGACGCATCCGCAACGAACTCGCGCTGACGCTGGAAGGCACGCGCGATGGGCCGGATCGAGCGCGTCGCCATCAGCAGCGAGGCCAGGGCGCCAAGGACGATCCCGATCGCGGACGCGAGCACGAGCTGGCGTACCAACCGCGAGAGCGCGTCTCCGACCCATGAGATCGGTTGCGCGACCTGCAAGACGCCGATGACCTTGTGCGACTTCGACACGATGGGACGGGTGTCGACCATGTAGAGCTCCGAGCCACTGGCGACCTGTGTCTGTCCGGGTTGGCCCGCGTGGGCGGCGCCGATCGGCGCGCCCAAGCTCGGGTTGTTGAAGAGCTTCTTGAGCTCGGCGCGCGGCTGGCTGACTTCCTGGCCCTTGAAGTCGAGGACGCGCACGAAGACATCGGCAAGGCTTGGGGTCAGCAGCGGTTGGGGGTTGACGCTGATCGTCTCGCCGGTGATAGTCACGTTGCTCATCGCTTGCGTGACGGCGGTTGCGAGGTCTTTGTCGGCTTTTGCCTGCAGTGCCTGTGACACGGTCACATAGACGATCAGGTCAAAGAATCCGAGGATGAGAACGAGCAGGACGAAGTACTGGGCGGCGAGGCGCACCAGCGCGCCCCTGAAAATCATCCCGACAGCCGGTAGCCGACGCCATACACCGTTTGGATGAGCTTCGGCGAGCGACCCTCGTCGATCTTGTCGCGCAGGTAGGAGATATAGACGGCGACGCGATTCGTGGTGCCTTCGAAGTTGTAGTCCCACACCCGCTCGGCGATCTGCGCCTGGGTCAGCACCTGGTTGGGATGACGCATCAAGAACTCGAGGAGGGCGAACTCTCGGGCGGTTAACTCAATTGGGGTGTCGCCCCGCCGGACCTGGTGGGTCTTGAGATCGAGGACGAGGTCGGCCACCTGCAGCCGGTTGGCGTGGCCGTTCTTTTGCTCTCTCCGCATGAGCGCCCGCAACCTGGCGAGGAGCTCTTCGAAGGCGAACGGCTTTGGCAGGTAATCGTCGGCGCCGGCGTCGAGGCCGGCGACGCGGTCGTGGATCTGACTGCGCGCGGTGAGCATGATGACCGGCGTTTGAATGCGATTCTGGCGGAGCCAGCGGCAGACCTCCATGCCGTCCTTCTTGGGAATCATGAGGTCGAGGATGATGGCGTCATAGCGCGCCGTCTCCGCCAGCTCCTGGGCCCGCTCGCCGTCGGCCGCGATGTCGACGGCATAGCGCTCGTCCTCCAGGAGCTGCTTGAGCAGCGTCGAGAGCTTGCGCTCGTCCTCGACAAGGAGGAGGTTCATCGGGATGTGCCCCAAGTGTAGCGGGTCAGCCAGGCCAAACTAGGCGACCGCCAAAACCCCCCGAGTGCGCGAGCCTAAACCGCGACGGCCGGGACGGTGGGAACGCGCTGCGCGGCCATCTCCGCGGCCGTCAGCAGGTGGTTGCCCGAGATCCGCGACCCGCTGTCGACGAAGCGTCCGAGGCTGTCTCGGGCTCGACGCACGTTCCAGCCAAGGATGTCGCAGTATTCGACGAAGGTCTCCCCGGCAAAGAACCGCTCAGATTCCGAGCGGTAGGTCTCCACACTGAGGTCCGCCACCGCCTGCCAGATGACCCGGGTCAGGAGTGACTGGACGGCTTCCAGGGGAATATCCGGTTCTGTTGCGCCTTTTCTCATCCCTTCCTCCGATCGAACGCCGGCGCGGCCGCTTCACCGCGCAATTTGAATGATGGTTTCGCTAATTTAACAAGTGATACCGATAATGTCAATCACCTCGAGCGGCGATCCCCTCCCCCGCTGGCGGGGGAGGGTCAGGGTGGGGGCAACCGCTGGGGGCCGGCGGTGGGGTGCCGCAACAGGTCGGCAGTCCGCAGGCGTGCGTCCACCCCAGCCAGGCGGCCGGCGACCGCCGGCCGAAGGAGGGAGACGTGGGGAATTCGTTCGAGGTGCTCGGCGATGGGCCATAGATCGACCTCGCTCGTCATCCAGTGCAGCCGGTCGAAGCGCGCCAGGTTGACGGGTCGGCCGTGACCGCGGAGGGTCAGCTCACCCTCGAGATTGAAGTAGTGCTCGAAATACGACATTGCCAATTCGCGCAGCGTTCGGTAGACCGGTTGCCGGGCACGCAGACCGGTGAACTTACTCGTCCCGATCGCGCCCCAGAGGCCTCGGCGTCGATAGACCGCGATCACGTGGTCCTCGTCGCGAACCGCGGTGAGGTCCATGATCAGCGGCGGGTCGCCTCGGACACGCAGCGCAGCGGCCGCGAAGACGGCCCCTTCGATGCAGTTGGCGGTTCGGTCGCGGAGGACCACGCGTGGCGACCGGAACGTCTCCCCCTCGTCCTCCGTGTTGTACGGAATATCGTCCAGGAAGTGCTGGACCTTCGCGGGGGTGTCGAGTTGCCGGCGGAACGTCGCCAGCTCGTGCGCGGTCAGCTCAGCGACGGCACTGGGCATGAGTTGGGTGGTGCAGTTCCGCCCGTGGGCCGGCTGTGGCAGAATCTGTAGTTCGACGCGGCTGTGGTGAAATCGGTAAACACGCCAGGTTCAGGGCCTGGTGGGCGCAAGCCCTTGAAGGTTCAAGTCCTTTCAGCCGCATTCCCCCCAACTTTCACGCGCGCCTTTCCACACCGGGGCGCGCTTATCACGCCCGCCTTTCCACGCCGGGGCGGGCTTATCGCCCGACCTCGCGGTACCAGTCGCTGATGTAGGCGTACCGCTCCTCCGGTTCGATGGCCGAGTCGAGGCGAGCCCCGTGGACGCGGCGGTTGACGGCCATCACGTACCGCGGGCTGTAGAGAAAAACCGCGGGAATCTCCTTGGCGAAATCCTCCTGGAAGGTGGCGTACGCCTTGGCCCGTGCTGTCAGGTCGAGGGTGTTGCGGCCGTCCTCCAGGTCGCCGTCGATGAAGACGTTCTTCTTCATGCCGGCGAAGTTGAAGCCGCCGGGATGTGCCTGCGAGGAGTGCCAGAAGGAGTAGACGTCCGGATCGGGGCCGTTGTCGAACGCCGTGAGCGTCATGTCGAAGGTGCGCGGGTTAAGGTAATCGTGAATCAGCGAGGCCGTCGTGACCGGTCGGACCTCGGCGACGATCCCGACTTGCGACAGCTGGCTCGCCACCTTCTCGGCCACCCGCTCGTATGGCGGGACGTCGCTCGACACCGTCAGGCCGAAGCTGAGACTCGTCGTACCCTTGGTTCGAATGCCGTTGACCATGGTCCACCCGGCGTCGTCGAGCAGCTTGCCAGCGCCCGTCGGATCATAGGCTGGCTGCTGGGCCGCGCTGTCATACGCCCACGTGATCGAACGCGGGATCGGTGAGTCGGCGGGAACGGCCTGCCCGCCCAGGACATCCCGGATGATCGCCGTTCGGTCGATCGCCTTCGCGATCGCCTGCCGGACCTTCACGTCCTGGAAGTAGGGTTCGTCGGTCTTCAGGTTGAAGAGGAGTTCCGCATATTGATAGGTCGCGCTGGTCAACACGGCCACCTGCGTGTTGGTCCGCTCCTGGGCGGCGCCCGACGGCGTGAGATTGGCGAGACCGTCGATCTGCCCCCGATCGAGCGCATCCAGGGCGGCGGCTTGCGACGAGAAGCTGCGGATCATCAGGGAATCCAGCCAGGGCCGGCGCCAGGAGAACGGGTTGCGCTCCAACTGGATCCGGTCGCCCAGGTTCGCCACCATGCGAAAGGGCCCGGTTCCGACCGGGTTCAGATTGGGCGACGCGGAGGCGAGCTCGACCATCGTTTTCCCCGCGAGCAGGTGGGCCGGGACGATGTCGAGCAGCTCGAGATTCGCCATGAACCCCGCGTTGTGGCCGGGGAGCGCGAAACGAACGTGGCCGGCGTCGACCGCCGTGGCGATGATGTCCTTCCAGCTCTGGTTGAGGAGGGCGCCGGGGAACTGCGGATCCTGGACGGTCCGAACCGTGAAGACGACGTCGTCCGCGCTGACCAGGGTGCCGTCCGACCATCGCGCATTGGGTCGCAGCGTGAAGCTGTAGCTGCGACCGTCCGGGCTGACCTCCCAACGCGAGGCAAGGCGCCCCTGGACCGCCCCCGTCGGCAGGACTCGGACCAGCGGCTCGAAGAGCAGCGCATCGAGGTCATTCGACCCGGCGGTGGCCTCCCCGAAGAGCGGGTTGAGCGAGCCGAGCTGGCCGACCACGCCCTCCACGTACGTGCCGCCCGGTCGAGGCGCCTCGGGCGACAGGATGACGTCACGGAAAACGAGCGCCAGGACGGTCAGCAGCGCGATCAGCGGTACGCCCACCCCGAGGGCGAGCAGTCCGCGCCGGATCAACCGACTCGGATGTAGACGACAGAGACCACCACGAACAGGACCACCAGTCCGATTGTGGCGTAGAACAGGTTCTTTTCCAGTCCGCGTTTCGTGCGGTAGCCACCGCCCGAATCTCCGCCGCCACCGATGGTGCCACCGAGCCCGCTCGCCTTGGGCGTCTGGAGCAACACGCCAAGCATGACGAAAAGGGCCAGGACGAGCTCGACGATCCCGAGAAAGGCTTTCATTGAGGCTGAAGCCGCTGAATTATAACGCCAATTCTCGGCGAGTCCGGCCGCAGTACTGGCCTTGACAGATACACAAATATGTAGTAGCATGCCGGCGTGTACGGCCCGTCCCGCTGCCTCCGGTTGCCCCTCCTCCTCCTGGCGCTGCTGGCCGCCTCCTGTGCGCCGGGCCGTACCGCACCCCCCACGGGCGCCACCATTGCCCTCCCGCCGGTCGTGCTAGCGGCGATCAGCAGCGGGGCCGACCGGCTGGTTCCGCTGCCCGACGGCGCAACCGCTTTTGCGGCGATCGTCGAAGAGCTGGGCCACGCGCGGCGCTCCATCGACATCGAGCTGTACGAGTTCCAGCGGTTAGATCTCGCGACGTTGCTGCTCGACGCGCGGGAGCGCGGCGTGACGGTCACCGCGATCAGGGATCCGTCGGAGCGGAGCAGCCGGACCGTCTGGGCCCAGCTCGAGCAGGGCGGCGTCCGGGTCGTGGCGTTTCCGCTGGAACGCCTCACGATCGACCATGTGAAGCTGCTGATCATCGACGGCGCCCGGTCCATCGTCGGAGGCATTAACTGGGGCACGCACTCTCCGCAGAACCGCGACTTCGACGTGCTCGCGACCGGCCCCGTCGTGGACAACCTCGAGCGCGTCTTCAAGCAGGACCTTGCGCTGTCGGGCGACGTGGCCGTTATTCCAGCGCCGGCTGCAGACCGCACCGTCGAGGTGTTGACGACGCATCCCGGTGAGTTCATTCGGGCCGCCGCGCTCGCGGCGATCGCCGCCACCCAACACTCGATCGACATCGAGATGTTCGTTCTGAGCGATCGACTCGTCCTCGAAGCGCTGGTCTCGGCCGCGCATCGCGGTGTCCACCTTCGCGTCCTGCTGGATCCGACCCAACCACAAAATGCCGCTGCCTTCGGGGTCCTGGAGCCGGCCGGAGCCACCGTGCGCTTCTACCGGCAGGTCGGAGACGAGCTGCTACATGCGAAGGTCGGGATCTTCGATGCTGGGATCACACTCTTCGGTAGCTGCAACTGGTCGCACTCCGGGTTCACGCGCAACCACGAACTCGACCTCCTGGTGCGCGAGCCCCAGCTGGCCCGAACCTTCCTCAGCCGGATGGAGCAGGACTGGGCGGCGTCGACGCCCTGAGGTCGTCGCCGGACATGGCGCGCGGCACCTCCAGTCCGACGAGCGGCAACAGCGTCGGCGCAACGTCGCCCAGCTTGCCGCCCGCGCGAAGCCCGCGGACCTCATCCGCACCGGCCAGAATCAACGGCACGGGACTCGTCGTATGCGCGGTCAGCGGCGCGCCCGTCGCTCGGTCGACCTTCAACTCGGCGTTCCCATGGTCCGCCGTGATCGCGAGGATGCCGCGGCGGCTGAGGACCGGACCCGCGATGCGGCCGAGCATGGCGTCGACAACCTCGACCGCCCTCACCGTCGCCGGAAAGACGCCGGTGTGGCCGACCATGTCCGGGTTGGCAAAGTTGACGACCAGAAAGCGGTCGTCGCCACCCGCCAGCCGGTCCAGCAGGGCATCGGTGACGGGCTGCGCACTCATCTCCGGCTTCAGGTCGTAGGTCGCCACCCGGGGCGAAGGCACGAGCAGCCGCTCTTCGCCGGGAAACGGCGCCTCCCGCCCGCCGTTCAGAAAGTACGTGACGTGGGCATACTTCTCGGTCTCGGCCGTGTGGAACTGTCGCCATCCCGCATCCGCGATGACCTCGGCGAGAACCTGCGGCAGCGGCTCGTCGGGGAAGGCCACCTCCGCGGCAAGGCCCTTCTCGTACTCGGTGAACGTGACGAAGTGCGCGAGCCTCAACCGGCGCTCGCGCGGGAAGTGCTCCCAGGACTCGTCCACCATGGCGTGGCTCAATTGGCGCGCGCGGTCGGGCCGGAAATTGAAAAAAATCAGGCTGTCGCCGTCGCCGATCGGTGGTGGCGGTTCCTCGCCCGCCGCCACGATCCGGGTCGGCACGATGAATTCATCGGTGATGCCGCTGTCGTAGCTGTGCCTGATCAAGGCCACCGGGTCCGGCGCCGTCGGTCCGCTCGCCTCAGCCACGGTGCGATAGGCGCGCTCGGTCCGCTCCCATCGTTTGTCACGGTCCATCGCGTAGTACCGGCCGCTGATCGACGCAATCGTGCCGGTGCCGATCGCGCGGATGCGCTCGACCAGCTCCGCGATGTAGCCGGCCCCACTGTTGGGCGGCTCGTCTCGACCATCGGTGAAGGCATGGACGAACACGCGGGGTACCCGCAGCGCGTGCGCCATCTCGAGCAGCGTGTACAGGTGCTCGCTCGAGCTATGCACGCCGCCGGGAGAGACGAGGCCCAGCAGGTGCAGCGCAGGGCCGCTGGCGGCCGATTGCATCGCGGCGCGCAATACCGGATTGGTCGTAAAGCTCCCGTCGCGGATCGCCCGGTTGATCCGGGTAAGGTCCTGGTAGACGATGCGGCCCGCGCCGATGTTCAGGTGGCCAACCTCCGAGTTGCCCTGCTGGCCCTCGGGCAAGCCGACGGGTTCGCCGGCCGCGGCCAGGATCGTGTGCGGCCAGCGCTGCCAGAGTGCATCCCAGTTGGGCTTTTTCGCCGCCGCAATCGCATTCCCGAACGGATCGGTCCGGTATCCCCAGCCATCGATGATCACGAGCACCAGGGGGCGTCCCGGCGCTTTGTTCACGCCGGCCTGTCGACCTCGGCCGCGGCGCGCACGATCTCGGTGAAATCGGTCTGCTTCAGGCTGGCGCCCCCGACCAGCGCCCCATCGATCTCCGGCTGGTCCATCAGGCTCCGGGCATTGGCCGGCGTCACGCTGCCTCCGTAGAGGATGCGCATGTCTCTCCCGAGTTGCTCGAACCGCCCCACGAGCAGGCGGCGGATCAAGCCCATGGTCTCGTTGGCGTATTCCGGCGTCGCCGCTCGCCCCGTCCCGATCGCCCAGACGGGTTCGTACGCAATCGTCAGGTCCGCGGCCCGCTTGACGTCGATGCCGTAAAGCGCCGCGCTGAGCTGGCGCGTGATGACCTCCTGCGTGCGCCCCAACTCATGCTCCTCGAGCGTTTCGCCCAGGGCCAGGACCACCTTCAGGCCGTTGCGGAACGCGGCTTGCACCTTTCGGTTGAGCTGTTCGTCGGTTTCATTGAACAGCTGGCGCCGCTCGGAATGGCCGATCAGCAGGTAGTGGCACCAGCCCGCCAGCATCTTCGGCGAGATCTCACCCGTGAACGGGCCCTGATCCTCCCAGGAGGCGTTTTGCGCGCCAACCTCGAGGGGGCATCCTCGAAGGACGTTCGCGATCTCCCAGAGCATCAGCGAAGGCGGCAGCACCACGATGTCCTCGCGGTCCGCGAACGGCTCCAGGGCATGCCGCAGACGCAGGGCATACTCCAGCCCTTCGGGCACGGTGAAATGCATCTTCCAGTTGCCGGCGATCAGCGGCCTACGCATGATCCTTGTCGCGCAGAACCGCGATCCCCGGCAGGACCTTCCCTTCCAGGAACTCGAGGGTGGCGCCCCCGCCGGTCGAGACGAACGACATCCGCTCCGCCAGGTGCTGCTTCTGTAGGGCGGCCACCAGGTCGCCGCCGCCGATGATGGTCTGCGCGTCGCTGCCGGCCAGGCCCTGCGCCAGCGCATCGGTGCCGTGGTCGAAGGGCGGGACTTCGTAGACGCCGAGCGGGCCGTTCCAGACGATCGCCGCCGCGCCGTCACACGTCTGCAGGAAGCGCTCGACGGTCATGGGCCCGACGTCGAGAACCTTCATGTCGGCGGGGACGGCATCGACCTGCACGGTTTTCGCAGGGACGCCGGGCCTCGCCTCGGAAGCCACGACGGCATCGAGCGGCAGCACGATCGTCGCGCCCGACCCGAGCAGCGACCGCGCCACATCCAGTTGGTCGTCCTCGACGAGCGAGCGGCCCATCTCCAGGCCTCTCGCCTTCAAGAACGTACAGGCCATCGCGCCGCCGATGCAGAGGCGATCGACGCGTCGCAGCAGGCTACGCAGGACCCCGATCTTCGTCGAAATCTTCGAGCCACCGATGATGGCCACCAGCGGATGCGGCGGGTCGGTCATGATCCGTCCCAGCGTCGTGATCTCCCGCTCCATGAGCAGCCCGGCGACGGCTGGCAGGTATTGCGCGATCCCCACCGTCGAGGCATGGGCCCGGTGCGCGGTACCGAAAGCGTCGTTCACAAAGAGCTCGCCAAGGGCGGCCAGCGCTTTGGCAAAAGCCGCGTCGTTTTTCGTCTCTCCGGGATGGAAGCGAACGTTCTCCAGCATCACGACCTCGCCGTCGCGCGTCGCCGTCACGGCGGCCTCGACCGAAGGACCGACGCAGTCGTCCAGGTGGCGCACGGGGCGGCCCATCAACTCGCCAAGCCGCTCCGCGAGTGGCGTGGTCCGGTAGGCCTCGTCGACCTGGCCGTCGGGGCGGCCGAGGTGGGTGATCAAGATCACTCGGGCACTGCGCTCGACCAGGTTCTGGATGGTGGGGAGCGCCTCCCGGATCCGGGTATCGTCGACGATGCGGCCGTCCTCGATCGGGACGTTGAAATCGACCCGGACCAGCACGCGCTTGCCCGCGACGTCGATGTCGCGAATCGTGGCTTTCTGGAGCACGCCGCCCAGGCTGACGTCGGTAGTCAGTTCAGCCGGTCACCCATGAACACGGCGAGGTCGACGACCCGGCAGGAGTAGCCCCACTCGTTGTCGTACCAGGAAAAGACCTTGCCGTGACGATCACCAACCACCATGGTCAGCGGGGCATCGACGATCGATGAGTTGGAGTTGCCTTTGAAGTCGCTGGAGACGAGTTCCTCCTCGGTGACCGCGAGAATGCCCTTGAGATCGCTGGCGGCCGCCTCCCGCAACGCCTCGTTGATGGTGTCGGCCGACACCGGATCGCGGGTCATGACGGCGAGGTCGACGAGCGACACATTCGGCGTGGGAACCCGCAGGGAGATGCCGTGAAATTTGCCCTTCAGTTCGGGCATGACCAGCGCCATCGCCGTGGCGGCGCCGGTGCTTGTCGGAATCACCGAGAGCGCCGCGGCGCGTGCCCGCCGCAGGTCCTTGTGCGGCGCGTCGAGCAACCGCTGATCGCTCGTGTAGGAGTGCACGGTCGTCATCAGGCCCGCTTCGATGCCGAAGCTATCGTGGAGCACTTTCGCCACCGGGGCCAGGCAGTTCGTCGTACAGGACGCATTGCTGACGACATGGTGCTGCCGCGGATCGTAGCGCTCGCCGTTGACGCCGAGCACGATCGTGATGTCCTCGTTCTTGGCCGGTGCCGAGATGATCACTTTCCTGGCGCCGCCCTTGTCGATATGGACTTTCGCCTTGGTCGCGTCGGTGAAGAGGCCCGTCGATTCGATCACGATGTTGATTCCCAGGTCCTTCCAGGGCAGGTTGCCGGGATCCCTCTCGGCAAAGACCTTCACCCGTGCCCCGTCCACCCTCAGGTGGTCGCCCTCGGCGGCGACGTCACCCTCAAAATTGCCGAGGATCGAGTCGTACTTGAGGAGGTGGGCCAGGGTCCCAGGATCCGTGATGTCGTTGACCGCGACGATCTCGAGGTCGCGCCGGCCCAGGGCGGCGCGGTACACATTGCGCCCGATGCGGCCAAACCCATTGATGCCAACCTTCACCGGCATGACGCCTCTCCTCGCTACTGGGGATGCCCTCGTCAGGGCGCGGGAGTTCCCGCGCTCAATCTATTAGACCATTTCGATTCGCCTGCCCGACCAGCCGGCGCAGGCGATTTGCGACTGCCGACTTGCTGACCTGGGCCACCTGGGCGAGCTCGCGCAGGCTGGCGCGCGGGTGCGCCAGGCGCAGCTCGGCCATCTCGCGCAACGCGGGCGGCAGCGACTGCAGCCGGTTGTCGCGCGCCTTGAGCCGCCGGATCGCCTCGCGCTGCTGCAGCGCGGCGCGCAGCCGCTTGTCCATATTCGCGGTCTCGCTGTTGGCCCGCCGGTTCGCGTGGCTGCGCATGTCACGCAGGATGCGGTCGTTCTCGAAGCGCATCACCGCGCGGTTCGCACCCATCAAGCCGAGCATCCGCGAGATGGGCTCGGCGCCTTTCAAGTAATAGACCGTCCGGCCGCGGCGCGTGGTGCGCTTGAGGGCAACGCCTGCCCGCACCGCCCCGCTGTTCACGAGGGTGGTGGCTCCCGCGGACACCGCCATCTCCAGGTGGTAGGCGTCCGCGGGATTCCCCAACACGCCCCGCGCCAGGAAGGTGCCGCGCAGGATGGCCCGGGCACAGCAGGCGTCCGCTGAGCCCCGGCCCGACGGTAGCGTGAGCCGGAGCCGATAGCTGGGCCGCTTCTCCGTGGCTCCCTTGCGAACGGTCTCCACTCGGCCGCCGGCGACCCTGGCCAGGTGGACCACCTTCCGCGCCACCGCATTGCGCGGGATGCGCAGCGTCAGCGGCGCGCCGTCGCCAGCACCGGCGAGCGCCTCGACCATGGCCGTCAGTTCCGCTTCCTGGCAGCACGGTCGCGCCGGTTGGACATTGGCGAGCTCGGCCTTCACCTCATCCGTGAAGGACGCCTTGACCGTCATTGCCACACATTAAACTGGGTCGGTGCTGATCAAGATCGGGATCGATCCGGTTCTCGTGTCGATCGGCGGGCTCAAGATCCACTGGTACGGGATCATGATCGCGATCGGCCTCTACGTCGGGATCCAGGTCGCGCTTCGCGACTCGGTCCGCCGCGGCATCAACAAGGACCAGTTGATGAACGTCGCCCTGCTTGCGGCCGTGCTCGGCATCGCCGGTGGCCGCCTCTACTACGTCGTGCAGAACAACCCGTCCTTCTATCTGCACCACCCGACCGAGATCATCGCGGTCTGGCAGGGCGGCATGGCGTTCTTCGGCGCGATGTTCGGCGGCGCGCTGGCGGTTGCCATCTCGTCCTGGCGCTGGAAGATCCCGTTCTGGAGCCTGCTCGACGTTGGCGCGCTCGGCATGACGATCGGCCAGGCGATCGGCCGCATCGGCAACATCATCAATGGGGACATCGTCGGCTACAAGACCAACGGCTGGGGCTTCGAGTACACGAACCCCCAAACGTTCGGGCCCCTCAACGTGCCCGTCCAGCCGGCGAGCCTCTACGAGCTGCTGATCAGCCTCGCGCTCTTCCTGCTGTTGTGGAATCTCCGCACGCGCATCCGTCCCGAGGGGATGCTGGCCATGCTCTACGTCGTCCTTTACTCGGTGAGCCAGTTCTTCATCTTCTTTGTGCGCGACAACATCGTCATCCTCGGAGGCTTGAAGCAGGCCCAGGTGACGTCACTCGTCGTCATCGCCCTTGCCTTGCCGGTGATCGCCTACCTGCTGCGCAAAGAGCGCCTGGCGAGCCCACCGCAGCCGCAGCCGGCAGAGGCGCCCTCGACCGCGGGAGAAGCCGCGAGCTAAGCGGCGCGTTTGCGGCGTTCGCCGCGCTTCAGCAAGAGCTCGAGAAATCGCTCGGGCTGGAATTCCGCCTTCTCGACGATCGACTCGACCTTGCCATCCAGGCGCTGCCGGTCCTCGGCCGTGAGCACCTTCGCGGTATGGACGAGGATCGGGATCCGACCGATGTCCTTGTCGCGGCGCAGCGCCGCGATGACCTCGAAGCCGTCGACCCCCGGCATCACGAGATCGAGAATCACGAGGTCGGGCTTGTTGCGCAGCGCCTGCTCGATCCCGGTTCGAGCGCTGTCGACCGCGCTAACCCGAACGTTGAAGGGTTTGAGGACAGCCTTGACCAGGCTGATCGCCTGAAGGTCGTCATCGATGACCAGGACGTTCGCGGGCATCTTTTTCGCGCGTTTGGTGTCGGCCATGAGATCGAATCTCACCATGAGCTGGACGAGCTGCTGCCGGTCGATCGGCTTGGTCAGGACCTCGCAGTCCGGGAGCGCGACCGGCGGACCGTCAGGGGTTGCCAATACCACGATCGGGATGTCGCGGGTGCGTGGATCCTTGCGCAGCTCCTTGATCAGTGCCGGCGCACCGCTCAGCGGCAACTGGGCGTCGATCAGCATCGCCAGCGGCTGCAGGTGCGACGCTTTTTCCAGGGCTCGGGGACCGTTGTCGACGTAGACGACTTCGTAGCCGGCGCGCTTGAGGAATGGCTCGATCCGTTGCCGCGAGACCATGTCGTTGTCCGCCACCAGGATGTCCGGCGGTCGCCCCTCGCGGTCGATCACCGGTGGGGCATCGGGATTCGCGGCGCGGCCGCCGGTCACTGAGCGAACCGCTTCGCCGAGCGCCACTGCGCTGTCGTGCAAGTACTTCAAGTATTCGCGATGCTCCTCGACCGTGAGCGCGTGGGCGCGCTCGTCGAGGAGAACGCTGGAAAACCCGATCAGCGAGTTGAGCCGCGAGTTGATCAGGTGGCTTTGTTCCGGGCTTACGCTCGCGGCCGCTGTGAGCGGGCCCGTTGGGCTGTGCCGCTCCTGCGACCTCGCCTCTTCCAGGGATTTCCGGACCTGCTGCATTTCTTCGTTCTGCGCCTGGATCTCAGCGGTCAGGGCTTGCCGGCGCGACACCCAATCCGAAGCGAGCTTATTGGCCTGCTCGGTGAGGTCGGCGTGGCGGGCCTGCAGCGCGAGGTGCTGCTCGCGCTCGCCGCTCAGGTCCCGCTCGAGTCCCGCCGCGTGTTCCCCGAGCTGGTTGACCTCGCCAAGCATTCGCTCGCGGGCGAGGCCCCACTGGATCTGGTCCGTCTGCAGAGCATCGCGGTCACGGGTGACCATCTCGAGCTGCTCGCGTAAGCGGGTAAGTTCCGCTGCTCCGCTAACCAGCTGGGCCTGCAGTCCGGTCGCCTGCCGCTGGGAGGCTTCGACGGCCTCTCGAGCCCGGTCACGGTCTGCCGCGGCCGCGTCACGATCCGCGGCGGCCTGGTCGCGCTCCTGCCGCGCCGCGTCGAGTTCCCGCTCGAGCTGCGCCAGTCGCTTGCGCTCCGCGGCGATGGTCTCCTCATGGCGGGCAAGCTCGGAGCCGAGCGCCTCCGTCATCGATTCGAGCCGCGCGAGGAACTGCCGCCCGTCGGTAACGGCGTCGCCCAGCGCGCTGGACAGGTTCGGCGAGTCCGGCACGCCCCTATAACGGTTTGATCCGTCTTTTCCCTCCCCTCTGGGGAGGGCAAGGTGCGGGCTAGGGGGAGGTGACCTCGGCGGGTGCCTCCTGGGCAAGGATCTCGTTGCAGAGCGCCACGCAGAGGTGGCAGATGTAGACGTCGGAGGGGCCGGCCACGAGGCGGACGTCCCCCTGTTTCTTGCCGCAAAACGAGCACCGGCGCACCGGGCGATCCACGTTCCCGATTATCTCAGAGCATTTCCTTGATCGCGACGGCGACCGGCCGGGTGATCCCCTTGACGGCCATCAACTCCTCGACGGTCGCGCTTCGGATGTTGTCGATGCTGCCGAACTGGCGAACGAGCGCCCGGCGGCGGACCGGGCCGAGCCCGCTGATGCCGTCCAGGGCGGAGGCGAACGCGTCTTTCTTCCGGACGACCCTGTGAAACGTGATAGCAAAGCGGTGCGCCTCGTCGCGGACCCGCTGGACCAGGAAGAGGGCCTCGGAGTCCAGGGGCAGGCGGATGGGCTCGCTGTCGCCGGGCTGGAAAAGCTCCTCCTGCTCCTTGGCCAGGCCGAGCGTGGGGACCGAGGCGAGGCCCATGGCCTCCATCACCTCCCGGGCCGCCGACAGCTGCCCTTTGCCGCCGTCGATCAGGACCAGGTCCGGGAGCCGGCTGAAGCTGGGCTCCTCGGGGGTGCCTTCTTCGGACCGGGCATGCCGGCTGAATCGACGTCGCAGGACCTCCTGCAACATGGCGAAATCGTTGGCGCCCTGCACCGTCTTGATCCGGAAATGCCGGTAATGCGCCGGCTTGGGGCGGCCCTCTTCGAAGACGACCATCGAGCCGACGGGATACTTGCCCTGGATGTTCGAGATGTCGTAGCACTCGATCCGTACTGGCAGCGCCGGCAGCTGCAGCCGCGCCTGGAGGTCGTTCAACAGCGAGGCGGTCCGCTCCGCGTCGTAATCGAGCTTGATCCGCATCTGTCGCATCGTCTCGGCGGCATTCGCGGCCGCCTGCTCGAGCAGCTCGCGCTGCTTGCCGCGCTGCGGGACCCGCACCGCGACGGTGCTGCCGCGGCGCTCGGTCAGCCATTGCTCGATCAGCTCGCGGTCGGGCAGCACCTCGGGAACGAAGACTTCCTTGGGGATGTGCGTCGCATTCGCGTAGTACTGACTGACGAAGGCGTTGAGGATGTCGGCCCTCGATTGGTCCTTATCGAGGCCGACGAGGTCGAAGTTCTCCGAGCCCGAGAGCCGGCCCTCGCGGACACTGAAGACGCGCACCGAGCCCTGGCCATCCGCGCGCGCCAGGCCGAAGAGGTCCTGGTCGTAGCGGCCCATCGCCAGCACTTTCTGCCGTTCCGCCATTCGTTCCATGGCATCCAGGCGGTCGCGGTAGCGGGCGGCGGCCTCGTATTCCAGCTTGTCGGCGGCTTCCTGCATCTGCTGCTTGAGCCGCTTCGCCACATGGTCCGAGCGGCCATCGAGGAAGCTGGCGACCTGGTTGAGCTGCTCGTGGTAGTCCTCGCGGTTGATGAACCCCGCGCAGGGCGCCGAGCAGAGGTTCAAGTGATAGTAAAAGCAGGGACGCCCCAGGGCGAACTCGGAGTCCTTGCAACTGCGGTATGGGATCACACGCCGGACGGTCTTGAGGGTCGTGCGCAGCGCGATCGCGTGCGTGTACGGCCCCCAGTACCGAGCGCCGTCACTGGCCGGCCGGCGGACCAGCGTGATGCGCGGGAAATCTTCGTTCAGGGGCAACTTGATGTAGAGATAGTTCTTGTCGTCGCGCAGCCGGATGTTAAAGCGGGGGCGATGCCGCTTGATCATCGTCTGCTCGAGGACGAGCGCTTCTTTCTCGGTCGCCGTGGTGATCACCTCGAACTCGTAGACCCGCGCGACCATGGCGGCGATGTGCTCCGGCAACACGCTCGAGGCCTGGAAGTAATTCGGCACGCGGTTGCGCAGATTCAGCGCCTTGCCGGCGTAGATCACCCGAGCCTGGACGTCGCGCATCAGGTAGACACCCGGGGTGTCGGGCAGCGCCTTCAGACGCTCTTTGAGATAGTCGGGCCGCTCCGTGAGAGGAGCCGCCTTCTGAGTCGCGGTGGCCACGGTCTTAGGCTATCGCGAGTTCCGGGTCGAGCACCCGACGAAGGTATTGGCCCGTGTACGAGCGCGGGTTCCGGACGATCTCCTCCGGGGTGCCCACCGCGACCACCTGACCGCCCTTGTCGCCGCCTTCCGGGCCCAGATCGATGATGTGATCGGCCGTCTTCAAAACGTCCAGATTGTGCTCGATCACCACGACGGTATTGCCGGCATCCACCAGGCGATGCAGGACGTTCAGCAGACGCTCGATGTCGGCAAAGTGCAGGCCGGTGGTCGGCTCGTCCAGGATGTAAAAAGTCTTTCCCGTGTCCCGACGGCTGAGTTCTTCCGTCAGCTTGACGCGCTGGGCTTCGCCGCCGGAAAGCTGCGTCGCCGGCTGGCCCAGCCGGATGTAACCGAGGCCGACCTCGCAGAGCGTCTGCAGCTTGCGTCGGATCCGCGGGATCCGGTCAAAGAATTCCGTCGCCTCCTCGACGCTCATGTCTAGCACGTCGGCGATCGTCTTGCCGCGGTAGGTGACCTCGAGGGCCTCCTTGTTGTAACGCTTGCCCTTGCAGACTTCACATGGGACATAAACATCGGGCAGGAAGTGCATCTCGATCTTGATGATGCCGTCGCCCTCGCAGTTCTCGCATCGGCCGCCCTTCACGTTGAAGCTGAAGCGGCCAGGCTTGTAGCCGCGGACGCGCGCTTCCGGCATCTCGGCGAACAGCTCACGAATGTACGTAAAGACGCCCGTGTAGGTCGCCGGATTGGAGCGAGGCGTGCGACCGATTGGCGACTGGTCGACGTTGATGACCTTGTCGATGAAGTTCAGGCCGGAGACCTCGCGCGCCGCACCCGCCCGATCCTTGGCCCGGTAGAAGTGCTGCGCCATCCGCCGATACAGGATGTCACTGACGAGTGTGCTTTTCCCGGATCCGCTGACGCCGGAAATGCAGATCAGCTTGCCCAATGGAAAGTAGACGTCGATGTTCTTTAGGTTGTTCTCGGTGGCGCCACGGACGATGATCATCTGCCCGTTGCCTTTGCGGCGCCGCGTCGGCAGCGGAATCGATCGCTCGCCGCGCAGGAACGCCCCTGTGATCGACTCTGGCGATTTCAGGATGTCGTCGAAGCTGCCCGTGGCGACGATCTTGCCGCCGTGCTCGCCGGCCCCAGGTCCGATGTCGACGATGAAGTCTGCCGTCCGCATGGTTTCTTCGTCATGCTCGATGACGACCACGGTGTTGCCGATATCGCGCAGCGCCAGCAGCGTGTTGATCAGCTTCCGGTTGTCGCGCTGATGGAGCCCGATGGAGGGCTCATCGAGGATGTACAAGACGCCCATGAGTTTCGATCCGATCTGCGTGGCGAGCCGGATACGCTGCGCCTCGCCGCCCGACAGCGAGTCGGCGGCGCGGGCGAGGCTCAGGTAGTCGAGACCGACGTCCACCAGGAACTGGAGCCGCTCGCGGATCTCTTTCAGGATGGCGCGCGCGATCAGCGTTTCACGTTCCGTCAGCTGAAGCTTCGCAAACCAGTCCTGCGCGGCCGTGATCGACAAGTCGCAGACGTCCATGATCGAGCGATCAGCCACGGTCACGGCGAGATATTCCGGCTTGAGCCGCTTCCCTTTGCAGACCGGGCATGGCCGCGGCGTCATCAGCCGCTCGATCTCGGCGCGGATGAACTCGGACTCGGTCTCGCGATGGCGCCGCTCGAGGTTCGGGATGATGCCTTCGTACGACGTTTCGTACCAGCGGC
>WNGI01002888.1_pt1 | contig 20776 bp, 21 predicted proteins | sample 5400621 | NCBI WGS metagenome assembly WNGI01 (sample SAMN13153374, study PRJNA577476) | soil metagenome | isolation source: 20 cm soil or saprolite under Garry oak tree replicate 1 | place: USA:California | collected 2016-06-15
CGGCGTCCTGGATGCCACCTACGTCGCAACATCGGCGGCGCCGCTGGCGCGTAAAGCCGGGTTGCAGGAGCTGGTTCAGATCGGCGACCTCGGCGTCGAAGTGCAAGGCAACGGCTTTGCCACTTCGCGTGCATTCATTGCCAGCAACCGCGACACGGTAAAGTCCGCGCTCAAAGGCTTCGTTGAAGCGATCTACTTCGTCTATGCGAACAAGAAGGAAGCGCAAAGGGTTTTCTCAAAATACATGCGATCGAATGACCCGGCCGTGCTCGAGGATTCCTACAACGGCTACGTCAAGTCGATACCTAAAAAACCGTATCCGACTCTGAAAGGTATTCAGTTCATGCTCAACGTGCTCGCGCCGACTCTGCCCCAGGCAAAGAATTTCAAGCCCGAACAGTTCGTCGACCTAACGTTTTTACAGGAACTGGAAAAGGAAGGTTTCTTCAACGAGATGGCGAAGCGATACCCGGTAAAATAACCCGAGGTGGAGTGTTGGAGTAATGGAGTGCTGAGTTTTCCGGCCCCCAATACTCCATCACTCCAGTACTCCAATTTGAATTAACCCCACAGGAGGCAATCATGGCACGAAAAGTTATCCAACCCAAAACCTTAAACGATCCGCGGCCGCGTTATTCTCAGGGCATCCAAACCAGCGGCGGCAAGTTGTTGTTTATCGCCGGCCAGACCGCATCCGACAAAGACGGCAACGTGGTCGGCAAGGGTGATATCAAAGCCCAGACGGAGCAGGTTTTTGCGAATTTAAAAGCCGTTCTCAAAGCGGCCGGCGGCACGCTGGACAATCTCGTGATGTCGACGACCTACATCGTCGATCGGGAGTACCGCGAAGGTTACAACGAAGTGCGCCGCCAGCAATACAAAAAAACGCCGCCGACCAGCACGCTGGTCATCGTCAAAGGGCTCGCGCATCCTGATTATTTGATCGAGATCGCCGGTATCGCGGTTATCTAAAGATGAAGGTCACGGTCTTAGACGACTACCAGCGCGCGTTTGAAGCGACCGAAGCGATCAAACGATTACGGTGCGAAGTCGAAGTGCAGATTCTAACCGAGAGGTTGCCGTCCGATGCAGCGGTCGCCGATGCTTTGCGCGGATCGCAAGCGATCATCCCCGTCCGGGAGCGCACCAAATTCACCGCGGCTTTGCTCAAAGCGCTGCCGGAGCTCGAATACATTTCGCAAACCGGCAACCACGTTTACCACGTCGATATGGAAGCGGCGACCCGCCAAGGCATCGTCGTCAGCCTGGCGCCAGGCGGCAACAGCACGACGGAATTGGCCTTTGGTTTAATGCTCGCCGTTATGCGGCGCATTGCCCAGAGCGATCGCGCCATGCGCCGCGGCGACTGGCCGCTCGTGCTCGGCCACGTGCTCAAAGGAAAAACTCTGGGCATTTTAGGGCTGGGAAAGATCGGAACGGAAGTTGCCGCTGTCGGCCGCGCCTTCGGCATGAAGGTAATTGCCTGGGGGCCGACGCTGACGGCCGAGCGGGCGGCCAAGTCCGACGCGACGTTCATGCCGCTCGACGACGTGCTTAAGACCGCGGATGTCGTCTCGGTTCATCTCAAGCTCTCGGATGAAAGCAAAAACCTTTTGAACGAAGCGCGCCTGCGCCTAATGAAGAAATCTAGCTATCTGGTCAACACAGCGCGCGGCGCCATCGTCGATGAGATGGCGCTGGTGAAAATTTTAAAAGAGAACGCGATCGCCGGCGCCGCTCTGGATGTTTTCGTCGAAGAACCACTGGCAAAAAATCACCCGCTGCTGGACTTGGAAAATGTCGTCCTCACGCCGCACTTGGGCTGGCCGACGGACTCGGGGTTCGAAGGCTTTGCCGAAAACGCCGTGACCAACATTCTCGATTACAGGGAAGGCAAACTCACGCGCGCACTCAATCCCGAAGCGCTCGAACACCGCGGCAAACTTACGTGAACGTCGCTCCACTCCTGTATCCACTTCAAGTCGTCAAATTTCTTATTCGGCGCTCAATTGCGCCGTATGAAAGACTCGATTATCCTGATCGATAAATTCGAGCACCGCCGATGTCGGAGCCGTTTTAGGATCGACCGTGATCTTGCCGAAGTTAAAATTCTCCGCGAGATAGTATTCGAAACGCCGAGCCGTGCCGTCCGTAATACGGTTTAGCGGCGCCGCCAGCGGCCCGGCCGTGATGTCCTTAAGTCCGCCGCCCTTGGGGATTTTTGTGATCGCCGCGTAGTGCATATCGCCGCTGAGAAAATACACGCCACGAATTTTCTTGTCATTAATATATCGCAGAAGTTGCTCCCGTTCCTTGGGAAATCCGTCCCAGCGATCGCTGCCTCCGCCGGCCATCGGTACGCTCGTCACGATGAACTTAAAAATCGCGGTTGATGCGGCGATGCCGTTGAGGAGCCATTCTTTTTGCGCCTTGCCCAATATTGTTCCTTTTTTCCGGTCTCGATACTGGCGCGCGTCGAGAATGAAAAGCTCCACGCCCCGGCCCCAGCGAACTGATCGGTAAATCCGCTCCGGTTCACTGCTTGGATGTCGAATCGGCCAATAATCCAGAAAGGCCTTTCGACCTATCGGCGCCAGTGGATTATTCGGAAGATAGTCGTCCGCGACTTCATGATCGTCCCAAAACGCTGGCCTCGTCAAAGCAATATTGGGTCGAAAGGTCGTCACGATTGGTCCGATACTTGGCCCAAAACTCGGTCAATTGCCGCGCCGTGCCGTTGCGGTCGGCATAAATTGTATCCCCTAGATGCATAAAAAAATCTGGGTGCTGTGCCCGCACTGCATTCATGACCATGAATGGTTTGTAACTTTCCCGCGTGTCGGCGCTGAAACAAAATGTCACTTTGGCGTCGTCGCCGGGTCGCGGCGCCGTCACGAAACTTGCAATATGCCCCGGCATCTTGCCCTTCACCTCGGCGCGGTAATAATAGCGCGTTGCCGGTTCAAGACTTTCCAGGGATATGATCGCGGTAAAATCATTGTCCGGGCTAACCGGATATTCGGCGGTTGACAGATAGGTCGGGAAGCGTGGATCTTTCGAGTACTGTATCGAGACTTGGCTACCTGGGTCGGCGCGCAGCCAGATCAGAGCGTCGCTCGAGGTCACGTCCCCCGATACGTAGCCGAGCGAAAGCCCGGTGATGGCGTCCTTTGGTATCAGCGCCGTCGCGCAACCGGATTGGCCAAAAAGCGACGGCGCTGCCAATCCGGCGCCCGCAATCATTCGCAAAAACTCTCTTCGATTCATATCTTGTTAGACGCGCAACTTGTTCCAAACCTATTCACAGAACCATTCAGCAGGAAGCAGAACGAATAAGCACATAAACCTGATCACCATGCCCCGGTATTCGTCGCATTATAATCCGTCGCAGACCAAACAGCGACCGAGCACACTGTTACGGAGTTCGCGCAATCGCAGAAATCGGGCACCAACCCACCGGAGCCGACTCTGCTCCGTACCTTGCGAATCAAGGCGCACTCGGATCCAGAGTACAAACTATTCTCTTGAAGCTCGGAGACCGGTGGGATCGTTGAGCAAAGCGAGCCGCACAGATCGACCAAACCCATGCCCGCTACGGCTTGATGATCAGCGACGACTGTTCTTCTTCCTTCTTCGTCTTTTCCTGCGATATGAAGAACGCAAAGCTCTTTTGCACAAGGCCGGTGAGAAAAGACACGTCGAGCAGTCCCGGATCAGCTTCGCCGACTTGCAAAGCCACGGCGAGAGCGAGATTCGCCGCATCGGCCCGGTTGGTCTCTAAGAAATACAGCGCCATATCTTCCATGCGCCGTTTGAAGGCCTGGCCGTTTTCTCCGGAGCAAAGCGTCTTCACGGCTTCGCGCACGATGGCGTTGAAGCGCTCTTCCTTTTGCAGAGGATTCAACACCAAGCGGCTGGTCTGGGCCTCTTCAAGTTGCGGCAGGATTCCCTGCACCCAATCGTCCGTCAAAATCCAGTAGCGCAGCTCCGGCTCATCCAAAAGCCGCCGCGACAGCTCCCGCCAGGCGCCTTCCCGCGCTTGGTCGGCGTCCAATCTCCGGTAAATCGGATGAGCTTGCTCTTTAGGTTTACCCGTTGCGATCATCGAGCGGACCTCGTGAAAATTTTCTAACCCGCTCTGCCCGCGGGCCTTGGCGCGCTCGTAGCCCTCGTAAACTATTTGGTCGGCAAATTCCCATGGGATCGAGATCATGCTGATACCGTGTTGTTGTTTGATCTCGTCGGCCATCTTACGCAATTCTTTGCGCCGCACATGCATGCCGCCGAAGCGAAGCAGTCCTTCGCGATCGTGCAGCATCGCTTGAATCACTTGCAAGCCGTGGTTCGGTTGCGGTTTGGTGATCCAGATCAAACGTCCACCACTGCCGTCCACGGCAGACATAGAGGCTTCCACGTCGGAAACCCGCTCGAAAATCGCCGGTGGTTTCGTATCCGCCGCTTTTTCTTGCGGCGAAACCAAACCTTTCTGGGCTAACTTGAAACGGGATCGTTTGATCTCTTTCTTGAGATCCTTGTCGGTAGTTTGCCGATCGATCTCGCTGAGCGCTTCGACCGCCGCCGGATCAAAGATTTTGCCGAGGGAGAAGATCACGGCTAGATCGGTTTCGCGGCCTTTTCCCAATTGCGTTCTAAGTTGCGGCACTAGAGCCGGCGCGGGCGCGTCGGCTGCTACGCCCAAATTCCGCAGCGCCGCAAGACCTGATCTAATCTCGCCTTCGTGTGATTTATTCTTCGCCAATCTGGTCGCCTTCGTCGACGCAGGGCCGCAGCATGCTGCCCCCCCTACCTTTTTACAGTTTCGACAGATCCGTGATTTTTCCTTGCCGACCCGCATGTGCGAAGTTCGGCCATTCTTCGACTTGAGCGTCGTGATAGTTCTCGCGATACCACTTGGCGATTTCTCCGGCCGGCGCAAACCAGACTTTGCCGTGGCCCTTCGCGTAGCGGATAAATTCTCGCAGCAACAACGCGCGAAACGGGCGCCCACCGACGAACGGATGATTGCCCCACATCATAAACTTAGGATCGGTGGCGCCCTCTTCGTACAAACAATCGAAGCAATCTTTCCACATTTGCAACAAATCGCGCGGCGTTCTGCCGGCGCGCTGATAACTCGAGTAATCGTTCAGATCCTGAAAATAGGACAGCACCGTCAATTCCTGTTTCTTGATCTTGAGCGTGTAAGGCGTTTCCTGGTGCTGCGGATCCATCCAGTAAGTGTAGCCGAGCTCCAAGATAATTTCTGGCGTCGACGCGCTCGGCGCTACTCCCGTTGAAAGATAACCGACCGGCGCTTTGCCCACGGCTGTCTTGACCGCGTCGACGGTTTTCTGCAGATCTTTTTTCTCCTTGTCGCGCTTCTTCATGTAGCTATAATCGTGGATCCAGGTTTCCGTGCCGACTTCATGTCCTTGTTCGGCGATTTCTTTGAAAATCTCGGGATAGTTTTTCACGGTAATGCCGGTGGGGAAAAAGCTCGTTTGGATCTTCTCCGTTTCGAATATTTCGAGCATCCGGTAGATGCCCACGCGCTCGCCGAACTCACGATCGGTGATAATTGCTAGGTTTCTTTTTGTAACCGCGTTTCTGGGGAAGCTCCGCCGATTTTCTTGCTGCAGCGTGTTCGGCCCGCCGAGATCTTCCGGCCAAGTTTCGAAGGCGACACAAGGCGTGATCGCGATCCGCGCGCCGTCGGGCCATTTAATCGGTTTGCGTTTGGGTCTAACTTTCATCTTGCCTCCTAGCACGGGCGAAATTTGCTACTTCATGCCATAGTTCGGTGATGTTTCCAATGGCGTATGCAAATTTACAGCGATGTTTTACCCTCTATGTGTTAACAGCTTGCTAAGTCGGTAAATTTCGCACCGTGCCCGGAGCGAAGCGAACGCTACCGGCCTTGACTTGCGATAGGATGCCGGTTAATTGAAATGATTGATTCTTAATCAGGAGGAACCGATCATGGCAGACGGGAAAATGATCGAATACCGCATCGATAACGGCATTGCAGTGCTGGAAATCAACCGCCCGCCGGTGAACAGCTACACGACGGAGCTATTGAAGGAATTGGACGCAGCGATCTTGGATGCCCGCTTCGACGACAACGTGCATGCGATCGTCATCACCGGCAAAGTGGAAAAGTTTTTCTCCGCCGGCGCCGACATCAATATGTTGTCCAAGCAGTCGCTCGGTTTCAAGAATAATTTTGCCCTCCACGGCCACGAAGTCCTCATGCGACTGGAAAACACGCCGATGATCGTCATCGCCGCGATCAACGGCCACGCCGTCGGCGGCGGTCTGGAGATCGCCATGGCCTGCGACATCCGCATCGCCAAAAAAGAAGGCGGCAAGGTCGGACTCGCCGAAATCAACCTCGGCGTTATGCCGGGCATGGGCGGCACGCAGCGTTTACCGCGTCTGGTCGGCAAAGCCCGCGCCCTCGAACTCTGCGCTACCGGAAAAACGATCGCGTTCGAGGAAGCCCTCGAAATGGGCTTGGTTCATTACATCTACGAAAAAGAAAATTTCATGCAAGAAGTAATGGACTACACGCGCCAGTTTACCGTGCCGAACAAGAGCAGCCTCGCCGTCGGCAAAGTAAAGCGCGCAATTCAGACCGGCCTCGAACTGTCATTGCCCGATGGCTTGGCCTTCGAGCGCGAGCTGCTCGCTCAGACGTTTGGCAGCGAAGATGGTCAAGAAGGCGTAAAAGCCTATCTTGAGAAGCGCACCGCACAATTCAAAGGAAAGTAACTTCATCCCCGTTTTCCGTTTGAACGTTTTGAATCACTTGAACGATTTGAACGGCTTGAACGTTAAATATTTCATGGAGGTTTGCCAATGGCCAAGATGTTTATCGGCGGCGAATCCGTCGATTCCGTAACCAAGAATACCACCGAAGTGCGCAATCCGGCGACCGGTGCGACCGTCGACACCGTGCCGCAGGGTAATGACAAAGACGTTCAGCAAGCAATCCAAGCGGCGGAAGATGCATTTAAAGTTTGGTCCGATGTCTCGGCGGAAGACCGCGGCAATGCATTGCTCAACGCGGGCGAATTGATCAAGAAAAACAGCGGCGAGATCGCTCAACTGCTCACGCAGGAGCAAGGCAAGACACTTTTCGAAGCTGGTTTGGAGATTCACCACCTGGTGCACGGTTTGGAATTCTACGCCGGTCTTGCCTCTAAAGTCCGTGGCTCTCATGTGCCGCTACCGCAGAAAGGCGCCTACGGCATGGTCGTGCGCCAGCCGATCGGTGTGTGCGGCGGCATCGTGCCGTGGAATTTTCCGTTGACGTTGATGGGCACGAAGCTAGGTCCAGCGCTGGCCGCCGGCAACACGATCATCGTTAAGCCGGCCAGCACGACGCCGCTGGCAACGATCAAAGTTATCGAGCTGATCGCACAGGCGACCTTCGGCGAAGGGAAAGCGCAAAAGCCTTTGCCGAAAGGCACCGTCAATATCGTCACCGGTCCCGGCGGCAGCGTCGGCGAAGAGCTGTTACGCAACCCGCGCATTCGCCGCATAGCTTTCACCGGCTCGACGCCGGTGGGCCGTCACGTCATGGAAGTGGCCGGACGCGAGATCAAGCGCGTTACCTTGGAATTAGGTGGCAGCGATCCGATGATCGTCATGGAAGATGCCAACCTCGATCTCGCCGTGAAGATGGCCGACGTCGGCCGCTATTTTAACTGCGGCCAGATGTGCCTGGGTGTGAAGCGTTTATTCTTGCAGGAGTCGATTGCCGATAACTTCGTCGGCGGCTTGGTGGAAATTCTCAAAAAGAAAACCGTCGGCAACGGCATGAGCAAAGAAACCCGCATGGGTCCGATCCACATCGGCTCCCAGCGCCAGGAAGTCGAAGAACAAGTAGAAGACGCCAAAGCGCGCGGCGCCAAGTTGCTCTTCGGCGGCGAGCGGCCCAAGGGCGGCGACTTCGACAAAGGTTTCTTCTATCTGCCGACGTTGATGACCAACGTGCCCGACGACGCGCGCATGACCAAGGAAGAAGTCTTCGGTCCCGCCCTGCCCGTCTACACTTTCAAAACGCTGGATGAAGCGTTGGAGAAGGCCAACTCATCCGAATTCGGCCTCGGCTCGTCGATCTGGACGCGCAATTTATTGCATGCCAACAAAGGCATCGACAAACTCCAAGCCGGCAACGTGTGGGTCAACTCACTCCATTACGGCTATGATGAGCTGCCTTTCGGCGGCGTCAAATCGAGTGGCGTCGGCCGCGAGCACGGCCCCGAAGCCCTGGATTATTACCTCGAGCCAAAGGGCGTAGTCGTGGTCAACGTCTGAGCGTAATACAGAGATTGGAGTATTGGAATGCTGGAGTGTTGGACTACTGGGTATTCCGAACCCCATCACTCCAATACTCCATTACTCCAGCACTCCGGGCGATGAAGCATTTGACAAGACACTCTCAATTCAAATAGCTTATCCGTATCTCGACATTCCTAAGGAGGACGACCATGTTTGCCCAAATGCGACATATGGCGATCGTGACCAGCAACGCGAATAACGAAGGTGACTTTTATCGGGATGTATTCGGCATGCGCCGTTCGAGCTTGCAGCGCGCGGGCGGTGCCGTCGTCGTCGGGGACGGTTACGTCGGATTGAATCTCAACCCGCGCGCACCGGGCCGCCAAGCTGGCTTCGATCACTTCGGGTTCGAAGTGCAGGATGTGGAGCGCGTGTTTTCTCGTCTCAAAGACAAATTTCCTAAGATCCAGGTACTTCATCGGCCGAGCAACCGCCCCTTTGCCGGCATCAGCATGCATGACCCGATGGGCAACGTTTTTGATCTGTCCCAGGCAAACATGGAAAACCGCCGCGATCTTTACACAGAGCAAGTTGAAGAACGCAAACGCCGCATCGGCCACTTCGGCCTGCGCTGCGTTGAGCCGGAAGAATGCGGAGAATTCTATCGCGACGTTTTCGAGTTGACGGAGCTGGAAAAACCGGCGGGAGATCCTAATCACTATCTCTCCGACGGCAAAGTCACGCTGGCGGTGATGCCCTGGAAGATTTCCGACTTCGCCGGCTCCGGCATCGAGCGACCCGCGTTGGACCATATCGGCTTCAAGGTCGAAAGTTTGACCGCATTCAAAGCCGACTTGGAAAAATTCAAGAGCGCCAATCCGGCGCCCGAAGATCGTCCCGAGAAAAACCCGGAACGTGAGGTCCGGCAGAAACTGCTCGCGACCTGCTGCTTCGGCCAGTATCACACGTCTGATCCCGACGGCGTGCTGATCGACGTGTCGGAAAATTAGTCTTCAGTTTTTAAGAATTCCCAAAAGGGGCGCGTGAATGCTGTGACAAAAGCTTGAGGTAAGGAACTACGGCGCGCCTTTTGGTCCATCTGCCCGTAGCCAATCCCAGCGCAATCACGCCGACAAAATAAGCCAGTGCCGGCACAGAGGCTTTCGCCGGCGGCTCGATGGCGGTTACCCCTATGACTTTCTCGCTTCGAAGCGGCGGCTTACCGGGGATCTCGGCAAGCGCAACAACGCGATATTCCGCGCCGTCGGTAAATTGAAACTTCAGCGAGAACTCCTTGTCCACCGGTATTCTCTCCACCCCGAACGCGATCTTTTCTTTTTCCAGGTGAGTAATCGTCAGCGTAAGCAGGGCGTTCGACTTGCCGGCAATCTCGGCATTTTTCAAAAACCAACGCACGGCCGTAGGCGTGCCCACCGTCGCACCTTCGATCTCTAGACCGGCATTCTCCGTCTCTGGAACGCGCGGCGGTTCCGCGGCTTGACTCGACTCAACTAGCAGCGCCACAGCGAATAAAACAATCAATGCGCTCTTTGGACCGGCAGTAAAAACTCTCCCCGCCATCAAGCCCAATAAGAACAGGCCGATGGAAAATCCCGTCAGAGCAAACCACTTTTTTTGATTCTCGCGTATGTAGAATTTGAAATCTTTGCTCGCTTTCCCGCCATCCAGAGTCGTGACAACGACTGCCAAGCGATACTCGCCGCGGATCGGAAAAAGATATTTCCAATTGACCCGGCCCTGGCGCAGCTCCATGCGCATTTCACTCAACCGCGTCCCTTCGACGAACGGAAAATCCGTTGAGAAAAATCTTCCCGGCTCTGGGGCGTCAAGGCGAATATCCACCATGCCCTGTTTCACCGGCCTGCCATCGGCGCCGGTAATCAACAAAGACATGTTGACCGGATCGGCATACGGGCGAAGCAGCTCGATCCTTGGCGTTGTCTTAAAATAAATATTGAGATCTTCAGCCCAAACTGTCACGCCGCGCAGAAAGGAAACGAAGAAGAAGGCAAAAACAATGCAGCGGTTTAGTGACAAGGAACTACGGCTAACGCGTGGCGAACATTGTGCAGCGTATCATGGACCGCGGGATAACTCGCCGCCAACGCGACAAACAAAGTCGCGCCACAAACGGATAGAAAAATTCCTGATTTGATTAGGAAGGATGTTTGTTCCGATACTGCTAAGCCCAGCCAAATGGCAACGATTCTTTCCATCTTCATGTCTCCCGCGGATTTCAAAACGCATATTCATACTAAACGCCCGCTACTGTCAAGCGAATTACTGGTGCCGCCTGTTGCCTTTCCGCGCTGTGTTTCATATTGCTGAAGGCAACTTTTAGACTCAAGGAGGCCGCTATGCCAGTCGTCCATATCTACATGTATGCCGGAAGATCCAAGGAACAGAAAAGCGAAATGGTCAGACGTATTTCCAAAGACTTCGACGAGGTCTTGAGCGTCAAGCCTGAATCTCTCAACGTGCTCTTTCACGACGTGGAAAAAAGCGACTGGGGCATCCGCGGGGCGCTCGCCTCAGAAACACCGCCGAAATAAATCGTTAGGACCGCACTTCGATCGAAACAGGAGATTCCATGCCAATAAAAATTGGCTTTATCGGCTCGAGCGCGCCGTCGAGCCCGCACCACGATAGCTTTCGACAGTTTATTCCCAAAGACCTCGAATTCACCTTCGTCCAGGAAGCCGGCGCGAAAACTTCCCTCTACGACTCCCGTGGCAAAGTCGACGCGCTGATCGGCCAGGTGCAGGAACTCATTGCCGAGCATAGTTGGGACGGCGTGATCATCAGCGGCGCGCCGAAAGAGGCGCTCAATCCCGGCATGCGGGAGCGAGTTTCTGCCGGATTGAAAGTTCCGGTATCCCTGGCGCTCAGATCGTCGGTGGCGGCGCTTAAAGCCTTCGTGGCGAAACGCATTCTCCTGATGACGCCGGTGGACGACGAGCTTAAGCGACTTTACCGCGACTATCTTGCCGGGTTTGACATTGAATCATTCTACCCGCCGCAAACTCTGCGCGCGCACACCGACGCTTTGAAGCTCAGCACCGATGACGTTGAAGAGATGACGCGCCGCGCGCTGGTGGAATATCCCGATGTCGACGCGATTTATTTTCAGGGCGCGCTGCTCGATCCCATACCGATCTTGGAGAAGATGGAAGCCCAGCTAAATCTTCCAATCATCGCCAGCAATCCGGCTATGCTCTGGGTGATTCTCTCCAAGCTCGGATTGAATTACCAAATCACCGGGTACGGCAAGTTGCTATCACAGTGGCCGTCGCTGCCACCGGGTCCGTTCTGATTTTACTTTGGAGCAGCCAGTGCGAACGGTCAGGCTTGCCTATCGCGACAACGACCGCACGCCGGTCATCTACTGCATTCAGGCGATGGCCGAGCGGCACTACGGTGTCACCGTCGAGGTCGTTCAAATTGAGCCGGAGAAGGAGTTCGAGGCAGGACTGTTCAACGATTCCTGTGACGTCATCATCGAACACATCGAGTACCTCCACACCGAGGCGGCCAAGGGCAAGAAGATTAGCCTGTTCTGCGCGCCGCAGATTCATCGCGGTCTGCAACTCGTCGTGCCGCAAGGTTTCCAGTCCGTCGACGAGCTTCGTGGTAAGACGATGGCGGTGCGGGATCGAGGGCGGCCATATACCATCGCGCTGTGGCTTAGGAAAATGAACTTGGAGAAAGGCGTTAAAACAGTCCTTGTCAGAGACAAAGAGATCGGCCGCTGGCAGCAGTGGAGAAGGGTTGCTTCCGGGGAATGCGCTGCCTGCTTCATCGCGCCGATTTATTTGTCCGCGGCACTCGGAGCGGGATTGAAAATATTTTCCGTGCCGGAAGCGGAGATCGTCAGCAACTTTGCCCAAGCGTGTCTATCGAGCTTTGCCTCGGAAAATTCCGCGCTGATGAAGGACTATTTGAAAGCCGTCGTGCACGCGATCGCTCTCCTCATTTACCGCAGAGACGAAGCGATGGAGATTGTTGCAAAGGAGTCTATGCACTTGATGAAGGTATCCAATCTGCCGGAATTGCGCCGTCAGGTGGATGCCATTGCCGAGGTGCTCCGGGTCAAACCCTTTCCGACAGTCGAAGCGATCATGAACACCAACGAGACCGCAGCCCATGAGTACGGCACAACGGTCGAAAACCCACTCACGCTATGGGATCTGCATTGGCTCAAAGAATTAGACGACGAAGGCTTCATCGATAACCTAAGCTCAAGCCTTTCCGTAAGTCCGAGGTAGGGGCGGGTTTGAAACCCGCCCCTACTGTGTGAATCTTTGTGCCCTCTGTGGTTAAATCATCTCCGGTGAAGAAGCTCCTAATCCTCTTTCACTCCAAAACCGGCGGTACTCATCAGATGGCGCAAGCCGCTGCCAAAGGCGCTGAGAGTGAACCGGATGTGAATGTTAAGCTCATTCATGCAGCTGAAGCCGGCCCCGCTGAGTTGATCGAATTCGATGCCTATATCTTCGCTACGCCGGAAAATCTCGCCATGATGTCCGGCGTGATGAAAGACTTCTTCGATCGCACTTATTACCCCGTTTTGGATCGCATCGTCGGGCGCCCCTACGCGATATTGATCTGCGCCGGCAGCGACGGCGAAAATGCCGCCCGCCAGATTCAGCGCATCGCCACCGGCTGGCGCCTCAAACCGATCGCCGAACCGATCATCGTTTGCACCCACGCGCAAACTCCGGAAGCGATCCTCGCTCCCAAACATATTGGTGACTATGACCTACAGCGTTGCGAAGAGATCGGCGCAACGCTAGCTAGCGGGCTGACGCTGGGAATTTACTAGCGAGCTAACTACGCAGAATTATCGTCGGCAGCCTTTGCTTTGCCCTCGATTCACGATATATCCCGCGTGATATGGAATTTGGCATCTTCGACCATCTGGATCGAAACGATCTACCGCTTAAAGAATTCTATGAGGCGCGGCTCAAGCTGATCGAAGCATACGAACGGGCGGGCTTCTACGCCTACCACGTCGCCGAGCACCACTCGACGCCGATTGGTATGGCACCGTCGCCGAGCGTATTTCTTTCCGCCATCGCGCAGCGGACGAAGACGCTGCGCTTCGGCCCGATGGTCTACGCTTTGCCGTTGCACCATCCGTTAAGACTGATCGAAGAGATTTGCATGGTCGACCAACTGAGCGGCGGGCGTCTTGAGATCGGCTTCGGTCGCGGCTCTTCGAACACGGAAATCTCTTTTTATGGCCAAGATCCGGCGCAAGCACAGGACATTTACACCGAAGCGCGGGAGCTGATCCTGCGTGGCCTGACGAAAAAAAAGCTTACATTCGAAGGTAAGTTCTTTTCCTTCAAGGACATCCCGATGGAGCTGGAGCCACTGCAGAAACCCCATCCGCCGATGTGGTACGGCGTTCACTCCGTAGAGTCTGCTGAGCGCGCCGCGAAGCAAGGCCTCAACATGGTGAGCCTCGACTCCGCCCAAGATACGCGCAGCTACAACGATCGCTATCGTCAGGTCTGGCGAGAATTGCATGGCGATCAGCCGACGCCAAAGCTCGGATTGAGCCGATTCATCGTGATCGCGGAGCATGGAAGCGAGGCGCTATCCGCCGCGCGCCGGGCTTATCCGATCTGGCACCGCCATTTCTACTATTTGTATTCCATCCGCGGTGGCAAGCCCGCTCATCCGCGCCCGGACACGTTCGACAAAATGGCAGAGATCGGCCAAGCGATCGCCGGGGATCCCGACGCCGTAACAAAATTTCTCGAAGCGCAGATCGATGAATCGACGGCGAATTATTTGGTCGGGCAATTCGCCTTTGGAGATCTGACCCTAAAGGAGTCGCTCCGTTCGGTTCACTTATTCCACGAGCATGTCATGCCGAAATTAAACCGACCGAGTTAAGGAGAGTCGCATGGAAAAAATCGGTTTTATCGGGACAGGGGCAATGGGAAGCGCCCTTCTGTCGCGCTTAAAATTAGCCAATGTTGCAGCGCTCGCCTTCGATGTCGCGCCCGTCGCGTTAGAAGCCGCGCGTAAAGAAGGCGCCGAGACGGTGTCCTCTGCAAAAGACGTGGCGCAGAACGCGACAATCATTGACGTCGTCGTGCGCACCGATCAGGAAGTTCTCCAGTGCATGCTCGGCAACGACGGCGTGTTGGAAGGCGCCGCGCCGGGCTCGCTCGTGCTGATACACAGCACGATCCGCCCGACCACGACAAAGAAAATTGCTGAACTAGCGGCGGATAAGCGGGTGAACGTCATCGACGCCTGCATGACGGCGATCCCGAGCGTGGTGCGCCAGGGCGGGCTGACTTTTCTCGTCGGCGGGCAAAAGGCTTTCTTCGAACGGGCCAAACCGCATCTGCTCCATATGGCGAAAGACGCCGTGCATATGGGGCCACTCGGCTGCGGCAACGTCACCAAGCTTTTCAAAAATATGCTCACGGCGTCTGAAGCGCTAGTCGTTTACGAGGCGCTGCAAATCGCCAAGGCCGGTGGAGTGAGTTATAAAGCCGCGCTCGATTTGATGCAGAAAACCAAGTCGCAACACATCCTGGATCGCTGGGACACGCGCTACGATTTTTCCGGCGGCGAATTGAAATTCAATCCCGGCACCAATCTCTATGATAAGGATCTGCCGCTAGCCGCCGAAGTTGGCAAAAGCCTGGGCGCCGACATTCCCGTAGTCGAAGCGCTGGCAAAATTGGGCATCAAGTTAAACGGCGGGAAAGTCAGTATCTAAGAAAGGATGAAGGATAAGGGATAAGGGATAAAAACTGGCGGCGCGTCAAAGATTACTGACTTATCCTTTTGCCTTTATCCTTCATCCTTCAGTTCTGATGCGCACCAAAACCTACCGCGGTCACAGCGTTGAGCTCGATTCCGAAGAGATCCGCGCTGGGGAATGGTTCGCGCGCGCCACGATAGTGATCGTAGAAAACAAGAAGACCAAAAACATTCCGATTTTCGGCCGGCGGCGCGCGACGTTTGACACCCGGCGACAAGCCGATGCCTACGTGCTTGAGCTCGCTAAAATGTGGATCGACGGCAGAACCTGGGGCACCAACGGTCACGGTTAAAGGCTCAATCAGTCGGGAGGAAAAAATGGAAATTGCCGACGCACAAAAATTTTTGCGACAGAACCACCGCGCCTGTATCGCGGTCCGGCAGAAAGATGGCTGGCCACAGATGACTTTCGTTACGCCCGGAATCGACCCCGAAGGACGAGTGATCATCACCTCACGCGGCACCACGTACAAGATCAAACATCTGCGCCGCGACCCGCGGGTGTCGATGCTGATCTTCGGCGAGCAGTACAGCGGCTCGAAGTTCGTGCAGATCCACGGCACGGCGGAAATCATCGAGCAGCCCACGGCGATGGACATGCTAATCTACTGGTACAAGCAGGTGCGCGGCGAACACAAGAACTGGGACGAGTATAAAAAGCAAATGGCCGACGAAAGGCGTGTGATCATCCGCGTGAACATCGAGAAAGTCGGCCCGCAAAGCGTCAATCGAATTTAATCCCATAGAACGAAACAACGGGCGGGATGAATCCCGCCCCTACTTGCAACCTTCGTGGTTCATCCGTCTTATGCGGCTGCGCGCAGGCGATTTCGGTCGTGCGGCAACTCCAAATGCTCCAGATTCGGCCCCAACGGAACGATACCCGTCGGATTGACGTTGAGCTGGCCGTAATAACCCGACTTAATCTTTTGCAGATCCAACGTTTCCTTGATCCCCGGCCATTGATAAAGCTCGCGTAGGTAGTTCGCCAAATTCGGATAATCTTGAATGCGCCGCAGATTGCACTTGAAGTGGCTGTAATAGACTAAATCGAAGCGTAATAGCGTCGGAAACGCCCGCCAATCGGCTTCCGTGATTCGATCTCCTGCCAGGTAACGGCGCTCGTTAAGAAGATTTTCCATCATATCGAGACACTGAAATACTTTTTTTGCCGCTTCTTCATAAGCTTCTTGCGACCGGGCAAATCCGGCTCGGTAAACGCCATTATTGAGTTGGCTGTAAACGACGTCATTGATCCGATCGATTTCGCCGCGCAATTCTTCCGGATAAAAATCATAGCTCACGTCCGTATGCGCGGGAAACGCGGAGTTGAACATGCGAATGATCTCAGAGGACTCGTTGTTGACGATCGTGCACTGCTCGCGGTCCCACAACGTCGGCACCGTGATTTTCCCAGTGTACTTCGCATCCGCGGCCGCGTAAACTTGATGGAGGCGAAAGATTCCATCGTCACACGGCTGCAGATCATCAATGCCCTCCGAATAGGACCAGCCTTCGGCCTTCGGTTTGTCCGCGAGCGACATAGAAATGACGCCTTCGAGTTTTTTCAGCTTGCGAAAAATAATGGTGCGGTGCGCCCACGGACATGAGTAGGAAACAAACAAATGATAGCGGCCCGGCTCTGCTTTGAATCCGGCGCTGCCGGAAGGTCCCGCGCTGCCGTCCGCCGTAATCCAATTGCGAAATTGGGAATCCGCGCGCACAAACGCTCCCCGTGCATCGGCGGTGACTCGATCATCATTCACCCATTTGCCGTTCATCATATGCCCCATAGAATTCCCCTTTCACCCGCTGAAATAACTTCTATCAAAATCTTCAATATTGAAAAAGCCGGGCTCGTGGCGCGGGGAATGCAAATTCACGCCGTGCGCATTGACACAGGAATCCGCCTTCTGCGATAAGCTGGAAAAGAGATTGCGGCCGGCAGGAGCTAAAAATGGAAACAGTCGGTTTTATCGGTCTTGGCAACATGGGCGGACCCGTCGCCGGTCACATTGTGAGCGCGGGCTTCCCGATGGTCGTGTTCGATCTTCGAGAGGAAGTCACGCGTCCGTTTGAAGAGCGCGGCGCGAAGGTTGCCGACAGCGTCTCGGACTTAGCGCGCCGGAGCGACGTCATCCTCACGGCGCTGCCGATGCCCAAGGATGTGGAGCAAGTCGCTTGCGGCGCGGCGGGTATCGTCGAAGGAATCCGACCTGGCGCCATCTACATCGATATCTCGACCAACCCGCCGTCGCTTATCCGTAAGCTAGCCCCCCTGTTTCAGCAAAAGGGCGCGCATGTTCTCGATGCGCCGGTGGCTTCGGGCCAACCTGGCGCCGCACGCGGTATTCATGAAGTGATGGTCGGCGGCGAGAAAAATATCTTCGTCGGCCGGATGCATGTGCTCCACGTTCAAGTACCGCAGACGGTCTTTCCTAATAATTATGCGACGGACACTTTCCCCCTCAAATTGCTGCGCAAAGACGTCGGTCTCGCCACCTCGCTCGGCCGGGAATTGAACGTCCCCTTGCCATTGGCCAACATCGCGGAGCAGTGTCTCATAGCCGCCGTCAACCGAGGTTTGGGCGATCAGTCGGCGTACACCGTAACGTTTCAGCTCCAGGAAGAAGCGGCGCAAGTTGAACTACGCGCTGACGGTATTGACCCGCAGCAAGCGGGAAAATATATTTCAACGAACCCGGAAACGGCATAAACGGTCAGCGCCGAGGCACGCTCGAACGGCTTGAACTGTTTGAACGATTTGAACGGCTTGAACAATTGCGAGGTGATCTATGGCGAACAACGGTTTCAAGGTCTTAGATAGCGACATGCACATCCTCGAGCCCGCCAATCTCTGGCAGCGCTACATCGATAAGAAATTTAAACACCGCGCGCCCATTGGCACCACTGATCACGTGAGGGATCTGCGCCTGGTCGGTCCGGACGGCCGGGCATGGGGGCGTCCAGCCGATCCTCCGGCGGGAACGCTGCCACCGCCCGGTCACGTTTTTCACAAGAACCAGAAGCTATTTAAAACTCACAACGAGCGTGGCTGGTCACCACAAGTCCAGCTCGACGCCATGGCAGAAGAAGGGATCGATCTGGCGATTCTCTACCCGAGCCGCGGGCTGAACGTTCTAAGCATCCCTGAATTAGACCGCGAATTCGCGGCCGCGCTAGCTCGCGCCTACAACGACTGGCTCTATGAATTTTGCCAGACCGACCCGAGCAAGCTCGTTGGCGCGGGGATGATCTCGCCCTTCAACATCGACGACGCGACCGCCGAGACCCGCCGCTGCGTCGAGCACTTGGGCTTTCGCGCGATCTTTCTGCGCGCGAATATTGTCAATGGGCACAACTGGCACGAAGAGTATTACGAACCGCTTTGGTCCGCCCTCGAAGATCTCGGCGTGCCGCTGGGCTTTCACGAAGCGAACAACTCGGCGGCGCGCCAGGTCGGCGAGCAATTTGGGTACGACTTCATGCTGCGCCATACCTATTCGCATCCGGTCGAACAGATGCTCGCCGTCGGCAGTTTTTGCGGTGGCGGTGTTCTAGACCGCCATCCCAAACTCCGTGTCGCCTTTCTCGAAGGCAATTGCGGCTGGCTGCCGTTTCTTCTCTGGCGTCTCGATGAACACTGGGAGTTGTACGGCGACCAATGGGCGCCTGGGTTAAAGAACCCGCCGAGCTATTTCTTCAAGCGGCAGTGCTATGCGTCGGTCGAATGCGACGAGGAGCCGGCGAAATACGCCGTCGATTACCTCGGCAACGAGCGCTTGGTTTTTTCCACCGACTTTCCCCATGTCGATACCAAATATCCGAAGGCCGTCGAGCGCTTTCTCCAGCTGCCGCTCACCGATGAAGACAAACGAAAAATTCTCTGGAATAACTGCGCGGCTTATTACGGCGTCGTGGGAATGTAATGAGACGACTGCGAGAATTGTTCGTGGCCAGAAACTTTTCGGTAACGCTTTGGCTTCTCGCAGCGATGTTCAGGCCTCAATCGTCCTGGCCGGCAGACGCGCCCCAGAAAGTCCGCATCGGCTATCCGTCTTCAGCCCTTTCCACCCTGCCCTTCGACATCGCAAAAGAAAAAGGCTTTTACGCAAAAGCGGGATTGGATGTCGAATACATTCAGATGCGCAGCGCCATCGGCCCGCAAGCGATCTTGAACGGTAACATAAATTTCTTCACGTCGCCGCAGGCCGCTATCAACGCCGCGGTGGCCGGTTTGCCGCTCGTCGTCGTGCTGTCACTTTACCGCGACACGCCATGGGTGCTGATCACGACTAGAGACATTGCCAAAGCCCAGGATCTCGTCGGCAAAAAGATCGCCATCTCCGACATCCGATCGTCCCCCTACTATTTCGCGCGTGCGGGATTCAAGAAAATCGGATTGAACGAAAAACAGGTGAGCCTCGTCACCACTGGGGGAACTTCGAACAGCTTTGTGGCCCTCGCAACGAGCCAAGTCGCGGGCGCGGTCTTGAGTCCGCCGTTCGACGAAAAGGCGGTGTCGTCGGGCTACAAGAAATTTCTCTTCCTCGGCGACCTCGCGGATATTCCCTACGTCGGCCTGTTCACTTCGCAGGCTGAGATTCGCGACCATCGCGACCGAATCCGAAAAACCATAGCGGCAGTAATGGACGCCGTCGCCTGGCAGCGCGCCAACCGGGGCGAAGCGGTCAGAATGATTGCGTCGTTCTACAAAATCAGCCAGAGCGAGGCGGAACGTTCTTACGAGACTATCGTCAGCATCCTTTCGCCCGACGGCGCCATTGACATAAACAAAGTGCGCGGCTATTTGGCTCTCCTACGCGAAGAGCGGCCCGTGCCGGAACATCTCGAACCCGAGAAACTGGTGGATTTCTCGATGTTGCCATCACCGCGTTAATTTGCTTTGATAAATACAGGAGCCAAGGACATGAAAGCAGCCGTTACCACGCTAGTCTTTATTCTGGTTATAATGCTCAATTTGCTCGCCCCCGCACAGGCTTGGACCGCCGGCGACCAGCTCGAAGACGTCTTAAAAGAACAAACCAAAGCCCGTCAGGATGAAAAAGCGAAAGAGCTGCAGCGTCAACAACAGCTTGAAACCCTCAAGCGTGATCAGGAGCTGCAGCGCTCGCAACAGCGACTGGAGCAACTCAAGCAGGCAAAGCCGGAACCATCGCAGCCACAGCAGCCCCAAGCCACGCAAACCCAACAGCAATTCGACCAACAAAAGAACGATCAACAGATCCAGCGCTTGCAAAGCGAGCAGCAGATTAACCGAATCCAGCGCGAAGCCGATCCATTACGCCAGCAACAACAAATCAACGACCTGCAGCGCCAGCAGCAAATCAATTCACTGCAGGATCAAATTCGTCAAAACCAAAATCACCAGGATCTAAACCGTCTACACCAGCAGCAAAATCTGCGCTAGAATCACGTCGCTTTCTCAGCCTTTGACAAACCGCACTGTGCCACCGTCTTTCGCTCCCCCTGCCTTTCAAGCTGTCAACTTTTCTTTCAGCGATTGACGACTGCCTTTAACTTCGTTCATCGCTCGCGGCGCAAATGCTCCCGACATATTTATTATCGCTAAATCCTCCGGAGCGGATTTCATGGAGCAGCACGAAACCTCAGCGAAGCGCAACGGTCAAGCCAACGGCCAGTTGTAAGATCCGCCGAT
>WNGI01009342.1_pt1 | contig 20774 bp, 13 predicted proteins | sample 5400621 | NCBI WGS metagenome assembly WNGI01 (sample SAMN13153374, study PRJNA577476) | soil metagenome | isolation source: 20 cm soil or saprolite under Garry oak tree replicate 1 | place: USA:California | collected 2016-06-15
CCCGACCCCGCGAGTGCGCGCAGGTTCGCGGCGCTCGCGAACTGCCCGCCCGCGCGGAATGTCGTCGGTCGCGGGAGTCCGTGCTCGGACATGAGGCGGAGCGAGAAGTCGAGCATCGTCTTGGTCTCCGCCTCGTTGAACGCGGTCATCGGGACGTCGTAGCCGTCGCTCCGTCCCGCCCAGTTCGGCGCGGTCCGGGGGACGAGGCCGCTCGCTCGCACGAAGTCTGTCCACATGTGCAAGTGCAGCGAAACCTCGTCGCCCTTTGAGGCGCGATCCTTCGTCCACGCGAGCATCGCCGCGGCGCGAGCCTCGCCCACCTGGACGGTCGTCCAGACGCGCGGGTTCCACATGATCGTCATCGGCACGCCGAAACCGTCGGCGATCGCCGCGGTGTTCGCGAGCTCGCTGTCGGCCGAGGCGTCGCCCTCGAAGTCCAGCGTCCACACGACGTACTCGGGCGCGGAGAGCTTGAATTCGTGCGTCGCGACGACCGTCTCGCCACCCGCGAGCCGTTCGACGATGTCGATCGCGTAGTCGCCGGGGGCGAGGCCGTGCAGGTCGAAGGACGCCGTGCGCTGGTTCGGCCCCGTGGCGGCCACGAGCTGCGCCTGGTGGTCGCCGGGGCGAAGGCGGGCGAACGCCACGGTCGGCGAAGGATCGCCGTCGAACGCGACGAGAACTCCCGCGATCGGCGTGACGCCGACGAGCGCATCCGGGACGAGGTACCAGGTCCGCCCGTTCGTGACGTGCGCGGTCACCGCGAGCGCCGGCCGGTCGCTCGGCGCGCGTCCGGACGGGCTCGGAGCGGACTCCGGGCCGGAGCGGGGCGACGAGTCCGGCTGGGCGATCGGCGTGCACGACCCGAGGAGGAGAACGACGGTGAACAGGCGTGCGAGATACTTGAGGTCCACATGGCCCTCGTACCGCAGCGCCGCTGGATCATGCCGATGAAGGCCGGGGATGCCCCGGATGGTATCTCCGCGCTCGTCGCGCAGGTCCTCGCCTGCCGCGGCCTTTCGGCCGCGGATATGGCGGCTTTCCTCGCGGCGCGGCCGAGCGAAGAGGGTCCGCCGATGCTCGACCTGGACAAAGCGGTCGAGCGGCTTCGTCGTGCGCTCGCGGCTCGCGAGCGCATCGTCGTCTACGGCGACTACGACGTGGACGGCATCGCCGGCTCCGCCATCCTTGTTCGCGCCTTCCGCCAGCTCGGCATGGTCGTCGCGGCCTACATCCCGAATCGCTACGAGGAGGGCTACGGGATCAACGGCGCGGCGCTGCGGCAGCTTGCCGCCGACGGCGCGAAGGTGATCGTCTCGGTCGACTGCGGAGTGACCGCGGTCGCGGAGGCTTCGCTCGCGCGCGACCTCGGGATCGACCTCATCGTGACGGACCACCACCACCCGCCGGCGCGGCTTCCCGCGGCGTACGCGGTCGTCAATCCGCGCAGGCCGGGCGACCCGTCCGTCGACAAGGATCTCGCCGGAGCGGGCGTCGCCCTCGTGCTCGCACGCGCGCTCCTCGGCGAGCTCGGCTACGCGCTTCGTCAGGACGAGCTGCTGCAGCTCGTCGCTCTCGCGACGGTCGCGGACGTCGTTCCGCTGCGCGCCGCGAATCGCGTGCTCACGCGCGCGGGACTCGAAGCGCTGAACCGCGCGCCGATCGTCGGCGTGCGTGCCCTCGCGCTGCGCGCGGGTCTGAAGCCCGGCAGCGTCGGTGCGGGGGAGATCGGGTTCGTGCTCGGGCCGCGTCTCAACGCCGCGGGCCGGATCGCGGACGCGGAGGACGCGCTGCGCCTCCTGCTCACGGAGGATGCCGAGGAAGCGAAGAGCCTCGCCGAGCGGCTGGAGCAGCGGAACGCGGAGCGGCAGGAGCTCACGCGTCAGGTCGTCGCCGGGGCGCGCGAGCGCGCGGAGGAGCGGCCGGACGCGTGGATGACCGTGGTCGCGGACACCGCCTGGCCCGCGGGCGTCGTAGGCCTGGGCGCTTCGCGACTCGTCGAGGACTTCGGCCGCCCCGCGGCGGTCATCGCCCTCGATGGTGGCGAGGGCAAAGGATCGTGCCGGTCGATCGCGGGAGTCCACATCGCCGAGGCGCTCGCCGCCTGCGACGACATCCTTCTCAAACACGGCGGGCACGCGATGGCCGCGGGCTTCTCGGTGGCCGTGGAGCGCATCCCCGAGCTCGTCGAACGTCTCGACGCCGAAGTCCGCGAGCGCCTGCAGGGCGTGCGGCCCGTGCCCACGATCCGCGTGGACGCTGAGATCGCGCCGGAGCTCCTTACCGCGAAGCTGGCGCTCGAGTTGGCCACGCTCGAGCCATGCGGCGCCGGCAACCCGCGGCCCCACCTTCTCGTGCGGGACGTCCGCGTGTACGACATCCGCCAGGTCGGCGCCGATAGCGATCACCTCCGCTGCAAGGTCACCGTCGGCAGGTTCACCTTCGATGCGATGGCCTTCCGCCGCGGCGGCCACGCCGAGGCGATGACCGACGCCGGTCGGGTGGACGCGATCGTCACGATCGGAAGTGGGCTGCGCGGCTTCGTCGAGCTCGAGCTCCGGGACTTCGGGCCGGTTGGGACCGCCCTGGAGATGGAGCGGCTCTCGCGCGGCGCGGCGCCGGCGCTCGTCGCATGACGCGAAGCCGGAGACTCCGCTGATGGCCCAGCGGGCTTCCGCGATCACCGCGCGTATCACGAGCGTCGCGGATCGGCTGCGCCCCCAGCGTCGCGGCCAGGTGGACGCCGACGCGCTCGTCGCGGAGGTCCTGCGCCATTATCCGGACGGCGACGCCGAGCTCGTGCGCCGCGCGTATGCCTACGCGAACGACGCCCATGCCGGCCAGCGGCGCGTCTCCGGCGAGGCGTACATCACCCATCCCGCGGCGGTGGCGCTGCTCGTCGCCGAGCTCGGCATGGATCCGGCGACGGTCGCCGCCGCGCTCCTCCACGACGTACCTGAAGACACCGCGAAGACCACCGAGGACATCCGAAAGGACTTCGGCGACGAGATCGGCCGGCTCGTGGAAGGCGTCACGAAGCTGTCGCGGCTCTCCGGACAGTCGCGCGACCAGCATCAGGCGGAGAACATCCGAAAGATGCTCCTCGCGATGGCGGACGACCTGCGTGTCGTGATCATCAAGCTCTGCGACCGGCTCCACAACATGCGCACGCTCGCGCCGCTCCCGCCGGACAAGCAGAAGCGCATCGCGCGGCAGACGATGGACATCTACGCGCCGCTCGCCCACCGCCTCGGGATCTGGCAGATCAAGTGGGAGCTCGCGGACCTCGCGTTCAAGTATCTCGAGCCCGACCAGTACCGCGAGATCGCCGCGCAGCTCGCCGCGCGCCGGCAGGTCCGCGAGCGCTACATCAACGAGACGATGAAGACGCTCGCGCACGAGCTCGAGAAGGCCGGTATCCGCGCGGAGCTCGCCGGCCGGGCGAAGCACCTCTGGTCGATCGTCCAGAAAATGCGTCGCAAGACCGTCGGGTTCGACGAGGTATACGACGTCCTCGCGATCCGCGTCATCGTCGAGGACGTGCCCTCGTGCTACGCGGCGCTCGGCGTCGTGCACACGCTGTGGCCGCCGATCCCCGGGCAATTCGACGACTACATCGCCGTGCCGAAGGCGAACATGTACCAGTCGCTCCATACCGCGGTCATGGGGCCGGGCGGCCAGCCGGTCGAGATTCAGGTGCGGACCCAGGACATGCACGGGCTCGCCGAGTACGGGATCGCCGCGCACTGGCGCTACAAGGAAGGCGGCAAGTCGGACCGCGACTACGAGTCGAAGCTCGCGTGGGTCCGGCAGCTCCTGGAGTGGCAGCACGACGTTGCCGACGCGCAGGAGTTCGTCGAGTCGCTCAAGGTGGACGTCTTCCAGGACGAGGTCTTCGTCTTCACCCCCAAGGGCGAGGTGAAGGCGCTGCCCGCGGGCGCCACGCCGATCGACTTCGCCTACCGCATCCACACCGACGTCGGCCACCGGACTATCGGCGCGAAGGTGAACGGCCGCATCATGCCGCTCGACCACAAGCTCGCCTCGGGCGACATCGTGGAGATCGTCACGAGCAAGGCGGCCCGTGGGCCGTCGCGCGACTGGCTCACGATGGTCCGCACGCCGGCCGCGCGCGAGAAGATTCGCGCCTGGTTCAAGCGTTCCGAGCGGGACGAGAACATCACCCACGGGAAGGACCTCCTCGATCGCGAGCTGAAGCGGATCTCGCAGCGCTCCCTCGGCGACATCTCGGACGAGGACCTGAGCCGCGTCACGGGTGAGATGAATCTCCACGACGTCGACACGCTCTTCGCCTCGCTGGGGTACGGAGCGCTCACCGCGGCACAGGTCGTCACGCGTCTGGGCATCACCGACGACACCGAGCTCGCGATCCCTGAGATCGCACCGCCCCAGCCCCCACCGACCTCACGCGGCGGCGTGAACGTGCGCGGCGTCGGGGACCTGCTCGTCCGGTTCGGGGTCTGCTGCAACCCGGTGCCCGGCGACAAGATCGTCGGTTACGTGACCCGCGGCCGTGGCGTAACGGTGCACCGGAGCGACTGCTCGAACGTGCGCGGCACCGCTGACAAGGAGCGGCTCGTCGACGTGGAGTGGGAGCGCTCCTCCGCGAGGACGTATCCGGTCGCCATCCGGATCGAAGGCTGGGATCGAGACGGCTTTCTCCGCGACGTCGCCGCGGTCATCAGCGAGAACCAGGTGAATCTCCTCGCGCTTTCGGCCCGCGCGAATCCGGACAAGACCGCCACCGTCAACGCGACGCTGCAGGTGACCAGTGTCGAACAGCTGTCGCGCGTGCTCGCGAAGCTCGAGAGCGTCCACGACGTCTTCAGCGTCCACCGCGACGGCCGGTAGCCCGCGCGGCACCGCCCCCACTCCCTAGACTGTTCGTGATGGGTGCGGTCCATGCTCCGGTCGCCGCGGAAGCAGCCTGGCGGCGACTCTATCTCTCGAACGCCAACGGACGTTTCGAGGTCTATGCGTGGGACCGCCGCGGCGGTACCCATCGCCAGGTGACCGACCGCGCCGAGGGCACCGGCTATCGGGTCCCGAGCCGGCTCGATCCGAACGGGACGCACATCTGGTGGTTCGACGACGCCAAGGGCAACGAGCTCGGCCACTGGGTGCGCGAGCCGTTCGCGGGCGGCCGCCGCGAGACGACTGGGGAAGACCTTCCTCCCGCGTACAGCGCCTGGCTCGCCCTCGGCTCCGGCTTCGCCGTTCTCGGGCGCTCGCGCGCCGAGGAGGGGACCACCGTCTATGTGCTCGACGACCGCGCGCCGGCGCAGCTCATCTACGCGCATCGCCAGTCCGCGAACGTCTCCGATCTCTCTCGCGACGAGACGCTCATCGCGATCGCGCACAGCGAGCATGGCGACAGCCGCAACCGCGCCGTGCGCATCTTGGACCGCGAGGGGCGCGCGCTCGCGGAGCTCTCGGACGGACCCGGCAAGGGACTACAGCCTGTCCGCTTCTCACCTGTGCCCGGCGACCAGCGGCTGCTCGTCTTGCATGATCGCCGCGGCCGGCGGCAGCCGCTCCTCCTCGACGCGCGCTCGGGGCGCGTCGACGACGTCGAGCTCGATCTTCCGGGCGAGACGTTCGCCGAGTGGTACCCGGACGCGGCCTCGCTCCTTATCGGCCACGAGCACGGCGGCCGCGGCGAGCTCTACCGCATCGACCTCGGCACGCGGAGACTCGAGCGGATTCCGACCGAGGCAGGAACGATCGCGACGGCGCGCGTTCGTCCCGATGGCGACGTGTGGTACCAGTGGACGGACGCGGCGACCCCGGCGGAGATCCGCTCGGTGCGCGACGGAGTTGTGATCCGTCCCCCGGGCGAGCGTCCGCCCGCGGGTGTGCCCTACACCGAGGAGGACGCCGATGGCGTGCATCTCTTCGTCGCCGAGCCGACTGGCCCGAGACCGCATCCGACGATCTTCATCGTCCACGGCGGGCCCGAGGCCCACGACCAGGACGCGTACTCCGCACAAGTGCAGGCCTGGGTCGACCACGGCTTCGCCGTCGTGCTGGTGAACTACCGCGGATCGAGCGGCTACGGAAAGGCGTGGCGTGACGCGATCGTGGGACGGCCGGGCCTTACCGAGCTCGAAGACCTCGCGCGCGTGCACGATCTGCTCGTCCGGCGCGGGCTCGTGGACCGCGCGCGGACGATTCTCTCGGGCGGGTCATGGGGCGGGTACCTGACGCTGCTCGGCCTCGGCGTGCAGCCGGAGCGCTGGGCGCTCGGCATCGGGATCGTGCCCATCGGCGATTACGTCGCGGCGTTCGACGATGAGATGGAGCCGCTCAAACGGTACGATGCCGCCCTGTTCGGCGGAACGCCTGCTGAGGTGCCGGAGAGCTATCACCGAAGCAACCCGCTCACCTACGTCGAGCGCGTCCGCGTCCCGATGCTGCTCCTGGTCGGGCAGAACGATCCCCGTTGCCCTTCGCGCAGCGTCGACATCTACGCGGACCGACTTCGCGCGCTTGGAAAGCCGCCTGACGAATACCGGTACGACGCCGGGCATGGCTCGCTGGTCATCGACGAGCAGATCAAGCAGATGACCATGGAGCTCGCCTTCGCGGCGAGGCATCTGGGAACGCGACCGCCGATCGCGTGATAAAGCGAAGCGGCCCGGTGTGGGCCGCCTCGCGAGCACGCCGCGGTGCGATCAGCTAGTCCTGATCGTCGTCCGGGTCGCCCTGGTGTCCCTTGTGGTCTTTGTGGTGTCCCTGGTTGTCGTTGCCGTTGCCCTTGTCCTCGCCGTTGTCGTTGTTCGCCTCATGGTTGCCCACGAGCGTGCCGTTCACGTCGATGTTGTCGAGTACGGCGAGACCGAAGTTGTCCGGAGCCGTGTCCTGACCCTCATCGAAAACGATGGTGATGCTCTTCACCGTGTCAGTCGCGAGGATCGGCGGGAACGCAGTCGTCGGGTTCCAGCGCAGACGGATCCAACCGACGCCGGTCGCGGGCTGCGTCGGCGTGGGCGAAGAGCACCCGACGAAGTGATCGACGTTGTCGGCCGTGATCACGTCGAAGCGAGGGGCTCCTGCGCCGCAGTGCGAACCGCTCGCGTCACCAAAGGTCCGCGGCTTGCGGATGTCGTAGCCAAGCTCTGTGAGATGGATCCCCTTCACGCCCTTGAGCTCTGCCGTGGCAGAGGCGAAGTTGTTCGTGGGGCCGGTCTTGACGAGAAGCAGACCCTGGTTGTGGCGGTCGCTCGTGTCACCGGTCGGGCAACCCGCGTCCGAGTACGGCGCCGAACCGGCGACACCGGTGAAGTCGGCGTTCGGAACCGCGATGTGCGCGCTGGTCGGACAGCCGATGCCGTCGAGCCATTGCGCCTGTACGAGAAATGTCTTGCCGGGATCGAATTCCGCGGGCTGGACCTGGTTGAAGGTGCCCGCGGCGTACGCGACGGTCGCCATGATCGCGAGAAGGGCAAATGTCGCGGTGATAGCTCGAAGCTTCATAGAAGACGAACCTCCCGTCTCGGAGAGGAAGAACGCTGGCGTTCGCTCCCCCGTTAGGGGGAGGGCCGGTACGGGGGTCGTTCGGCTGCTGGGTCTCGGTGCGGTCTCAGCCGAGCGGCGGGCGGCAGGTCTGGTTCACGCAGAAGAACCGGACGATGACGAAGATCACGAGGATCGCGCCGACGTAGACGGCCCACGCCGCGCCGGCGATCAGGGTTGCCCAGACGAGCCAGTGGGTCTTGCGTCCGGCGGCCCGATCCTCGCGGAGCTGCAGCGCGGCGACCGCCATGCCGGCGAAGTCCACCGCCGCGAGTCCGATCGCGAGAGGGGCGACGGTAACGATCCGTCCATAGCTGCCGGCGAGGACGCCGAGGACATGCGGCAGAAGAGTGGCCGCGAACGCGAACCAGAGCTCGTAGGGCTGTCGGTCCGACCGGGATGCCGCGGACGGGGATTCGGGCTCGGACCGCGGCTTGGTTCGCTCGACGGCGTCCACGACCGCGGAGTCTACGAAGCGGGTCTGTTTCCCCCAGCGTCGGCGTCGTACCAGATGGCTACCGGGTCCCGCGCTGAGCACTGATGGCCTGACGAGGAGCGGCCGGCTGGGCCGCCCCTCGTCCTACTCGCTCGCCGTTCTACCTAGTCGCCCTTGTCGCCGCCCTGGCTGTTGTCTCCCTCGTTGTCGTTGCCTTTGCCGCCACTGGCACCCTGCTCGCCGTGTCCGACGAGCGTGCCGTTGACGTCGATGTTGTCGAGGACCGCGAGGCCGAAGAAGTCGGGCCCGGTGTCCTGACCCTCATCAAAGACGATCTGGATGCTCTTGACGTCGCCGGTCACGTTCTCGAGCACACCGGTCGCGGCGTTGTATCCCATCACCGCGGTCGCTGAGCCGCCCCAGCGCAGTCGGATCCAACCGGTGCTCGTTGTGACCGCCTGAACGGCGGGCGGCGAATTGCAGCCGATGAAGTACGAGGCGGCCGTCGTCTCGACGTTGAACCGCGGTGCGCCCGCGCCGCAGTGCGAGCCCATCGGCGTAGTCGCGCTCCCGGATTTGCGGAGGTCGTATCCCAGCTCGGTGATCGGGCCGCGCACACCCTTGATGTCGGCGACGGCCGCGGCGACGTTGGCCGTCGGCCCGGTCTTCGCGAGCAGCAATCCCTGGTTGCGCTGATCGGACTGGTCACCGGTCAGGCAGGCCGGATCGGTGTACGAGGGCCCGGCCGTGATCGGATAGTTCGGTGGCGGGCCGTACATCGCCGTCCGTGCGCCCGTCGGACAACCGATGCCGTCGAGCCAGGCCGCCTGCACGAGGAAGGTGTGTGCGGGGTCGTATTCGCGCGGCGTCACGGTGAAGCGGCCCGCAGCGAACGCGACGCCGGTGCCAAGAAGCACAATCGCGAGCGAGGTGAGGAACGTTCTGACTTTCATACCCACTCCCCTTGATTTCCGCTCATACGCGATGGGCCCTCATCACCTCCCGCGGCCCTCGGTGCGGGCGTGGCATAGGCGGTTAAATCGCGCCTGTCAAATTCCGCTTCCACTCAAGTGAATAGCCCCTTCGATCCGCGGACAGGCCGGCTCATCAGCGAGCCACCGGGCCATGGCCCCGGCCACTGGGCGGGCGCGCCCGGCGCGTTCTCCGACGCGGACGACCTCTACCTCGTGTACCGGCTGCGGTGGCCTCGCCCCCGGCGTGGCGGCGAGGTCCGCGTCGCGCGCGCGGACGGCGACCGGTTCACGACGATCTGGCGCGCCACGCGCGAGGATTTCGGCAGCGAGTCGATCGAGCGCTGCGCGATCGTTCGGGACGGAGCCCGCTGGCGCCTCTACGTGAGCTACGTGAACGGGATGGACGGCCGCTGGCAGATCGATCTCCTCGAGGCGACCTCTCCGGGGGGATTCGATCCGCGCACCCGCAGCCAGGTGCTCGGTGCCGAGATGGCAAAGGCGATCGCGGTGAAGGATCCATGGCTGCGTCGTGAAGCCGATCGTTGGCTCATGTTCGTGTCGTTCGGCGAACGCCCGGTCGGTGCCCGCCGGCTGCACGCGAGCGGCGACGCGCTCTCGACCGGCGCGGTGAAGTCGGAGACCGGGCTCGCGACGAGCGCGGACGGGATTCGCTGGAGCTGGGAGGGGAAGGTCCTCGCGGCGTCGACGCAGGGCTGGGATCGCTTCACCGCGCGCCTCACGACCGCGGTGCGTTCGGACGGCGGCTGGCTCGGACTCTACGACGGCAGCGCCGATGTCAGCGAGAACTACGAGGAGCGCTGCGGGCTCGCGACGAGCACGGACCTGCGGCGATGGCAGCGGATCGGGGACCGGCCGGGCGTTGGCGCCGCGGGCGGGTCAGGGACGGTGCGCTACGTCGAGAGCGTCGTGCACCGCGGCCGCACGCTGTTCTTCTTCGAGCGGACGCGCGCCGACGGAGCGCACGAGCTCTGCGTGGCCGAGGCGAGCGTTAGCGGGGCGAGCGCGTCGGTCCGCGGTTAGCGCATCGCCTCGACCAATGGCGTGACGTTGCGGTGGATCTCCCGATCGCCGGCAATCGTGACGAGGCCAAATGCAACAAACCAGACCGAAGCGCGCGCAGGGATCGTCACATTGTGTGTTGAGGACTTGCTGCCGGCCCATTGAGGATCAGCGATGCGGCAAGCATCACTCGGGCTAACTACGCACGCGAGCACTAAACGTCTTCAATGGGTTCGCGCTTGAATGAACCCTCTCTAGAGACACATACGTCCAACGAAGTCGCCGGCCAGGTTCACTCGCTCAAGCATCGCCTGGCCGGGTGCGACTCCCGATCGACGCGCGGCTGGTGGGATGCGGAGGTTCGTCGGATCAAAGCGCGCCCAGACGATGGCAATGGGCATCGCCCAGACGGTGGGACGATGCGCTTGACCGCGAGCGAACTTCTGCGTCAGCCCCGTCATCGAGAGGACGGCAACGGGCACGTCGGTATGAGGGTTGGGATATTCGGCGCGGGCTACGCCGGGCTGGTCACAGCCGCGTGCCTCGCCGAGATGGGCCACACCGTGACCGCCGCCGAGAAGGATGCGGGGGCCGTCGCGAGGCTCTCAGCAGGCGAGCCGACCATACATGAGCCGGGCCTCCGCGAGCTGCTCGCCGCCAACCTCGAGGCCGGGAGGCTCAAATTCACGACCCGGGCGGAGGACGCGGTGGGCGCGTCCGACATCGTTTTCGTCTGCGTCGGGACGCCGCCTCGGAGTGATGGGCGCGCGGACCTTTGCCAGGTCGAGGAGGTCGCTCGCACGATCGCGCCCCTGCTCGACGGCTACAAGCTGATCGTCGAAAAAAGCACCGTTCCGGCCCGGACCGCCCGCTGGATCGAGTGGACGATCCGGCGCCTGGCCGGATCGGAGCGCGAGTTCGATGTCGCCAGCAATCCTGAATTCCTCCGCGAGGGCTCGGCGGTACGCGATTTCCTCGAGCCGGATCGGGTCGTGATCGGCGCCGACAGTGCCCGGGCGCGGTCGCTCCTGCTCGAGCTCTACGAGACCAGCGTGGACTGCCCGATCGTCGTCACGAGCGTGACGACGGCCGAATTCATCAAGCAGGCGGCGAACGCCTTTCTCGCGTCCAAGATCTCGTTCATCAATGTCGTGTCCGATCTCTGCGACGCGCTGGACGTGGACGTGACGACCGTCGCCAGGGCCATCGGTCTCGACCCGCGGATCGGTGGCCACTTCCTCAAGGCGGGCCTCGGCTTCGGCGGCTCGTGCCTGCCCAAAGACCTGAGCGCGCTCATCAACGTGGCCGAAGACCACGGCGTCGACGTCGGGATGCTGAGAGAGGTCGAGCGGATCAATAACGCGCGCATCGAGCGCCTGCTCGCCAAGATCGAGCGAGCCTTGTGGGTGCTGCAGCACAAAGTCATCGCCGTACTCGGCGTGACGTTCAAGCCGGACACCGACGACATTCGCGGCGCTCCGAGCCTCACGGTCGTCCCCTGGCTCCGTGCGGCCGGAGCGGATCTCCGCATCTTCGATCCGGCCGGCATGCCCAAGCTGAAAGCGCTCTTTCCAGCTGATGACCGGCTCACCTATGCGGCCACACCTCTTGAGGCGGTGCGTGATGCGAACGCGCTCGTCGTCCTCACCGACTGGGATGAGTTTCGACTGCTCGACCTCAAGCTCGTGCGGTCGCTCATGCGGACGCCGATCATCGTCGACGGACGCAATCTTTTCACGCCAGCGGAGATCCAGGCGGCCGGCTTCGAGTACTACAGCCTTGGGCACGGAGACGTGACCCCGAGCGCGGAGCGGCAGCGGACGCGGATATGACGTCCCGATCTCCGGCGACCGTTCTGATCACCGGAGCGGCCGGGTTCCTCGGATCTCACCTGTGCGAACAGTTCCTTGCTCGAGAGTGGCAGGTCGTCGCGGTCGACAACCTTCTGACCGGGGTCGCCAAGAATCTGGACCATCTCCGATGCAGCCGGCTCAAATTCATGCAGCACGACGTGACCGAACCATTCGTCGTCGATGATCGCGTCGATCTCGTCCTGCACTTCGCGTCACCCGCGAGCCCGCGCGACTACCTGCGGCATCCCATCGAGACCCTCGAGGTCGATAGCGTGGGTACAGCCAACACGCTCGCGCTCGCGAACGCGCACCACGCCCGTTATGTGCTCGCCTCCACGAGCGAGGTGTACGGAGACCCCCAGGTCCACCCGCAGCCCGAATCGTATTGGGGACACGTGAACACAACCGGACCACGCAGCGTGTACGACGAGGCGAAGCGCTTCGCGGAGGCGTTGACGATGGCGCACCATCGGTCGAACGGTCTTGATGCGCGGATCGTCAGGATCTTCAACACGTACGGGCCGCGCATGCGCGCCGATGACGGCCGGGTCATTCCGCAGTTCATCACGTACGCGCTCTCGGGGGCTCCCCTCCCGGTCCACGGCGACGGACGACAAACCCGCAGCTTCTGCTTCGTCGACGATCTCGTCGACGGCATCTACCGCTTCGCGACCTACGACGGACTCGCCGGCGAGGTCATCAACCTGGGCAACCCCGAAGAAGTCAGCCTGCTGGAGCTGATCGACACCGTCGCCGCCCTCGTCGGGCGCACGCTGGACCTCGTCCACTTGCCACTTCCCGAGGACGACCCCGCGCGTCGGCGGCCCGACATACGCAAGGCTGGGCTCGTGCTCGGATGGACCCCCCACGTGCCGCTGCGAGAGGGACTGCGCCGGACGATCGAGTGGTTCGCGACGGTCGAGGCAGGCGAACCTCCGGTCCTGGCGTAGGCGCTTGCGTGTCGATTCTCGAAGATGCGTCGACGCGGGCGGCACCCTCCGGGCTGCTCCGGCCGGAGGTGCGCGGCAAGTTCCTCTTCACCGGCGACGAGAAGCTCTTCGTGAGGGGGGTTACCTACGGGGCGTTTCGCCCCGATAGCTCCGGCCGCGAGTACACCGACGTCGCGAAGATCGACTCGGACTTCGCGGAGATGGCCGCGAGCGGCATCAACGCCGTCCGCATCCCTCACACGATGCCTCCCCGCTCCCTGCTTGACGCCGCGCGACGGCACGGTCTTCGGGTCATGGTGGGCCTATCCGCGGAGCAGTATCTCGGCTTTCTCATCGACCGGAAGAAGACTCTGTCCGAGATCGAGACGCTCGTCCGCTTGAAGGTCCGAGAATGCGCCGGACACCCAGCGCTCTTGTGCTACGCACTCGGCAACGAGATCCCGGCCTCGGTAGCGCGCTGGCTGGGGCGCAGAACCATCGAGCAGTATCTGGAGCGGCTGTATCGGGCGGTCAAGGTCGAGGACCCCGACGGACTCGCTACGTACGTGAACTACCCCACGACCGAATACCTTCAGCTGCCCTTCCTCGACCTCGTCTGCTTCAACGTCTACCTCGAGTCACGGTCGCCCTTCGATGCGTACCTCGACCGCCTGCAGAACCTCGCCGGAAACCGGCCGCTCGTGATGAGCGAGCTCGGGCTCGACAGCCTCCGCAATGGCGAGCTCGCTCAGGCGGCGTCGCTCGATTGGCAGGTTCGGACGGCTTTCGCGGCCGGATGCGCTGGTGCTTTTGTCTTCTCCTGGACCGACGAGTGGTACCGGAACGCCCACGACGTCGAGGACTGGGGGTTCGGCCTCACTCGCGCCGACCGGTCGCCGAAGCCGGCACTCACGACCGTAAGACACGCGTTCAGCGAGGTCCCGTTCGCGCCGGACCTCGCCTGGCCCCGGATCTCCGTGATCGTCTGCTCTTACAACGGCGCCCGCACGATCCGCGATTGCCTCGAGGCATTGGAGCGGCTGACCTATTCCGACTACGAGGTCATCGTTGTGGATGACGGCTCGACGGACACCACCGCCGCGATCGCGCGCCGATACGACTGCAGGCTGATCCAGACCGAGAACCGCGGCCTCGCCAGAGCCAGGGGCGAGATCGTCGCGTACATCGACGATGACGCGTACCCCGATCCGGACTGGCTGACGTATCTCGCGAACAGGTTTCTGAGCACGGCCCATGTCGGCGTCGGTGGACCGAACATCGCGCCTGCGGGCGACGGGCGGATAGCCGAATGCGTCGCGCGCGCCCCGGGCGGCCCTCTTCATGTCCTGCTCAGCGATCGTGAAGCCGAACACATCCCTGGCTGCAACATGGCGTTCCGCAAGGACCGCCTCGAGGCGATCGGAGGGTTCGATACGCGGTTCCGCACGGCCGGCGACGACGTCGATGTGTGCTGGCGCTTGCGGGAGCGGAAAGGCACGCTCGGATTCAGCGCAGCGGCCACGGTTTGGCACCACCCGCGGCGGTCAGTGCGCGCGTACTGGAAACAGCAGCGTGGCTACGGCCGCGCGGAGGCGATGCTCGAGCGAAAGTGGCCGAGGAAATACAACGGCGCCGGCCACGTGAGCTGGTCGGGCCGCATATACGGCCCAGGTCTTTCGCAGCTGCTGGGCCGTGGCCGGATCTATCACGGCGCGTGGGGCGCCGCACCGTTTCAGTCGCTCTACCAATCGACGCCGAGCACGATCTGGTCTCTTGCGGGCACGCCGGAGTGGATGCTCGTGGTCGTTGCTCTCGGCGCCCTATCGCTCCTCGGCGCGTTCTGGCACCCGCTGCTGCTCGCGCTGGTGGCGTTCGCGATCGCGGCGCTGCCGCCGCTGGTCAACGCCTGCCTCGGCGCGATGCGGGCGACGTTTCCGCCTCGATCCGGCTCGCGCGCGAGAGTGCAGCTCCGCCTCCTTACCGCGTTTCTCTACTTCACCCAGCCGCTCGCGCGCCTTCAGGGGAGGCTCCAGGCGGGGCTCACCCCGTGGCGACAACGTGGAACAGCGGGACTCGCGCCGCCGCTCCCGCGCACGACCTCGGTATGGAGCGAGCGTTGGAAGGATCTCGACCAGAGACTGCGTGACCTGGAAGCGAACCTCGACGCTGCCGGCGCGCCGGTCAGTCGCGGCGGCGACTACGACCGCTGGGACCTGCAAGTTCGCGGCGGGCTTCTCGGAGCCGTCCGTTTGCTCGCGGCCGCCGAAGATCACGGTGGCGGCGCGCAGCTCCTCCGGTTTCGCTCGTGGCCGCGGTGCTCTTACGCCGGGATCGCAGTCGCGGCGGTGTTCGCGGCGCTCGCCGTCGGCGCGGTGGCCGCGCAGTCCTGGACGGCTGCGGCGACCCTCGGCGCGCTGACGGTGCTGCTGGCGATGCGGATGGCGCTCGAATGCGCCGGCGCGGCGGCGACGATCTCGCGCGCGCTCAAGTCGTCCGCCGGCGGAGGCCCGTAAGACGATGGCGACTAAGACGATGGGGACATACACGGACATCATCGTCGTCCGGCGGCTGCTCCGCGAGGCCCGGCCGTGTTGGCCGTTCATCGCTGCACTGTTCCTCCTGAGCCTGCTTGCGAGCCCGCTCGCGCTGCTCGCGCCTCTTCCCCTCAAGATCGCGGTCGACAGTGTGATCGGCTCGCGCCCCCTACCGGGCGTCATCGCGCCGTTCGTCCCTGTCGGCATCGCGCGTTCGCCGGAGCTCCTGCTGGTCCTCGTTGTCGGCCTCCTGGTGACCGTTGTGCTCTTCACCCAACTCCAGACGCTGGCCGTCTCCGTGCTCGGGGCATTCATCAACGAGAAGCTTGTCCTTGGCTTCCGAACCCGCCTCTTCGATCACGTCCAGCGCATCTCGCTCGCCTATCACGACACCCGCGGCACCGCGGACACCACGTACCGGATCCAGCACGATGCCCCGGCGATCCAGTACATCGTCACCGACGGGGTGATCCCGTTCATTGCGGCGGTCGCGACGTTCGGCGGCATGGTCTACGTCATGGCGCGGATCGACCTGCCAATCGCCTTGATCGCTCTGGCGGTCTCACCGGGGCTGGTCGTCGCGGCACGGCTCTTCCGCCCGCGCCTCCGCCGCCAGTCTCGAGAGCTGAAGAAGCTCGACAGCCGCGCGCTCGGGATCGTGCAGGAGGTCCTGGGTGCGCTGCGCGTCGTCAAGGCGTTCGGACAGGAAGGGCGCGAAGAGCAGCGCTTCGTGCGCCGGTCTCGAGAGGCGATGCGCGCCAGGCTGCGCCTCGCCGGTCTCGAAGGGACGCATCAGCTCGTCGTGGGAATGACCGCGGCGGTCGGCACGGCGGCGGTGCTGCTCATCGGCATCGGCCACGTCCTGTCCGGCGTCCTCACCCTCGGCGAGCTGCTGCTCGTGATGGGGTACCTCACCCAGCTGTACGAGCCGCTCCGGACGATCAGCAGAAAGGTGGCCTCACTGCAGCTGCACATCGCCAGCGCCGAGCGAGCGTTCGCGCTACTCGACGAACCTTTGGACGTCGAAGAGCGGCGGCACGCCCGGCCGGTGTCGCGTGCGAGCGGCGCGGTCGCCTTCCATCACGTCTCATTCGCGTACGATCCGGGACGTCCCGTCCTGCGCGACGTCTCGTTCGCTGTCGAACCCGGCACTCGGCTCGGCATCGTGGGCGCGTCCGGCGCGGGGAAGAGCACGCTGATCAGCCTGCTCACGCGGTTCTACGACCCGACCGCCGGACACATCGAGCTTGACGGCACCGACCTCCGCGACCTCCGCGTCGCCGACCTCCGCCGGCAGTTCGCGGTCGTCCAGCAGGACCCGGTCCTCTTCTCGACCACGATCGCCGAGAACATCGCCTACGCCAGGTCCGAGGCCGGCGAGGCGGACATGATCGCGGCGGCGCAGGCGGCTAACGCGCACGACTTCATCGTCCGGCTCTCGCGCGGGTACGACACGCAGGTCGGCGAGCGCGGGATCCAGCTCTCGGGAGGCCAGCGTCAACGGATCGCGATCGCGCGCGCGTTCCTCGCGGATTGCCCGGTACTGATCCTCGACGAGCCAACGAGCGCCGTCGACGCCGACGCGGAAGCCGCGATCGTCGACGCGATCCAGCGCCTGATGCGCGGCCGTACGGTCGTCTTGATCACCCATCGCTCGAGCCTGCTCAGCAGCTGCACGTCGCTCGTCACGCTCGAGGACGGCCGCGTCGTATCTGAAACGACCCCGGTCGCCCCGATCCTCGTCGCACGACGGGGGCCATCCGTACCTCGCACGAGGCAGCCGACCTTGATGAGTCACCCGGCCGTTCAGGCATGGCGTCAGCTCTATCCGCACTCGCAGCCGGAACGCATCGCGCCGGTGCGGATCTCGACGCGAAAGGCGACGGTGTACCGCCTGGAGGGGGCAGGCCCGGCCGGCGTCTCCGTCATCGCCAAGCGGTCCCGCACAGCCCACGCACGGATCGAGCACACCGTGTGTGAGGAGATCCTTCCGAGCCTGAAAGTCCCTTCGCTCCACTACTACGGCTTCCTCGAGGAGCCGGAGGGCACGTTCTGTTGGTCGTTCCTCGAGGAGGCGCGTGGCGCTCGGTACTCAGCGCTGCTCAGCGCAAACCGCGAGCAAGCCGCCCGCTGGCTCGGGCTCCTGCACACGTCGGCGGCGGACGCCGCGGCCGCGCCACGACTTCCTGACGCCGGGCCGAACCGGTACCGCGAATTTCTTCGCGGGGCACGCGACGCGATCCCGCGGCAGTTCGGCAATCCCGTGCTGACCGCGGACGATCTCGAATTCCTCGAGAACGTCCTCATAGATATCACCGAGCTAGAGACGTACTGGAGCCGCATCGAGGAGATCTGCGCCGGCCTGCCGGCGACGCTCGTGCACGGCGATTTCAACGGAAAGAACATCCGCCTCGGCTCAGCGGGCGGTGCCAGCGGCACCTGTCTCGTCTTCGATTGGGAAGATGCCGGATGGGGCATTCCGGCCGTCGACCTGGCCCAGCAGGCGGTGCCCGCGAGCGGTCTGTCCGCGAGCCCCGACATCTCCACTTACCGCGCGACGGTACGAGCGCGGTGGCCGAACGTGAGCGGGGAACACTGGCTGCGGCTCGCCTGTTGCGGGACCGTCTTCCGAACCCTGGCGGCGCTCTACTGGGAGACCCCGGGTCTAGGGACCGAATGGGCCTCGACGAGCGTGGCAAATTTGCGGATCTACGAGGCCGAACGGGCCAACGCTCTTTCGCGGATCGGATGGGATGGACACTCGACGTCCCGGTCCGCCGCCGATCTGATCACGACGGCAGGGCCGTCGTGAGCACCACGATTTGCCTCGCCCCGGCTCGGACGATTTCGTATCCGCAGGGCGGCGGGCACCTGTGGGTCTATCTGCAGTGGGCCCTCGGCCTGCGCGCGCTGGGCTGTCGGGTGATCTGGCTGGAAGGGATCGACCCGAGCGATTCCGATCTCGATTCCCTCGAGAAAGTGGCGGCGCTGAAGCTCCGCCTGCAGCCCTACGGCTTGGCGGAATCGCTCGCGCTCTTCTCGCTGGACGGCGGACCTCTCCCGCGCGAAGTTGCCGATGGCGCGCTGGATCTCGAAGCGGCTGCGGAAGCCGATCTTCTCCTCAACCTGTGGCATTCGCTCCCCGCGTCTGTGGTCAGCCGGTTCCGACGATCGGCCTTCGTCGACACGGACCCGGGCCTGCTCCAGGTGTGGATGACGCGGGGCGACGTCCGCGTGGCGCCGCATCACATCGCCTTCACGATCGGCGAGACCGTCGGGGCGCCGGACGCGCGCTTCCCCGACTGCGGCATACGCTGGCACCACACCCGGCCGCCCGTGTTCTTGCGTGAGTGGCCGTCAGCGCCAGTGGGCCCGAGCGCGCCGTACACCACGGTCACGCACTGGTGGGGCAGCACCTTCGAGTTCCAGGGACGGACCATCAACGAGGAGAAGTGCGTCTCCTTCCTCGAATACCAAGACCTTCCCTCCAAGACCTCCGTGCGGCTCGAGCTGGCCATCTGCCTGGCCGAGCACTACGAGGAGTGGCGCGCCCGCATGGAACCGCTTGGATGGAGGATCCGCGAGGCCTGGGATGTGAGCGCGACCCCCGAGCAGTACCGCGCATACGTCCAGCAGTCGCGAGGCGAGTTCAGCTGCGTGAAGCCGAGCTGCGTGACCCTCGCGAACGCCTGGATCAGCGACCGAACCCTCTGCTACCTCGCCAGCGGAAAGCCCGCCGTCGTCCAGCACACGGGAAAGAGCCGCGTTCTGCCGGATGCCGAGGGCCTCTTCCGCTTCCGCAACATGGACGAGGCGGTCCGGGCGCTGTCGACCGTGGAATCGGACTATGGCCGTCACGCTCGGCTCGCGCGCGAGCTGGCAGCGCAGTTCGACGCCCGCGATGTCGTCGCACGCGTCCTCGAGCGAGCCCTCGCCGCGACAGGCTCCGACCGGGAACGAGCGGCTACCGCGGGGGCACGGGCATGAAGTGGCTCATCGTCAACGGGGACGACTTCGGCCTCACTCTCGGCGTCAACCGGGGGATCGTCGAGGCGCACCGCTCCGGCATCCTCACGAGCGCGAGCCTCATGGTGAACAGGCCCGCGAGCGACGCGGCAGCCGCACTCGCGCGCAACTGCCCGGGCTTGAGCCTGGGGTTGCATCTCGAGCTCCCGATTGACGACCGCGGGCGCGTCGACGCGGAGATCGAGGGGCAAGTCGCGCGGTTTCGGGAGCTCGTCGGCGGACCACCGACCCACCTCGACGCGCACCACAACGCGCACCATGATCCGAAGCTGCTCCCATCCGTCCTCGCGTGGGGCCGGCGCTGCGCCGCGCCGGTCCGCGGTCACTCTCATATCCGGCATGTATCCAAGTTCTACGGGCAGTGGGGTGGTGACACCCATCTCGAGCAGATCGGGGTCGAATCGCTCCTCCGCCTGCTGGACGAGGACGTGCGAGATGGCGTGACCGAGGTTGCCTGCCATCCCGCTCATGTAGCGCCAGGATTTCCCTCGAGCTACGCCGCCGAGCGCGAGGTGGAGCTCGAGACGCTGTGCGATGTAAGAGTGCGCCAGGCCATCCGCGAGCGCGAGATCGAACTCGTCGGGTTCCGCGACCTCGCCTCTCCAGAGGTGTCTGCCAGATGAGGAAAGTGCGGATCGGATTCTTGACGCGCTCGTTCAGTCCGCGGACGCGGAGCTCGGTGCCGCTCGTCATGCAGGCGCTCACGGAAGCGGGCGCGATCGTCGACGTCATCCACCCGATGGCCGACACGACCGAGCTTTCGCAGCTGCGCCCCCAGCATGACCTCTACGTCCTGAAGCAGATGAGCGGTCTCGCCGTCAGCATCGCCGGGGTCCTGCATTTCCAGGGCGCCGCGATGGTCAATCCGTATCCGGTCACGCTGACGCTGAACGACAAGATCGTCGCGTTTCGAATCCTTCGGCGCGCGGGAGCACCCGTGCCGGACACCTTTCTCACCTCACAGCCAACGACGCTGGCGCCGCTGCTCGAAACCGGCCCGCTGATCGTGAAACCGATTCATGGTTGGGATGGCTACGGCGTTCGGGTCATCTCGAGGGCCGGCGAGCTCGCGGATCTTCCAGCCGGCAAGGAGCCGGTCTTCGCCCAGCGCTACGTCGCGCCAGACGGCCCCGAGCTGAAGATGTTCGCGATCGGCGGCCGCGTCTTCGGCGTGAAGAGAGAGGTCCAGCTTCACGCAAAGGACGGCCGACCGGGCGAGCCGTTCACGCCCGCAGCGGAGCTCTGCCGCGTGGTGCTGCGCTGCGGCGAGGCCTTCGGCATCGATCTCTATGGCGTGGACATCATCGAGCGCGACGGGACACCGTATGTCGTCGATATGAACAGCATTCCCGGCTTCAAGGGCGTTCCGGACGCGCCGCTTCGCGTGTCCCGATATCTCTACGCGGCCGCGGAGCGCGCCGCTCGCGGCGAGCCGGTATTCGAGTCAGCCCCGGCACCGGAGCTCG
>WNGI01004989.1_pt1 | contig 20759 bp, 20 predicted proteins | sample 5400621 | NCBI WGS metagenome assembly WNGI01 (sample SAMN13153374, study PRJNA577476) | soil metagenome | isolation source: 20 cm soil or saprolite under Garry oak tree replicate 1 | place: USA:California | collected 2016-06-15
CGTCTGGTTCTTTAGAGAAAACCCAGCCGCCGAGCAAAATGGCGACAAGAGTGAATATGATCGGCGAGAAGGTTGTAAGCATTCCGGCCTCCTATCAGACGTGGCCTAGCCATATGAGGAATATTGCAAAAACGGTGCCGACAATCATGCCGGATACGGTAGCTCCTATAGCCGCTACAGCAAATTCACGCATGATCGCGCCCTCCATGCGGAGATACTGAAGGGCATTTGCCCCCGTGTCAAGCGCTATTGGCTGGCAATGAAGGCGAAACCAAGGGCAAGCGCTGTGACGGCTATGCCGAAAGCGAAGGCGACGAGTTCAGGCCAATAGTGCGGCATCTTATCGCCGCTCAATTTACCTGCCCGCCTGACGCGGTGGAACAAGCAACATTCCCAGGCAATGACGCTGCGTGGCCGTTTGTCGCCACCACTCCATTGAGGACTGCGGTGCACTTGTTCCCTGTAGCGGTACCGATGAAAGTGCCGTTTGGTGCGCCACCCCAATATTCTCCATTGGCAAAAGCGTAGACAAACGCCCAATATGACGGGTTGCCAGAGATCGTGATCGAAGCCCCATCATTAAAGACTTCCGAATTGTTGTTCGTCATTATCCCGACGGTCGCATTGCCAGAGAGATAGATAGGTCCTGTGAGAACCAGAATTGCGCCGCTGTCACCTGCGCAGAGTTGATAGAGCGAGTTCTGCACATAGACATTGGCGCCGACAGTAAGGACCCCTGACTCCTGCGCGTAGACGCCGCACTGGCTGGGAGACGAAAGGTGAATGTTCTGGACAACGACGCCTTGGTTAATCGGCTCGAGCTGGCTCAGCGCATCCTGCGCCCCAGATGCCGATAGAAGGGCCGTGCCCGCCCCGTCGACAATCAGGTTGCCATGCCCGACGCCATTCCAAAGGCCAAGGACTGCTAGCGCTGGAGACGCTGCCGTGTAAGTCTGACCGGCGGTTAACTGAATGGTGATCGTGTGCCCATTGTAGTCATAGCCATTAGCGATGGCTGACATCGCGCCATTTGGAGACGCACACGGAGTAGTGGACGGTCCGCACGTTGCCGTGTCCGATCCAGTGGAGCTGTTGACGTAGAACGAGGTATTGGCCGTTAGCGCTGTGCGGGCCAAACTTGGAGTCGCAATGAGACAGCCTAGAAGGCAGGCAAGGGCAATCCTTGTCATTTACTACTCCGCGAATGTGGGCAAAAAGAAAGGCGCCGTCTGGGCGCCTGGGCTTGTCAAATTGAAAAGGGCGTCAGATCACTGTTCCATTGCCGAGATATCAACATTGCCAATGGCGCACGTACCGCTGCTTGACACTAACGCGAGATCAATCCACCTCGCGGTGTTCAACGTTTGCCCAGTAAGGACACCGGTGTTCGAGAATGGCATATTGCCGCCCGTGAGGTCGATTCTGGTTGACGGCCCCAGGGCGGTTCCGGCTAACGCTGCGCCATTAGTTGGAGCTGTGCCAGTTCCGGTACGAAGCGTCACGAAACAGCTCGACGACTGAGAAATGTTCCCGGTCACGACGATCATTATGTTTCCGGTTTTCGTAGGCGTGATAGTGCCTGCTAGTCCCATCATAACCCCAACGCCGCTTGTTGTTCCCGTTACGGTGGATACTGAAGTATTCGTCGCGCCGCCCGTGCTCGCCGTCACCTGCTGAGTGGGCCAAGATCCAGACATCGATATGCCATTACCAGCGGTAATGGCTGGCGACGCCGTTCCGTTGCCTCCGTTTGCAACTGGCAATATACCGGACACTTGAGTTGTCAAACTCGCAGTACCGGCAAGATTTGAGAACCCTATCTGCGAGCCGCCGATCTGATAATTGCCGGAGTTGAGGTTGAGCCCGCCGCCGGTAGGCAGAGTAAGCAACGCGCCATAAGCGCCGCCATTTATTGATGCGCTCCAAACAAGATTGCCGCTTGGGTTGGCGGCGCCCTGAACTGGCTGCAACTCTTCGATCACATCGACAGCCTGGCTGCCAGCAGTGGCGTTGGTTTTCCAGCCCTGGCCAGTCCAATGGACGCGAGGCGACCATTTCTGGTTGCCGGACGTCGCCGCCGTGGTATCCGTGAGGACCAAGCCATCCGTGCTCGTCGCCCCGATAGCCTGCGTGCCTGTGATGGCTCCAGAAAGCCCTAGGGACGTCAGGGTGCCAACACTAGTCAGGGATGAGGCAGTGACACCGGAATTGAGGGTAGCGCCGCTCAGCGTGCCCGCTGGTGCGATTACAGCGTTCGTGCCAGCGACCGTAATCAGTCCCTTGCCGTTCACATTGAAGTTCGGGATGGCGGTCGAAGAGCCGAATGAGCCAACGTTCGTGTTCACCGTGGCCAACGTGGAGGCGCAGCCAACGGATGTGACATCGCCAGTCAAGTTACCGCAATTTGCGATACTGGCAGTGGTTACGGCGGTAACAAGACCCTTGCCATTTACCGTTATGATTGGGACGAGCGAAGCGCTTCCAAAAGTTCCAACGTTTGAGTTAACTGTCGCAAGCGTTGTCACAAAACTGTTTGATGGGGTTGTGATATCTCCCGACAGCGCCGCCGTCTGAAGCGCCGTGCCAGAGAACGCGAGCGTCGCCCCAAGCGTAATGCCTCCGGCATTGGCGGTAGACCCGGACGAGTTCCCTACCAGGCTGCTAGCGGCAACCGTTTGGAATTTGCCATAAGTGACAGCGTTGTTCGCAATCGTTTGGGCGCAAGATCCCGCTGGCGCGGTCACGTCACCAGTCGCAGCCGGCAAGCTCGCGCAGGCGACGTTAAAACCTGACGCTGTGGTACCGCTGGTTAGTGTACCAGTTTGAGTGATGTTTCCTTGCGTCGCTGCCGGGATTGTCGATGAAATCGAGGGCACCCCACCGCTGCTCGTGACCAGCACTCCGTTGTTTGCGGTGGCGAGGCCAACGACTGTCGTCCCGGCCGCATTATACCAAGCAAGCTGGTTAATAGATGCAGCAGTTACAGTGCCGCCACCTCCACCGGTTGTACACGTGCCGCCAGCATCTATAAAATTGCCGCTAGCGTCGATCTGCACGCAGTGTCCATTCGTAAGCGTACCGGTCGCTGTCGCGAAGGTGGTTGTATTTCCAGAACGGGTTCCCTGTGCGACGGCGCTCGTACCGTTGCCTATGAGTGGCAAGTTGGCAGCAAGCGTGGTATCGCCGGTGCCCCCGTTCGCAACGCCAAGCGTTCCGGTGATGGTCGAGGCCGGGATCGACGGTAGGTCGGCGGCGACAAGCGCGCGGAATGTTGGGGTCCCGGTAGAGCCGTTTGGTGCAGCAAAAACCGTATTCGTCGTCTCGGTCGCTAGCGTCACGCCTAGCGTGCCCGCGCCAGTGATTGGCGAACCGGAGACTGCCATAATTGACGGAACCGTCATGGCAACTGACGTCACCGTGCCTCCGCCGGTCAGAGATATACAGCCAAGGACGCCGCCATTGTTATATAACCCAAACCCGCTCGTGCAGGTGCCGGTGATAGGGCTGCCGATGGTTAGGCCAACGGCGGCGCCGTTCTTAAAGTAGCCACCAGAAACATTTATCGTGCCGATGCCCTGCTGGCCGCCGGTTGGCGAACCCAAGGTGATGCCGCCATTGTTATAAAACAGCGACAGCGACGGCCCATAGCTCCACGGATCTGGAGGCGGCCCGGGGCCAGTTTGCTGCGCGTACGCCAAGCCGGCCAGCACGGCGAATCCTAGGATTGCAAGAATGCGCTTCATCAATGTGCTACCGTTCCACATCCTGGAATTTGCCAAATGTTGACATACGCAACATGGAACGGCACGCCAACGGCGCCAGCAATATTAACGACTATGCTATCTAGATCGTGAATGCTCCAGACTTCCGGACTTGCGGGCAGCGAGGATGGAGTCATAGTGCCGTCCGCCCATGATGTTTTGTTAGTTAAATGACTGCCCCTAGTCTTCGCTTCGGCGCCATCAAAAAAGATGTCTCTATAGCCAGTATTCGAATTAGCTGCGTTTCCTGGTACCCAGACGGCGCCGAGCGTATGAAACATAGTATTATTCCAGGTGATGGATTCTGCGGCGTTGCTTATGAAGATAGTGTTCACGCCATTGGCCGAGGCGCGACCGTCATTGAGGATACCGCAGAAGCCGTTAAGCTGATAACCCGATCCGCATGGACCGTTAAATGGGCCAGACCAGTCCCAGATCCCGGAGCCCCAATCATTTATTGCAAACCCGCTGGTATCCCACTCGAAGAAATCGTCCTCGATGAAATGGGTGAACCCGGCCGCCTGCCCCGGCCAGTGATCGCCGCCGACGTTCGCCCAATGGCCCACGTCCATAGACCAGAATGTTGGATAACCGCACGTGGAAGCACATGCCGCAACCGTCGGCCCATCAAACGCCATCTTGATTTCGAAGTAGCCTCCATTTCCGAAAGCTGTTCCGACCCACTGCTGCCCATTTGCCGCCCCTGAATTCGGGTAGGCCGTGGTAATATTGAAGCCGGCGCCAGAATTGGTAATTACAAGCCCATTTGCATCTGTTGTGAAATCGCTTGACGGCTCAGGTGGGCCGCCGAAGGGCTGGCGTAGGTACCAGTGGAAGCCAGGGTTTCCTGTATTGGACATGTCTATCGTTGAAGTTCCGACTGACGCAAAATTGTCAGATTGGACTAGTTGATATCCTGACGCCGCCGGATTTGTCGGATCAAAGTTTGTTGGCGTACATGGGAAGTTAGTTGGCGGCGGGCACGGCCCAGTGCAGCTTGCGTAGGCCGCACCGGCGGCAGCGAGCACGGTGAGAGCCGTAGTTGTGACGGCTATTATCTTTAGACGATGCGATATCATTCTTACCATATCCTTAGTCGTCGGGGAATATTAGATCACAAACTAATATGGCGGCTAACGCCGCTGCTGTTGCCCACCCGATCATCTCAATGTTGTCGATGTTAGTAAGTGTCCTTTTTGAGATAGTCGGCAGCGGCTATGAGCAAGTCTGGGTTATCTTTAAATCTGCCTAGGCCAGAATTGCAGCTCGTACACAGAAGACCTCTTACAACCTTCTTTTCATGGCAGTGGTCAACATGAAACGTTGCCGATACACCGGACGATGCTTTAACGCCGCATATCGCACATCCGCCGCCCTGGCGTTCGAGAATGGAATTATATTCACCCAGGCTTAATCCATACAGGCGCCTCAACACGTAATTTTTTCTGGCTTCCGGGTACCGTAAATTATAAGCCCGTTGCCACGCAATAAGCTTTTTAGAATGTCTCGCGTAATATCTTTTAGCATTCTCTGCTAGCCTTTTGCAGCAGTTCGAGCACGCCTTATGCGTGTTAGAGCTGAAGTCTGACAGCGGCTTCGGCACCTTGCATGCGCGGCACGTTTTCATTTGTATCTATTGCACTTTAATACATCTCAATGTATTACATTGCCATAGTTAATAAGTAACAACGGAAAATTTATGGTTGCTAGTCGCTGCGTTCACATATGTCGCGGTGACTTGCCCTGGTATCAAATTCCAACTTTGCCCCGGTTGAAGCGCTATGGCCGTCCCATTCGCGTTCAGGCCAGGAGACACGCCGGTCGGGTCGACAATAAGAGGTTCCGCTGTGCCGATCCCTTGGTCGCTCGCGGTGAGCGGGTTAACGATATACCCGCCATTGTATCCTGTTGGATTAGCGGTTGCTGCAATGACCGCCGTGCCGCCAACCGAGACGAAACTATGCGCGCCAGCTACCGGGACAACTGTCATTGGGCCTATCCTTAGTTATATTGGCAGCCGGTTGAGCTAACTCCAGCGACTGTTCCTGGGTAATAGCTTACGCCGCTGCCGAGCACTTCTATGACGCCATTAAGGCTACATATAAATTTCTGCCCGGTTACATTGCTCGGGTTTGCTATTCCGCTAAATGTTATATTGGTAAACCCGGCACCGCGCGCCACATCGAAATAGACCATGCTTAATGCATTATTGATGGTTATCGACGGGCCAAACGCGGCAGATGTAATGAACCCACCATAGTTTGCATCAAAGAGCGCACCGCAACCTGGGTTGCAGGATTCGCCGGTGATGCTACCCGATACGGTAAATGCCGACGTGCCAATATTGACGGATGACTGCTGGGCGAAAACACCGTCTCCGTAACAGTTTCCAAACCACATATTAAAAAGGGTTATCGAGGACTGGCCTGTTGCATACACACATGCGCCGAGGCTATCTGCCGGGGATGAGCCAGTTGCCGATAGCGTGAAGCCATTAAGGCTCTGTCCAACGACACCCACTGCCGTGACTGCGGAATTATTCACCGCAGAGATTGTGACGTTGGCCGGAGTGCCTGGACTGCCTACCCAGTTTACAAATCCATTGCCGCCGACCGGAAGGAGTATGAGTCTCCCATACGTGCCACTCGCGACGTTGATGGTGATGGTGAACCCATTTGCATTATACGCGCTGATAAAATTTGCCGCGTGCTGCAACGTTAACCAGCAGTTGGGGGATACCCCGCTGTTTGTATCATTCCCGGTCGTCGCCACGCAGTACGTTGTGTTGGTAAACAATATCGGCTGCGGCGCAATCGTGTTATGGATAACGTATTGAGTGCCGTCATACACGATTACAGTCAGCTGCCCGGCAACCATCTCTTGGCCGGTAAGTGGGGCCAGGCCGCTTTGCGTGGCCTTCTTAACCGCAGTTGCGGCCGTGCCGCCAACGGCAGCAGTCGCCGGCCCAGTGTTGGTCGCTGACGGCAGGAATCGGATAGGCACGCCGACTAAGTCGGCAATGGATGAGATGTTTGGCACCGAGACGATGACGGCATTTGCCGAACCGGTTGTCGTTGCTTGCCATGTCTGCTGAGCAGAAAACTGCGCGTGCGCCGGTATTGCCGACGCAAAAACAATCGCCAGTAATATAAAAAGCCTCTTCAAATTAAGCATCAGTACACGCCTCCGACGTCCCACACATTGCTTCCATAGTATGTGAAGGCCGCCCTCATGTGATCTTTGTTAAGCACAATGGTCGATTGATTGGATATGGTCATGCCGGCTGGGGCATTAATAGTAACAGGAAACGCCTGAAAGTTACCTATAAGATCTGAATATGCTACCATCTGGCCGATTGAAGCGCCGCCCGGCAATGTCGTCGACGATGCCGCCAAGGATGTAGTTCTCTGTAAGCCGACGGTTCCGTCCGTAGAGTTCGTTGTAAACACGCCGCTAAGAGTGATAATCCTCGGCGCGGACGGGCTTGCAGCGGATTGAAGGAAGGATTGCATCTGGCCAGCTGTAAGCTGGTGGATGAAGAAATCTCCGGCGAGCCAGTTAAGCGCCGTTGTGCCTTCTTGCGCTCGCAATATCGTGACAGTGTCTGTTGCGATCGCCGTTACATAGACAACTTCATTTAGGGTTTGCGTTGCGGCATCTATAAGGGTTGCGGCAAAAACCTGGCCGGTACTAGGGTTCGGGAACAAGGCGCCAGATCCAGGCGCCAAATTCGCGTTTACAGCAGAACTTGTGATTGCCCCCGCAAGAGTCGAGTTTGCGTTGTTTTTAAATATAAAAGTCGTCATAGCGCATACAGCCCCTTAGGATAGATTTTTACGATCACTGGAGAGAACTGAAAGGGTAACTCTAAGGCACCTGTATCCACCGCCTCTTTAAAGATAGTTGCTAAAGCCGGAACTACTTGGCTCGCGAACGTCGACCTGACTGAATTGTACGGCCCAAATTTATTATAGGACATACCAGGCATTGTAGGATTATATATTTCCGCCCTAGTAACTGTCCGAAAGCCAGAGATGATCGTGATGTTCAATTGCTGGTTGACGCCGAACGTCACGCTAATCGAATATGTCGGCCCGTCGAAATCAACGCCGTTCTCGCCAAATAAGAACCTCAAAATTCTGCGCTTCAGCCACAGTGGCGAGAAATACTTTCCGTCGCCCTTAAAGAAATGCCACGTGATAATGCGCTTGAAGATATCGTCTGTCGTAACGGTAACATTGCTAGATCCGATGAAGCGGAATCCGTTATAGGCGTTTTTCTCATTGAAAAATTGCGTGTTGTACGGGCCGACAGAGTGAAATGTGCCGGATGACAGAACTGGTCGCAAAATCCCATATATGCCAGCCGCGACCCAATCTAACAGCGAGCCGAAGATCTGCGACTGGGTATAAATTGGCAAGTTGATAGTGTTGAACCAATTTACAAACTCTTGCGTATAGGCATTATAAGCCACGACAAAAGCCTGAAGATCGTCATCGTCCGTGTACTGCTGATAGAGGTAGGCTGGCAGGGATGTCGTCAGACCGGTTGGTCCGGACGGCGGGAACACGCCGATAATTGGCGTGAGAAACGGCGGGGCTGGCTGCCACAGGATTGACGTGAACTTATGACCGCTGGTCGCGGCATTAACTAATATGCTGCTATTGCTGTTAGGTGTGGCGAAGTAGAACTGCCCAGGGAGAAGCTCGAAAGTCGTCTGGTTCGCGACAAGGCCTGGAGTTCCGACCTCGCTTAAATACAGTGGTTCAGCGACAGCGAGGCCCTGGTCACTCGCGTTTAAAGGGTTCCAGATAACGCCGCCGGAAACCAGCGCGTGAATCGCAGAAACCGGCGTTCCGCCAGTTATGACGACGTTGGCGTTACCGTGGAAAAGGTTGACTGGGGCGGGCGTAGCGACCACGGCCTACCCCTGTTCAATTACTACTAAGGTTGAGTTTGTAAACATAAAGGACTCCGGATCGCCAGCGATAATCCCAGTCCCGCCGGTCGGCGCAGTGCCGACACCATTGATTGACACGGCGAATATCATGCGTGTCAGAAGCGCCGGCGATAGAACCGATTCGATCGCGGTTTGAAATGTCGATTGCAGCTCAAACAGGTTCATTGGCTGCCCGACCGCGATGGAATTGACGTAGTCGACTAGCGCTGGATTGCCGAGCTGTTCCACAGCGGCGCCGCCTACGAAGTTAACGGCCGATGTGTTCCATGTAACAGTGATGGCGACTGTCTGCTGTGGCGGGCTTACGTACACAATTTGATAAGTGTCTGGGTAATCGACGATCGACACAAAGTTGTTGCGCAGATTTGGCGTTAGATATCCGCCGCTCATGTAAGGGCTGTATCCTGTCGCCGTATTCAACCCGGTGCTGAAATTCTTCTCATCAATAACCGTTACGGTTAGCGCAACGCCATTGATCTGGTACATTCCTAGCACATTGAATGGGGTAACGATTTGCCCGTTGGAATAGCCGTGATTTAATACCGTGGTCACCACGGCAGGGTTGGCATTGGTGATGTTCGTGATCGACATCACCGATCCGACGATCGTCGATGGATCGCCGATGGCCTGGAATATTGCGAGCGCGACCTGGAACGTATCGCCGCCTCCGACAATGACCTCCCAGCCACCTCCGGTTTGCTGGGCAACCGAAATCAGGTTCTGCTGGACGCCAGGCACATTGCCAACGAGCGTCTTCAAAAAACGCGGCATTCCTTGGCTAGCGGCAAGCCCGGCCTGTAGGACGCGCGTGCGGTAACTGGATTCGGTCTCCGCCGCTATCCCTGGCGTGCCAGGAGATGGATTGGTGACAGTGACATTGAAGCCGGACGGCACCGACGTGGCGAGCTGCGTCACCGTGCCCGCCAAGACCGCCCACGATCCAGACACGGTTCCGAAGGCGGTCACCGGAAGCGAATTCCCGGTGGCGCCACTTATAATGGCGGCCTCTTGCGTGGAATATTGAAACGTCCCGTCGGTGACCAGGAACCCGGCGGCGATGATGTAACCGGCGGGGCCGCTAAAGACAACGTTCACGCTCGTGGTAGTGGCCGCAGCAATGCCTACACCGTAGATTTGGCCTAGTTGATTAAGAAGGAACGGGTTCGCGCCAAACGGCGTAATCGAATTAATCAGCTCGACGCGGAACGAATCCATCTCGACGATGGCAGCGACGTCGGTGCTGCTAATATCCTCGACCAGAGTGCCAGGCAGGTTTGCCGTGTATCCCGGATTTGTCGCGGAGACTGACGCGAGAAGATTTTGCAGGATTGTTGTCGGAGGTATTGGCTGAAGGCCTGACGGCGCCATGACGGTGGGAAGTTCTGCCATTTATCAACCCGCACGCCAGTGTGTACCATCGCAGAACGCCGGAAAGACATTTGTTCCGCCACCAAGACTAGTCAAATCTGCCATAAATACTGGGCTACCTGTGACGTCAATCACGTAAGCCCTTCGCCCGCGATTGCTTGCAGGCGGGAAAGCCGCAATCAGACCGGCAATTGTATATGGATTTGTAAGAACGGTATCCGCCGATGCTACGCCTGTAATAGCGGCGCTTGTTCCAGTGATTGCCCCGGCCGGTGATATTCCTCCGGTACTGCCCCCACCACCGCCGCCGCTAGAAAAGATGCCGCCAAGAGCACTAAGAATTCCTGTGACGTTTGTATTGCCAGAAATATTAGTGTTGCCGGAGATATTTGTGGTTGCGCTGTTGATATTCGTCGTTGGCGCCGTTGCATTCACCTGCGACGATGACGTGAGCTGATGTCCATTCTGGCCGATAGCATGGCTATGCTTTCCCCCAAATACGCTCGCAAGCCAACCGATGATCCCGCTTCCACCCTGAGGGACTAGCGACGCCTGGTGTGTGCCATTCGTGCTATCGAGGGTTTTTGCCAACCATCCATTCTGCGGATGCAGAACATGGCTCATATTATAGGTTGGAGACGATGTTGGACCAGTCTGTCCTTGCGCACCTGTCGAGCTGGTTACGCCGTTCGTCGGATGGACTACGTGCTTGGCTTTTTTGTTCGTATCCCGGTGAATAGTCCCCGTCGGCCCATACCCCATTAGCGCCGTTTGGTCATCGGTCGGAGTGAAGTTAGAGTTACCGATCGGCGCGAAAACTAACGGGCTTAAGTTTCCGGGGTAAGTGAAATTAGCCGGCGTGTCTGCCCCCAGCCCAGAGATGTTCCCAAGATTGGCGGCGGCAGATGCGAGGACGCCCTTATCTCCAGGATTGGTCCCATCCGCAGGCTTGATCGGGTAGCGGATGTACTCTGACCCCCAGAGCGGCATCGTGACATTCGGAAGCGTCCATGGTCCTAGCGCCGTCCCCTGCGTCTCGAACTTCAGCTCCATGATCGTGTTGGACTTGTCGATCTTTACGACTGAGGCCGGCAAGTCCTTGGGGTAGTTTTGGATGCGGCCGGCAGCTTGCTTATTGGCGCCCTGGTTCTGCTTGACGCCATAGCTGTGTTTCTGAGCGTCATTCGCCATATCAAGTTGTGCCCTGATTCAAAAGCGCCTCAATCACCGTCACCCACGCGTCCCCTGACGGTTGGCGAAAATTACCAACATGCCGCAGCGATTGGATAGTGAAAGTGCCCTGGAATGTGAGCGGCGTGTTTAGACCAGACTGCGCATCGGCCGTTGTGATGACAGGAGTTGGCGGGAGGGTGATCTGATCACCAACCTTCAGGTCGCCCCGCATCACCGTTTTAATAGATATCGTTTGGAACGCGATCCATGTTGGTTGCCCAACAAGATCGATGAACTGGATCATCTTTGTGCCAGTTGGCGACGTCCCATCGTGGGCATCTATGCCGCCCTGTTGCATGCATAATCCGACACCTGGATAGCTTTGCTGCCCAGTCATGATCTGCTGAGTGATTGGGCGTAGGAACTTATTAAGTTCCTCCAGCGTGCCACAATAATGGATTGTGTCTTGAGGCGCCACAAGCTGCGAACTGATATTGATATTGGCCGTCTGCCCTGGATATGCAGTTTGCAATGTTTGCTGTAGAGCCTGGCTGAGAGGATCGCCCTTTTTCCAATTAAGAACAATGTTTTTTGGCGGCGGGTTTGGGGCATTAGGCTGTGGTGGCTTGTCTGGAGAATCACCCCTGAATTAGCTTCCCGGCTTCCGCTGATTGCGCCGTCGCCAATGGTAGACCGGGTTTCATACCGGCCGATAATGTGAACGATTGATTGATGAAATTCGTTGCCTGGCTTATCGTTTGAAGCGGAATTCCCCAAATTGTTATCTCGGCAGATTTGAATGTATCTGCATCGATAACCGTGATATCCATCTCGACATTCAATGCATTCGGGTCACCTTCGCTGTCCCACGATTGAGATCCGGCAGTGATCGAGTACCATCTCACGGCGTCACTTCAAATTGCTGCGTGGCTTCGCGGAACACCAGCGTCGAAGTCTTAAAATATCCGCCGGCGATGTTGATATCACGGCCGATATTCCCGTTGACGGTTGCGTCACTTCCAGGGTCGGTGGCTAGTGGAAACGTCAACGTCGACGGCGCCGTCGAGAACATATCCCATATCCCATTGTACGCCATAGGTAAGACGCCTACGACTGTGAGTTCCACAGTTAACCCTGGCGGTATCCCATGCGGGACGGCAGTCGTAACCGTCACGAGATTTTGCACGCCGCTCCAACTCAGGGACGCGGTCTGAATGGCAGTTGGAGAGCCAATAACAGGAAGATAGAAAATGAGATTTCCAGTCTGATCATATAAATTGACGTACCATCTTTGGCCTGCCAATCCCCATGTGATTACGGCCTGATATTGGGCGCCATCCAGCTTCGGCTGGAATGAAAACGGCACGGTCGCCGAAGGCGCGAATGTTACGAACGTGGTCATTGTTGAGCGACGCCAGAGCTGGCCGATAGTTGCGCGGCTTGTGCGATGGCCGGGGTCGCGAGGCTAGGCGGGAGGCCGATGGTTGGCTGGATGCCGAAATTAAGGCCTGTCGTTTGGACGCCGGACGAAAGCTGTTGCATCATTGAGTTAAGAGCAAACTGGGCTGCCGATGCAGCCTGCAACGATACGAGCGGCTGGATGAAGTCCAGCTTCCACTGAATTTGTGCCTGCTTCGAATCTCCGCTGGAGATGTCGTGCATGCCAGTCATGACGCAATTCGTATAAAAATAGCTAGGCGTCGCGATCGTATATGTCCCACCAGTCGTATTGTGTTGGTGCAGAGTATTCTGGAACGCCGTCATGTTTGACAGCTTAGTCTGGTATCCGCCTGGATCGCGCACCGGCACCATCATAAGCATCGTCACCGCGAGCGGCTGGACGATAATAGCGTTAGCTGCCACTGTCTGATTGGCGAACGGGTACATCCCAATTTGCTGGTCGATTAATGACGAGCCGGGGATCGGATAGAAATACGCAAAGAAGTCGTCTAGGCCGACATCCTCGCCGCCGCTAATAAGCCCTGTGGTGAAACTCTGCGCCTGCGTGAGCGAGAGGACCGGCAACATGCCGCCAGGAATATTGAGCGCCACCCCACCAGTAAGAGTGATTGGGCTGATCTCGAAGTTTAGTTTGAACTGAGCTTCTCCTGCTGTGTAGGGCATTTGTTAACTATTTCCCTTGACATCCGGGGGCATTTGCCCTACAAAGGGGCAACTTTAAAACGAAGGAGAGCAAAATGAAGAATGCTTTAATTCTCACCGCAACCCTGGCAATGCTCACGCCAGCGATGTCTACCAGTAAGTTCGGGAACGCAGAAGAGTCATATGAACAGAGACTCACCAGTCCGGTTTGTGAGATTACGAAAATCAAAGAAATATCAGCGCGCCTGGGCGAGGATGTTGACGGGAAATTTGTCTACATGGATCCTAAGGAAGTCGGTAGCGCTATTGAATATACTGATGGAATTTATGGCGTTTCCTATGACTACGTGCCAGCTATTTCGCGCGATTCGCGCGTCGGAGATAGGATTAGATTGTGCCTCATTTCACAATATGTGAACTGCCCCAAGGATGATGAGCGCGGTAAGACTTATAGTGCCATTAACCTTCGGACGCGCGGGCAATGGACTCTGCCCGACTCCGAGCATGTCTGCGGCGGGGCTTAAACAAAAAGGATAGGGCCATGCACATCCTGCTTTTTTTCATACTAATCGCGCTGATCTTCCCTGGCCTGGTGCGGTTCATTATGTCCTTGGTTGGGCTAGCAGTTTTGTGCGTAATAATTGTTGCCGCGGCGAATTCATCACAATCTCCGCAGATCCACAAGGTGTGCTTAAGCACTGCGCATGGCCATCATTCGTATGAACCAGCGGCATGTGGAAAAGATATCGGCGGGAACCATTATGCTTGTGTGTTTCCGGATGGCACAAGCGCAACATGTTTTAAGGACGGCAACTGCTTCGTTTGTGCTGGGATGGATTAATGGCTTACATCAACAGATGCCGAGCCCCCAGTATGATCAACGACATCAACGCCAGTTGGCTTACCAAGCTCTAACTCGGCAGGATGCTTACCAATACCACGGTACCCAAATTTGGAGCGGTCAGTTGATCTCTCCGACGATCCACCATATCTAGGCTCTACGCCAGTATATTCAAAATGCATTGGGTCCTTTTTCCTGCTGAAGTTACCACCCCATGCTATTCCATGCCGCGCGGCTATTCCGGCGATGTCTGGTGGCATATCCGTTTTTCCGCTATCACCAAACGGATTAGACTCTGCATTGATGTCAATGGCTGTGCCATACGCGTGCATGCTCCATCCATGCCCCTCGCGTTTTGGCCTTGAGACATATCCTCCGCTGCTCTTAATGTTGTATTCAGGATGTGTCTTGTGCAGGTCATCAATGAAGGCTTGGAAGTCTTTTTGAGCCTTCGGAGCCACCATCCATTTCTCGCCGCCTGGCCCGTAAACAGGAACCGTATTCACACGGCCTGGAATTATCCCCCAATCAGGATGTCTTTTTGCTGCGTCGAAAGCGTGTTCGATTATTTGTTCGTTTACTGGCGCATTGCCAGCCGTTGCGGGCTCACCCTCATGCCTTGCGTGGGTTACACTCGGCGTGCCTGGGCTTCCTGGCCCACCCGGGGACATTGTCCTCGCCATGGAGCCACGGACAGCGGCAAGCTCGTTCTGCGAAGGAGTTAAGGAAGGATCCGTAAATCGGTTTGTCGGAGTCACGCTCGAGCCGCCTGGCCGAGTGCTTGTTATTTTATAGTCACTAGGATCGGCGGGTTTGGCTCCCTGCAGCCAGGGTAGCCCGGAGACTGCGTTCCAATCCTTGCCGTATCGTTGCTCGATATCAGCACGGCTAGCGTCCATCCCGCGCCGCATACCCTCTAGTATATCCTTCAAGCTCATCGTCGTGATACGCTCGACGGCGTGGATCAGGGCGGTCGAGGCGCGGATAAAAGACGATACGCCTTCTTGGAATCCTCGACTTTCCATCGATTTCACAAGGTCATCAAGGCCTTTGCCCAGCTTGTCGATCCACCCTTTTATAGGGCTTCCGTCTTTCAAAAGATTGTCAATGAGGTGCACAAATGCATTTGACAAGTCAGTCAGACTTGGCGTCAGTTTCGCAAGACCCCTTGCAAACGTGGCCTCAAGCTCCCGGCCTGCAAGTTCCATCTGCGTCGTAAATTCAGTCCACTTCTTGGCCATCGCTGGATCCAACGCTAGAGCGCTGGTCTTGCCTTCCCGATAAGCCCTGGTTCTTTCTGCGATCTCCTCACGCGGGATGCCGCGGATGGCCTTTGCCTGCTCCACCCCTAATCCAAGCTTTGTATATCCCAACGCCTCGAGCCGCTTGGCGAGTTGCTCATCCGGCGTTTTATCGACAAGCTCCTTGAACTTGGGAAGTGCCTCGGCAGCCGTCTCTGCTGCATCTCCGGTCGGCCGGTGGCCGATCAGATGGGCGATCTGTGCCTTGCCAACGGGAGTTGAGAGCGCCTCGCTGAAACCCTTGAGGATAGCCTCAGGATTACCAAGGGCGCGAAAGTTGGTAAGAAAGGAGGCTTGCTCGGTATAGCTGATACCAAGACCAGTAGCAGACGTTCTTTGGCCAGCTACGGAGGTCGCCATTCTATTGATGCCGAATAGCCCGCCAGCACCAACGATCCCAGCAAACAACGACGTCAACTTCGTCCATTTCAACAGGCTTTGGGTGGATCGGACGATGTTCGCGGCGAAAAGCTTGCCCTGCGTACCAAGCAACCCGAGTGAGATGGCGGCGCCCTCGAGGAGCTTGCCAACGCCTTCCTGCGCTTTCTCGATGCCTATCGAAGAATCGCCCGCCGCAGCTAGCCTAGAGCTGATTTTCTCGAAGTTCGTTTTTTGCTTTTCAATTTCCTGCCCGGCCGCCGTCCAATACGACGGCAGCGCCTTCATTACCTCTTGATGTTCATTGAACTTTTGGAGAAATCCCTGAAATGCAGAGTCGTCAATATCGATTTCCAGGATCGGACGATTGGCCATTACGGGCTCCCCGCCGCCGCCGCGTTGGCCGCGTCAACAGTGTTCCCACCTGGATTGTTGCGGATCGTTACTTTTGGCTTATTGGTAGTTAACTTATTGGTTACCTCAGGCGCCCGTCTAGACTCTTGCTCCCGTGGCTTTTCTATGGTTGGCCTATTATATAGCTCAAACATTCGCCTAGAATCTTGCTCGCGACGTTTCTGGATGCCACCAGCATACCCCTCAAAACTATATCCGTACCTGTTGCCTTCCTCTATCGAATGCGCTTGACGCCAGCCAGCCTCTGGACCTCCCCTGCCTTTATGCGTTTTTATCTCCTCACTGAAAAAATCCAGCTCGTGATGGACAGTATCGCCGCCGTGCCCAGCTAAGTAGCTTTGAAGTGCTGCGTAACGCTCCTTTCTCCATTGGAACAGCCCGTGCGCCGATCCTTGATCGCCACCCCCGCCAGCACTAGCAAGGGAAAAGGCCGGATCCTCCGTAAGTATCTGGCCAACTGCTGTTGAGGCACCCTCGGGAGTAAATCCTTTTTCCTTTATTAAATAATTCATGGCGTCTTGCGCGGCTTCGGTATTTCTCTTATTTATTCCGCTCCCGCCTCCACCAAGATCACTACCGCCCCCTGCGGGCCGGTGCCCGAATGCCCCACGTCCTGCGCCTCCTTCTCCGCCGCCTTCGCCGCGTAGGGAAAGGCCCGGAGCGCTACTAATGCCGCTGCTATCTGGAGTTCCGAACGACGCGGCTACCTGTGAGCTGGCGCCCGTGCCAATCCCTAGCCAACTCGCAAACTTGAGGATCCCGGTTACAAGGCTACCAAGACTTGCGGCAAGACTGCCGACCCCGGCGATGAAATCGTTCACCGTCTTCTGGAATTCAGGCTTGTCAATTTCGCCGGCGAGCCAATCTATTCCCTTGCCTAGATCGACGATCAGTGCGTCAAGTGGACCGCCCCTGGCCATGAATTTCTCAACGAGCTTCACCACTTCGGACGAGAGGTTTTTCAGCGGATCTGCAAGTCTTACAAGCCCCTTGACGAAGATCGTTTCGATCGAACGCGATGCACGTTCCATCTGCGTGGTGAAGTCGGTATAAGCTTTTTGATCAGCCGGCGAGAGGGCAAGCTCTTTGCGGAATTGCGGAACCTTACCGGCCATCTCCTCAATTTCTTCTGGATGGGTTTTAAGCCTCATCCTCTCTTCATGCGAGAAGATCTGTAACTGCGGGACGACGTCAAGCAGATCGGTGCGCGTCTTCGCTGCAATTTGCGCCCCCTTGCGTAAGGCCCTTATCGCTACGTCCGTAGTATCTCCTTTGAGTTCGGCTTGACTTAATCCTAGGCGCCGCAATTGCGGGCCCATACTCGAGATGTCTTCGCTGACGCGGCCTAGGAAACCCTCAGGATCGCCAAGCCTGCGGAAGGCAGTCGAGAAGGCAGCGCGTGATGCGTAATCAGTTCCTACCCCAAGCGCGCCTGTGCGTTGACCAGCAACAGAATGGGCAAGCCGATCGAAACCGAAGAGGCCACCGGCGCCTGTGACGACTCCGACAATACCAGTCCATTTAAGAAGTGACTCAGTCGCCGCGACGATGTTCTTGGCGACGCCGGCGGTGCTTAGCGCGAGGTCTTTCCAATAGCGTCCGGTTGATATTGTAATCTGGTGGAATTCTTTTGCGGAACCATGAATCGCGGCCATACTTCCGGAGACTAATCCAGCAGACGCTGCGGTTTCCTCGAACTTCGTTTTGACGGTTGCCGCCGATTGTCCTGCTTTCTTCCATAAGTCAGGAACGGTTGCGAGTATCGCGGCATATTTGGCAAATTTATCAGCGAAGTCCTGGAATTCTGCCGAATTGACATCGACGTCAATGTTCGTTTTAGCGGCCACCTAGCGCCTCCGCGATTTGTTTCAGAGACCCAATAATGGCGCGCTCTCTAAATTCCCGGGCCGAGCGATACTCGTAACCAAGCTCTCGCATGACCAGCGAGAAACCTTCAGTCGATGCCCACGCTAAACAGGTATCGGCGATCGTGGCTTCGTGGGCTCTGGCGGTTTGGCTGCCGAATTTGCGATCGCTGTCGATTTCGACAATGAAGCGCAGTACTCCGAACAGCTCAATGACTCTAAGCGCGCACCCCACAGTCTCGAGGCCCCGTCCAGTATCCCCCTCCGATCCGCTTTGCGATGCATGTGAGATGCTACAGAAAAAAAAGCCAAAGCATTTTCCACTTCCGACATATCATCTTCGTCGATGTGGCCTTTGGCAACGGCTTCGTGGATCGGGATTGTTTCCCACCCATTGGCGCCCAAAACGAGCACGTTAGTCAAGCGGCGGATTTCCTGCATGAGACCTCGCTCAACACCCTCTGGTCCATCCCACACATTCATTTCTATCGCGGTATCTTTGATGATCATAGCGGCCACACGCGGCCCAGACATAATACCAAGGCCTCCGCTGTATATCGTATTGAACGCCTTCGCCATCACCATGTAGTATCTCTCGAACACGGCTCGAGAAATTGGAATGGCGTAGACATGAACTATAGATCCGTCACCTCGCTCGATTGGCATTACCAAGTTTAGCGTGTTCTTATCGATTTGCATTTATTGCGCCTCCATGCGCAAAGACTATTCAGCGGTGAAATGATATGTGTTCCACCAATCGTCGTCCGTTAGTTTCCACGATACATAACATGCACCTGTCGGGATACCTTCCTTCACCTGCTCAACAATCATCGGCCTATTCTCGGATGCGACTATTTTCAGACGGATCAATCCTGTCGAACAACGCAGGCGAACCTCGACCTCTGAAGAGTCAGATGGCGCTGTAAAATATAGCCGAATATCGCGCACGCTACCCTTTCTAACCTTCCCTCCTACAGCCGGCACTGCATGGTCAAATGTTAAAATAGAGTGCGCAGTAGCCGCTTGAGCGGATAGAGAGAGCCAAAGCGCCCCAACAAGTATGCGGATTACGACCACAAACTTTGATTGATCTGATACATGCCCATCACCGTCACGGCGAAGCCAGCTTCGCGTCCGCTGAAATTCAGCGTATTCAGATTTGTGATTGCGGCGTTATCGATAAGGAACGGCGGCAAATTCGCCTGCGGCACATCGGGGCGAACCGTTCCGCTACCAAGCAATGTCGATTGCTCCCATACCAATTTATATGCCGCTGCCAAGCTCTGCGACCGGACCATATGAATGACCAGGCGCAATGGCATCCATGGCTCTGGAGATGTAACAAACCCAGTCATCGCCGGTATCATCGTTGTCATAACGCCCTCGAGCGTCATGTCGATTGCTTCCGGCATAAGATATGACGGCGTGACATTCAGCGCCGGGAAATTATTCCACACAACTGAGGCAAGTAGCCTGTTGATTGTGCCAAGAGGTATCTGTGGATTAGCCATATGTTAGTCTTTCTCTCTCACGACGACGCCAATCATGTGATTACGAACTGGGATACGATAAGATTGAATACGATATTGGCGAAGCCGCGCGATGGCGTGTAGATAACGGAAAAGCCAGCGTATCGGCCGATCTTATAATCGCTGGGGTTTTCCTCGCTGTACCGGATAAACGGAACCGCATTTACGACGGTGAAACCTATGAAATTCTGATCGCCAAGAGCGGTACTCAGCACAGGGCCGTCTAGAGCCACCTGGATGGATGGGAACAACGCCAACCCAAAAGTCACAGCAGAATTCATTGTGCTAGCAATGACGCTCTGCAGAACATTGATGCCAGCCTGATTGTAGTACAGAGGGTTGACCGCGTTGTTCGAGCCGTTGATTATCGCGTTCGACACATTAAGATCGACATTGATCTGTACCCAATCCACCGAATACCAATAAGTTATATCGTTCCCATCCATGGTCGTGCCATAGAGAAGTACGGCTCCGGCAATTCCGCCCTCGGCGCCAGTGCCGACGATATTTACAAAGGCATTCGCGTATGTCGTCAGAAGCGCTGAATTTCCCATCGTTGGGTACGGTGTCACGCCAAACAGGAAGGTGAAGCGGAACGGAGTAACCTTATTCGTGGTGCTTGGCAGCTGGTGCAACACATTCCAAAATGCGGCTGCCAGGCTGAATTCAGTTGACGGTATGCCTGGCGCCTCGATCAACCCGACCACGCTCTTCATCAAAGGAGTGAAGGTCGTATAGTTGCTGTTTGTCATCGTGACGTAGAAATACGTCTTTGCGGTTGACGCCTCGAAATTGGCTACCATTGTCACGAACGTCGGCGCGCTCGCCCATCCACGCGGCACCAGGTAGGCATAGAAGAACTGGGGAGTGTTATTGATCCAGGTAGTCAGATATGTCACACCATCTGCCGCATTACCTGGCCCTAGCTCAAGCACATAGACAGACTGCGCGCTGCCTTGAGCAAAGAACGTCGTGGCCATCGCATTGAGTTCCGCGACATCCTCGAGGGTATAGGTGCCGACCGAGGATGTGCTGCCTGGATTAACGGCAAGAGGATAGGTGAAGG
>WNGI01001435.1_pt1 | contig 20756 bp, 15 predicted proteins | sample 5400621 | NCBI WGS metagenome assembly WNGI01 (sample SAMN13153374, study PRJNA577476) | soil metagenome | isolation source: 20 cm soil or saprolite under Garry oak tree replicate 1 | place: USA:California | collected 2016-06-15
ACCCCCGCCTGGCGGAGCATCTGGTCCACCAGCGTGGTTTTGCCGTGGTCGACGTGGGCGATGATGGCGATGTTACGGATCTTCACTGTGTTACGGCCCCCTTAATGAGGGGCGCAGTATAAACGGATGCTTAGGGGCGGTAAAGGGGCGGAAGGGGGCGGTAGGGCCTTACCGCCTCCTACCGCCCCCTACCGCCTCTATTCACAAGTCGGTTCTCTCTCCAGCTGTACCGTGACGTGGTTGATGCCGAGAGCCTGCATGCGCTCCTGAACCTCCTCCAGCACGGGCTGATTGTCACTGGGATTCTTCACCACGAGGTGGCCGCTCATAGCGACGACGCCGCTCGTCACGGTCCACAGATGCAAGTCGTGGACCGATTCGACCCCCGGCACCGCCGCGATGCGGTCGTGGACGTCGGACAGCGCGATATGGCGGGGCGTGGCTTCGAGCAGCACGTCCGTGCTTTCCTTGACGAGGCGCCACGCACTGACGAGGACGAGTCCCCCGATCAGCACGGAGATCAGCGGATCCGCCATGACCCACCCCGATGCCAGCACGATGATGCCCGCCGCAAGCGCGCCGGCCGATCCGAGCAAATCGCCCAGAACGTGCAGGTACGCGCCGCGGTGATTGAGCGAATGCTCGTGACCGCGATGCAGCACGACGACCGCCACGAGATTCGCCGCGAATCCGACCGCGGCGACGCCGAGCAGGACAGGGGCGTTGACGAGCTGCGGGGCGCGCAGGCGGTGCCAGGCCTCGATGCCGATGCCGAGCGCAATCGCGAACAGCACCGCGCCGTTGACGAGCGCGGCCAGGATCTCGAGCCGCAGGTAGCCGAACGAGCGTTGTGGCGTCGCAGGCCGTTGCGCGATCCAGGCCGCAATCAACGCGAGGCCGAGTGCCGCGACGTCGGCCAGCATGTGCGCGGCGTCGGCGAGCAGGGCGAGCGAGCCAGCGATCCAGCCGCCGATCAGCTCGACCAGCATGACGACCGCCGTGATCGCGAGCGCAAGGGTAAGTCGCCGTCGAGTCTCGACGTTGAGGGGCGCGCGATAGGTACAGTGGGCTTCAGCGGGCAGCACGGATGTGTCCTCGGCGCAAATCTAATACTATTAGGCCGTGAACGTCCTGGTGTTGCGGCTGCTGGCCATCACCGCGCTCGTGGTGGCCAATGCGTTCTTCGTGGCGGCCGAATTCGCGCTCGTCGCATCGCGCCGCACGCGGATCGAGGCGATGGTGCGGCGCGGGGACCGCAGGGCGCGCACCGTCCGCAAGGCGCTCGGCGACCTCTACCAGCTCCTGTCTGCCACGCAGCTTGGCATCACGCTCACATCGATCCTGCTCGGCTACGTCGCGGAGGATACCGTGGCGCATTTTTTCCGCGACTGGTTTGCCGCCCTCCCGGCGAGCCTCAACTTCCTCACGCGCGGCGGCATCGCATCGGTCGTCGCGGTTGCATCGATCTCGTTTCTCCACGTCGTATTCGGCGAGCTCGTGCCGAAGGCGTGGGCCATCACCTATCCCGAAGGGACCAGCCGCTGGGTCGCCGCACCGCTGATCACCTTTTCCTGGATCACCCGGCCGTTCAACTTTTTCCTGAACGTGAGCGCGCGCGCGGTGCTGCGGGTGATCGGGATCAAAAGCACGAACCCCGGGCAGGACCGCGTTCACTCACCCGAAGAGCTCCGCATGCTCGTCGAACAGAGCCACAAGACCGGCGGCCTGGGCGCGGGGGACGCGCGCCTCCTCGAAGGCGTGTTCGAGTTCAGCGAAAAGAATGCGCGTGAGGTCATGACGCCCCGCACTCAGATCGTCGCGCTGCCCGCCGAGGCCTCCCTGGCCGAGGCGGCCGACCGCGTCGCGGCGGCCGGACGCTCACGCTATCCTGTGACCGGTGACTCGCTCGACGATGTCGTCGGCATCGTGCATGCCAAAGACATCTTGCGTGGCTTGCTGTCGGGATCCGATGCGCCGGTCCAGGACATCGCGCGGCCCGCGTTCTTCGTGCCCGGCACGCGCGAGGTGGAAGACGTCCTGGCCGATATGAAGCGCCAGAAAGTGCACCTGGCAATTGTGCTGGATGAGTTCGGTGGGACAGCCGGGCTGGTGACGATGGAGGATTTACTCGAGGAGATCGTCGGACCCATCTACGACGAGTACGACCAGACCCCGGTCGACAGACCCAGCGCGGCCGCGAGCACCAGCGGCGGCGTGCCGATTCTCGCCGGCGGCATGGAGATCAGCGACGTCAATCGCGTGCTCAAGCTGAAGCTCGACGCGACCGACTACACGACCATCGGCGGGCTGCTGTTCGGACGGCTCGGTCGCCTCCCCAAGGTCGGCGATCGCGTCAACTTGCAGGGTGCGACGTTCGAAATTCTGGAGATGGATGGCCGGCGCGTGGGACGGGTCCGCGTCTGGCCGGCAACCACACCCGTGCCGGAGCCGTCGAGCTAGGCGCGAACCGCCTTTGCCTGGCGCGCGTTGGTCAGCTGGACCGCCAGTTCGAGCGACGCCCGCATCGAGCCCGCGTCCGCGATTCCCTTGCCCGCAATGTCGAACGCCGTACCGTGATCGGGCGACGTGCGAATGAACGGCAGGCCCAGCGTCACGTTCACGCCCGTCCCGAATCCCGAGACCTTCACCGCCGTCATCCCCACATCGTGGTACGGCGCAAGCACGGCGTCAAACTCGCCGCGCAGCGCGCGGACGAACACCGTATCGGCGGGCAACGGGCCGGCGGCGTCGAGCGCGGCGGCGGCGGGTCTGAGCAACCGCTCATCTTCGTCACCAAACAAGCCGCCCTCGCCGGCGTGCGGATTGAGCGCGCACAGCGCGAGTCGCGGGGTGCTGATTCCCCACCATTGTTGCAGCGCGGCGGTCGCGATACGCCCCGCTTCCACGACGCGGTCGGTCGTGACGCTCGCGATGGCGTCGCGCAGCGACAAATGCGTCGTCACGAGCACGACCCGCAGCCGCCCGGTCGTCAACATCATGGCGACGGGGATGTCGCCCGCGACGTGAGCGAGAAACTCGGTGATGCCCGGAAAGCGATACCCGGCGGCGTGCAGCGCGGACTTGTTGACCGGCCCGGTGACGATGGCGTCGGCCTCGCCGCTCAATGCGAGCCGTGCCGCCGCCTCGATGGTCTGAGCCGCGACCCGGCCCGCCTCGACCTCGCTCGGCGTGCCGTCTTCCAAGCCCCCCACGATCCGCACGTCGGCATCGAGCGGCTGTCGCAGCGCTTTGCGGACGACCTCGGGCCCGATTCCACGCGGGTCGCCAACCGCAACGGCGAGGCGCGGACGGGAAGCGGTCGAAGCAGGGGCAGCGCTACCCACGACTAGAGCCGGATGTCGACGTAGATCTGCCGCTTGAGCTGCTCGATGAAATGCTTGATCGCCAGCTGATCGCCGAGCGACTGACGGATACGCATCTTCACATCTTCGTAGGAGAGATCGCCGGCGTCCCGCCGCGCCGTCACCTCGAGCACGACGAACTTCGGCCGAGGCGTATCCGCGCCTTCCGTGATGACCGCCTTCAGGCCCACCGTGGTGTCACTCGAGAGCACCTTCTGATATTCCGGCGCCAAATCCGTGAAGGGCGCATCCTCGGCGAGCTTGGGTTCCTGCGGATCCGCGTAGATCCTGGCGAGCGAATCGAAGGACATGTGCCCCGCGCCGCGAACGAGGCGGTCGTGCAGCGTGTCTGCCCGGGCTCGCGCGATCACGATCTGACCCTGGCTGACCTCGGGCACGATCAAGATGTGACGCGCCAGCACCTCCGCGGGCTGGTTCCGCTCGACGTCGATGATGTGAAATCCGAACGGCGTCTCGACCGGGGGCGAGATCTCACCAGGGCGGAGACGAAAGGCAAAGTCCTCGAATTCCTTGACCATGACGCCGCGGCGGAACCAGCCGAGCTCACCGCCCTGTGCGGCGGAGGCGCTGTCGCCCGAAAACTGTTTGGCGGCCGCCGCGAAGTCGGCTCCTTTGCGGAGCTCGACGACAAGCGAGTCGGCAAGCTTGAGCGCGCGTAGCCGTGCCGCCGAATCGGCCACCGGCTTGATCACGATCTGCCGGAACGAGACCGTGGCGGGTCGCTTGGGCTGCTGATCCCTGTTCTGCTCCCAGAACTCCCGCATCTGCTCGTCGGTCGGCGGAATCGGCCGCAGCTTGCCCTTCTGACGCTGCGCCTCGATCAGGCGCTGGGCGTATAGTTGCCGCCGCTGCTCGTCGGCCAGCCAGCGACGCCATTCCTCCACCGACCCGAAGCGCGCTTGCCGGATCTGGTCGCGAAAATCGTTCTCGGAGCTGAATTGCTTGCGGACGTTCTGATACGTCTGCTCGACCTGATCGAGCACCTCCTGATCTGTGACCTTGATCGAGGTGTCCCGCTGCGCCTGCTGCACCAGAATTTCGAGCTCGATGAGCCGGTCGAGGACTTGGCGGCGCATCGCCGCGAGACCCGCGGCATCGGTCGGCAGCTGCGCGCCCTGCGCCTGCTGCTGGACCATTTCCTCTTCGATTTGCGACGCCAGAATGGGACGCGTCCCGACGATGGCGACGATACGATCGAGCGGCTGTTCCTGGGCTCCCAGCGTGGTCACGCCGCATGAGACCAGGAGAGCGAGCAGCGCTTTTCTCACGGCGTCTGGCTCCTCGTCGTGTCGATCGGCGCGGGCCCGGGCGCCGGCCTCAGCTGCGGTGCCGATGAAGCGGGCGTTGAATCGGCCCGAATCTCCTGACCGCGCTCTACCGCGCGCCGGACGCCGGCCTCATCCACATCCCAGCTGGCATCCGCAAGCAGCGTGTCGGCAAGGAATGAGGGCAGCGGGAAAAACCGCGCCCGTCCGTGGAACACGCGCTCGAAGTAATCGTTCACGCGGCCAAGCGCGAAGTTCACGCGGTCCTCGCTCGATTTGCCGGCTGAATCGCGCAGCGCTGCGGGCGTCAGATTCACGAACGATTCGATCATCGCGAGCGTCGAGTCGTGTTCGTCCCGCACGTGCTTCCAGTCCTCGGCGGTCAGCGGCACCTTCGCCGAATCGGCCTGGTCCAGCATTAGCTGCTGCTGCGCCAGCGACTTCAGGAACTGGCTGATTTGATCGTTATTAGCCTGCGGCAACGCCTGCAGGATCTGCGGGTCGAGGGCCCCGAGCCAGCGGACGAAGTCCCGCACCTTCATTGACCCGCCACGCCACTTCACGAGCACCCGGCCGCTGGTCCGCGCCGCGTCGATATCCTGCACCGCCGCCTTGACGTACTCGGGTGCGCGCTTCACGACCGCAATCTTGCGCTTGGTGTTGAGGCTATCGACGTACAGCGAGTCGCCTTGCCGCGCGATCCTGTCCTGGAGCCCGACGCGGAACGAATCCCGCACTTCGGCAAGCGGCGGACGCCGAATGATGTGATAACCAAATTGAGTCTTCACCACCGGACTCACGCCGCCGGGGGCGAGCTGCCACGCGGCATCCTCGAATTGCGGCACGAACTGACCACGCATCGACACGCCGAGTGATCCACCGGCGGTCTTCGACCCCGGATCATCGGAGTACCGCGTGGCGAGCTGCGCGAACCCGGCGCCGGCCGTGCGCGCCTGCGCCAGCACCTGATCGGCCTGCCGCCGCTTCTGTGCATCAGTCCGGTGCGTGGCCGCCGAGTCGCTCGCGCCGACTCCCGCCGGTCCGTTGGACTGCGGCACCTGGAACAAGATGTGCTGGAAGATGCGCATCTGACCCGCTTGATATGCCGAGTCGACCTCCTGGCCCGTCAGCGTCTGAGTCGCCGCCAGCCGCTCGTGGAAGTGCTGCCACTTGAGCCGCGACACGACGGGCCACATCACCGTCGCGACCGTTGCCGAGTCGCGGAGGTCCTTGCCGCTCGCCAGCGCCTCGGCGAGCAGGGAATACTCCACCCAGTAGCGGGACACGCGACTCAGCGTCAGCGGATCGAGCGGGACCTGCTTGCTCGCGCCCGCCCATTCCGCAAGTTGCGACACCGTCAACGTCTGGTCGTTGGCGCGAGCGACCACGTCGGCGCGCGACGAAAACGCGTCGCGCAAGGCGTTACACCCGGCCAGCATCGCGAGGGTCGGCACCACCAACACCAGACTCAAACGTCGCATCCGTTTCCTCTTTCCCTATGAACGATGATGATCCCGCAGAACGGCCGTGAGCGCCCGGACCAACCCGGGGCCGATCGACTCTCCGCCGAGCCGGCGGAGCCTGAGGGAGAGCGGCACGGCGCGCCGCACATCCGCTTCGAACTGCACCGCCTCGAGCGCCACCTGCAGGCCCGCCAGTCGCGGCGCGGCATCGCGCCGGAAGGTGAGCCGCGCCTCATCGCCCTTGATCAGCACCGTCTCCAGACCGGCCCGGGCACCCAGCGCGCGCAGCTCGGCGACGAGGAGCGACCGCTCGGCTTCCGCCGGTAACGGCCCGAACCGGTCACGCAGCTCGTCACGAACGGCTTGAATCTCACCTGGTTGCTCTGCCCGCGCCAGCCGCCGGTAGAGATCGAGCTTGACGTCGTTGTCCGGGACGTACTCGTCCGGTAAATGCGCCGGCGCATCGAGCGTGACGTCGGGCGGGGAAAACTGCTCCCCGCCGCGAGCTCCCTGCTCGCCCTGTTTCAGTCCCCGTACGGTCTCTTCCAACCACCGGAGATACATGTCGAATCCGACGGCTTGTACATGCCCCGACTGCTCGCCGCCGAGCAGGTTGCCGGCGCCCCGCAGTTCCAGATCGCGGAGCGCAATGCGATAACCCGATCCCAAATCCGTATGATGCTCGAGCACCTGCAAACGTTCCTCCGCCTGGGCGTCGACAAGATCGGGAACGAGCAGGTAACAGAAGGCGCGACGGTGACTCCGCCCCACCCGCCCCCGCAACTGGTAAAGCTGTGCGAGACCGAGGCGGTCCGCGCGGTCCACGATCATCGTGTTCGCGTTGGGTACATCGAGCCCCGACTCGACGATCATGGTGGACACGAGCACATCCACTTCGCCTCGAACGAACCGGCCCATCACCGCTTCGAGATCGGCTTCGCGCATCTGGCCGTGAGCGACGGCAAGTCGCGCCCGCGGCGCCAGTGATTGCACGCGTGCCGCGACCGTTTCGATCGTCTCGATGCGGTTGTGAACGAAATAGACCTGTCCACCTCTGTCGATCTCGCGCGCGAGCGCCTCCTCGAGCAGCGCGTCATCCCAGGGCTCGACGAATGTGAGCACGGGCGAGCGGTCCTTCGGCGCTGTCTCGAGCAGCGCGAGATCGCGCAGTCCTGCGAGCGAGAGGTGCAGTGTCCTGGGGATGGGGGTCGCAGTCAACGTCAGCACGTCCACACTGAGCTTCAGCGCCTTCAACCGCTCCTTGTGCCGGACGCCGAACCGGTGTTCTTCGTCCACGACCAAGAGTCCAAGATCCTTGAAGGTCACGTCCGATGACAGCAGCCGGTGCGTCCCGATCACGACATCGACTTCACCGGCGGCAATGCGCTGGACAAGTGGCGCCGTCTCCTTCGCGCTGCGAAAGCGCGACAAGACCTCGATCCGTACCGGGTAGTCGGCCAGCCGTTCGCGAAACGTCCGGCCGTGCTGCTCCGCGAGAATCGTCGTTGGTACCAGCACCGCCACCTGCTTCCCTGCCTGGACGGCCTTGAACGCGGCGCGCACCGCGACCTCGGTCTTACCGTACCCGACGTCGCCGACGAGCAGACGATCCATCGGCCGGGGCCGCTCCATGTCACGCTTCACCTCGTCCGAGGCACGCCGCTGATCGGGGGTGTCTTCATAGAGGAAGGCGGACTCGAGCTCACGCTGCCACGGCGTATCCGAAGGAAACGCATACCCGTGCGCCAGCTGGCGGCGGGCGTAGAGGTCGAGCAGCTCCGCGGCCATCACGCGGATCGCGGCGCGCGTCTTGTCGCGTTGGCGCTGCCATGTCGTCGCGCCGAGCCGGTGCAGCCGAGGGGGCGGAGCATCACCATCGCCCACGGTGCGGTAGGGCTCGAGCTGATCGATCCGATAGAGAGGGACGTTGAGCCGGTCCCCGCCCTCGTACTCCACCACCGCGACCTCGAGCGTGGCGCCATCCGCCCCCACGGCGATGGTCTGTAGGCCGCGATAGATGCCGATCCCATGCTCCAAATGGACGACGTACCCGCCGGGCGTCAGTGGCCGTGAGGCCGCCGTCGTGACAGCGCTCCGATAGCGCCGCGGGCGCCGCAGGCGGCGCGCGCGCCGGAAGATCTCGTGATCGGTGAGGACCCGCAGCGTCGGCATGATGAAACCGCCGTCGAGCGCTCCGACCGCAAGTGTCGCGCGATCGGCTCCCACATCCAGCAGCTCGTCCAGTCGCTCGAGCTGTCCTTCGTTGTCGCACAGAATCACCGTCGCTGGCGGCTCCGCAACGATCTGCCGGAGGCGCTTCAGATCGCGATCGACATGCTCCGGTGGCGCGAGCGGGAAGCGCTGCTCGGTCTCGGCATCCGACAGCACGACGCGCGCCAGACTATCCATACTCGTCCGCCACTTCCGGGGGTCGATGAGCAGGTCATCGCGTGATGGCGGCTCCTCGCCCATCCGCCGCGCAACCTCGAGATGGTGCGCCGCGTCAGCCCATGCACGCTCGACCTCGCGCTCGACGGCGGATTCCTGATCGGCGACGAGCACCGTGTCTGTTGGAAGAAGTTCCAGAAGGTTCGAGAGTCGTGGCGCAGCATCCTGGCCACGAGCGTCCCGCAGCGATTCCGCGCGCACTGGCAGCACCGTCACACGGTCCAACGCGGCACCGGACCGTTGCGTGTCGAGGTCGAAGCTCCGGACCGACGCGACATCGTCGCCCCACCACTCGATTCTCGCCGGCGCCGCCATCCCGAATCCGTACACATCGAGGATGCCGCCGCGGACGCTGTACTGGGCAACTTCAGTGACGGTGGGGACGCGCTCGTATCCCATCCCATCGAGACGCTGCGTCGTGTCCGTGAGCCGCCGCTCCTCTTTGCTGACTTCGATCACCAGTCGAGCCTCCTCGAGAGCCGCCGGCACGGCGGTGCGCTCCGCCGTCGCTCGCGCCGTCGTGACGAGCACGCGCACCGCACCGCGCATCAGCGCCGCGAGTGTTTCGATGCGCTCGCCGGCGAGCTCGTAGTGCGGCTCCTCCGCACCGAGCGACTCGCGCTGGGGATAGAGCGCGACCGATTCCAATCCCAGCAGCGTCTGGAGATCCGCAAGCCAGCGCTCGCCATCGGCCGGCGTCGGAGCAACGATCGTGAAAACGCGCTGCGGCAGCAGTCGAGCGAGGGTCGCCACCAGCACGGCGCCGCTCGAGCCCGGCAACCCACCCAGTCCGATGCGCTTGCCAGGAGCCGGCAGGCGCTCGATGAGCGAGCGTGTCGCGGGCAGTTCCTGGAACTTCTCGAGGAGGAAGTCGAGCGCCATCAGCGTGTGCGGGTGGCAACTCCCAGCTCTGCGGCGGCGAGCAGGAGCGCCAGAACGAGCAGGAGCCCGCTGGCGTCGGCCCGCCGCGTGGCTGAGAAGCGCTCTATGGCAAACCGGTCGGCATCGAGCACTTCGGCGTGAGCCTTACCACCGAGGGCGTCCGTCGCGAGCGATGTAGTCGCAGGGGTCAGGTCGGACTCGCGTCCATCCAGCCCGAACACCGTCGCGCCGATCGTATCGGTGCCGCGAGTGCGAAACTCGACGCGGGGCGCGCCTTCCGACGTGGCAACGTCCGCTTCACCGACCACGACGCGATTCACGAGCGCATCGATGAATGGCACGAACCCCGGCGACGCAGGAAGTGCGGTCCACGATGTATCGAGGCGGCTGCCGAGTAGAACGATGTCGCCTGAGCGCACAAGCCAGGGATCACTATTGACCGTCGCCAGCACGCCCTCCGCTCCCGCTCCCTGTTCTCCGCTCCCTCCTCCCATGCCCTCGAGGCGATAGCGTCGCGCGGCTGTCACACCATTGAGGAATGGCAATGCCGGTGACGCGATCACGCCTGGCGTACCCATCTGGCTCCAACGCCACGGGACACCACGAGCGGCGATCGCTCGATTGGCCTGCCCGAGAAGGGCCGGATCCGCGGGCGGCTGCATGACGGCGTGGGCGCCATTGGGCGGCGGCGTCTCGCCGCTGCCGATCACGACGTCCCGCCCCGTCACGGCGCGCTTGCCCTCCTGCAGCACCGCCAGCGCAGCGGCAACGAACGCGCCGGCGTCGGGCGTGGCCATCACGCGGGCTGGGGGCGCCACGCGCCACGCAAACGGCCGCCGGTCGTCTGCCCGCAGCTCGTCCGGCTCGAGCGCCGCTTCTCCCACCCACCAGCCGGCCGCCAGCGATTGGGCCGGGAGCGATACGGTGACGGCGGATCGCGCAGTTCCATCAGCGCGATCGGATGTAGCGAGACCGCGTGCGGCGATTTCGCCGCGGCCCTGCCGGCCTGTGCCGATGCGAATCGTCACCGGAACGGGTTGCGGCGCTCCGCCATGATCGTCCGACGAGCCGCTCAACTCGATGGTTGCCGCGCCTTCAGACACGGTCACCGCCGCGATCCCGCGATTGGTGACAGCGCGCCCCGCCGCGAGCGCCAGCACGCGGACCCCACTCGGCACATCCGCATGACCGTTCGCGAGCGCAGTGCGCTGCAGGTCACTAAGAACGTGCACTTCGCGACCGGCGAGGGGCTGCGCGTTTACGACGCGCGCCGCGCGCTCGACGGCCTGCACCAGATCCAGCCGCTGCCAGCCCGGCCGGGTGCTGTCGATCGTTGCGAGCAGCGCTTCGCGGGTACCGCCGCGCACCACGCCGTCGCAGAGTATCAGCCAGACCCGATCCGCCGGCGTGGTGCGCGCGAGCGACGAGCGCGCAATCACGCGCAGCCGGTCTAACACGAGCCCGCCGTCGACGATCGCGCTCGAGGATGGAGAGTTGTCGAATATGATCACGGCCGCCGTCGGTTGGTGCGCCCCTCCACCCCGCAGCGGGACGAGCGGGCGAGCCGCGGCAAGTACGACCGCCATGATCAGCGCCGTGCGGAGAATGAGGAGCAGCAGGTGCCGCAACTTTAGCCGGCGCGCACTCTCGCGCTCCGCCGCGCTCAGATACCGGACCGGTGGGAAATCGACCTCAGGAGGAACCCGCCGCTGCAGCAGGTGGAGCAATGCCGGGATGGCGGCCGCTACGAGTCCCAGCAATGCCAACGGATGAATGAAGGTCACGTCAGCAAACGGAGCGCGAGGCCGAATGGCATGTCGGTCTGAACATGATGGTATCCGATCCCGTGGCGGCGGCAGGCCTTGCGCCATGCCGCGATCTCTCGACGCACGGTGTCGGCGTACGCCCGTGCCAGTTCGCGCGGCCGCACCACGACGCTCATCGTAGACTCCGGATCTCGGAACCGGACTTCCGGCGGGCCGGTCAGCTCCACCTCGGCGGGATCCATCAGATGAAAGACGACCACTTGATGTCCGCGGTGGTGCAGGTACCGCAGTGCCGCGAGCGCCAGCTCCCGATCGAACAACAAGTCGGACAACAGAACCACGAGACCGCGGCGCGTCAGCAGAGCGGTCAGGCGTTGGAGAGCGGCGTGCGCGGCGGTGCCCAGGCCGTCGGGTGTGTCGAGTAACCCTCGGACGATTCGGGTCCACTGCCCCGTCTTCACGCGTGCGGGGATTACCTGCCGGACCTGATCGTCAAACGTGACGAGCCCCGTCGCATCGCGCTGCCGCAGCAGAATGAGCGCCAGCGCCGCCGCGAGGCGGTCGGCGTATGCACGCTTGGTCAAGCGTTCCGGCGCGCCTTGCCACGCCATCGACCGGCTCGCATCGACCAGGATCATGGCGCGTAGGTTCGTCTCTTCCTCGAACTGCTTGACGAACAGGCGGTCCGAGCGACCGAGGATGCGCCAGTCCAAGTAGCGCAGCTCATCGCCCGCCTGATACGCGCGGTGCTCGGTGAATTCCACCGAGAACCCGCGAAATGGTGACCGATGCACACCAGCCAGGAAACCCTCGACCACGCCTTGAGCCACGATCTCGATGCCGCCGAGCCGAGCGACTTCAGCCGGGTCGAGCAGATCTAGGCGCTGAGCCAAGGAATGTCCTTGCAAGGGGACAGGTGGGATGCGGTCCAACGCTGCCAAGTCATTATAACGGTATAATTTAGCCTTATTTTGTTGCTGGCACAGTCTCTGCCTAAGCCCGGGCGGGAGGCACCATGTTCACAAACCTATCGCTGCTCACCCTGGCGTTCCTGTCCACCGCAACGGTGCGGGACCCGAGTCTCTATCGGCCCCGCATCGAACTGTGGACCAACAAGGGAGACGCGGCCGTTTATACCCGCGGCGACCGGGTCCGGGTGTTCTTCCGCCTCGACCAGGACGCTTACGTCACGATCTTCCGCGTTGACACGGATGGTCGCGTGCGCGTGTTGTTCCCGCGCGATCCCTGGGAAGACAACTTCGCGCGCGGCGGTGCCGATCTCGAGGTCGATGGGCGCGAGCTGAGAAGCGATGCGTTCGCGATCGATGATTATGCCGGCGTCGGCTACCTGTTCGCCGTCGCTTCCGCTGATCCTTTCGTCTACGACCAGATCGAAAGCGGCGATCACTGGGACTATCGGGTCATTGCAGACGGCCGTGTCAAAGGTGATCCGTACGTCGCCCTGACCGATCTCGCCCAGCGGATCGTTCCCGACGGTTATGCCGATTGGGACTACGACGTCGTCTCCTACAACGTCGGGCAGCACTATGACTATCCGCGCTTCCTGTGCTACGACTGCCACAGCTATGTGAGCTACTCGAACTGGGATCCGTACTACTACTCGTGCGTGCGGTTCCGGATGTTCGTCTACGACGATCCCTGGTACTATCCGTATCGCTACTACGGCGGCGGCAACGTTGTGTTCGTGCGGCCCTATCGCCCGCAGCCCCGCTACATCTTTAAGGATTGGGGCAGCGACCGTCCCAGCCGGGAGAGCTTCGTCTCGCGCGAACGGGAGCGTCCGGTGAACGACAATGGACGCCGCGGGGTGACCGGCCGGGATCTCGGCGGACTCGGCATCACTCCGCCACCCAGTGTTCGCGACCGTCGCGATGGGACGTTCCGACCCGCGGTCGACGGCAACAGCGGCAGCGACAACCGGCGAGGCAACGTCGGCGAGGTGCGGCGTGACCGCCCCGATCCAGCGAACGACCGCGGGACCAAGCCATCGGATCGGCGCCTGCTCATCGAGCCGAGCGATCAGCCTCGTGTGCTGCCCCGCCGCGACGAGCCGCGGGTCGAGCCTCAGCAGGACGAGCCGCGGCGAGTCGAGCCCCGGAACGAGCCGCGCAGTGAGCCGCGCCGGGTTGAGCCACGCAACGAACCGCGCAACGAACCGCGGAACGAGCCACGCAGTGAGCCGCGTCGCGTAGAGCCGCGGAACGAGCCACGCAGTCAACCGGAGCCTCGCGCGGAGCCGCGGCGCGATCCTCCACGGGAATCGCCCAAGCCGCGGAACGAGCCTGAGGTCCGGCGGCGCAAGCCCTGACCATTCATACTGAAACCTGACGCGCCCGATCGTAGTCACCCGCGACCGGGCGCGTTAGGTTTCCTTCCCCTTTTTTCTTGTCGAGGTTTCTTGTTCGCTTTCCTACTGCTCTTGCAGGCGCAGGCTCCCCTGCAGCGCGCCGCGCAAACGATTTCCCCCGACGACATCCGCCGCCGGATCGGCATAATCGCTGACGATTCGATGCGCGGCCGCGACACGCCGAGCCCCGAGCTGGACAAGGTCGCGCAGTACATCGCCGGCGAGTACCGCCGCCTGGGACTCAAGCCGGGCGGCGATCGCGGCGGCTTCATTCAACGCTATTCGATCGATCGCGTGAGGGTACTCGGCGATAGCTCGGCGGCGTTCGTGCACGGTGGTGCTGGAGCAACGCTCAAGTACGGCCCTGATTTCATTCTGGCCGACAACATGTTCGAGAGCGGCGACTATGCTGGCGAGATCGTGCTGGTTTCGGGACCGCTCGCCGCCGCGACGGCCGATACCGCTGCGCTGGCGGGGAAGATGCTCGTTCTGGCGATTCCCCGCCTGCGCGGCGCCGACCGTGACCGCGTGTTTGGCTGGAAGCCGTCTGGCATCGTGCTGCTCGCGAACGCTCCCGACTCTGGATGGGCACAGATCGTCAGCCGCAACGATCGGCCACAGATGCGTAACCCAAGCCGCGACGTCGGTGGCCCGTTGACGCTGGTCATCCGGGCTTCGTCGTTGGCACCGCTCCTCGCGTCGCTGGGCGGCGACCCGGCTGCGGCGCAGGGCGCCACAACGTTTTCCGTAAAGCCACTCGGTGGCGCGCAATTGCACGTGCATGCGCGGATTGACCCGGTAGAAAAGAACTCCGCGCCCAACGTGGTCGGGATCCTGGAGGGCAGCGACCCGGTGCTCAAGAACGAATACGTTGTGTTCAGCGCTCACATGGATCACGTCGGCGTCGCCGGTCCACGCGGCAGCGGTGGCTGCCGGGCACAGGGTGCGGACTCGATCTGCAACGGCGCGGACGACGATGGATCGGGGACCGTTGCGGTCGTTGAAATTGCCGAGGCCTTCGCGCGGCTCAACCCGCGGCCGAAGCGGTCGGTCATCTTTTTGAACGTGAGTGGCGAGGAAAAAGGACTCTGGGGAAGCGAGTACTTCTCAAATCATCCGGCCGTGCCGATGACAAACATCGTCGCCGATCTCAACATCGACATGATTGGCCGCAACTGGAAAGATACGATCGTCGCGATCGGCAAGGAGCACTCGGACCTCGGCGCAACACTGAATCGCGTCGGGGCGGCCCATCCGGAGCTGAACATGCGCCCGATCGACGACATCTGGCCCGACGAGAACTTCTATTTCCGGTCCGACCACTACAACTTCGCGCGGAAGGGCGTGCCGATCCTGTTCTTCTTCAACGGCACGCATCCCGATTACCACCAGGTGAGTGACTCGCCCGACAAGATCGACGCCGAGAAGGAATCGCGCGTCGCGCAGCTCATCTTCTATCTCGGCGTCGATGTGGCGAATGCCGCTGAGCGCCCGAAGTGGAATCCCGACAGCTACAAGCGAATCGTAGTCGGTAATTAGGCGCTAGGTATGCCGTAAGTCCAACCTAGCAACCGGCCTCTGGCGCACGCGTCACCGGATCGCAATTCTTTCGAAAATGCGTGTCTTGATCGTTGAGGACGATCCGGCGCTCGCCGGATTGCTGCGTGACGGCCTGCGCCAGCACCGCATCGATCCGACGGTCGCGACCGGCTTCGCGGAGGGACGCGAGCAGGCGCTGGCCGGTGACTACGATGTGGTGATCCTCGACGTTCGCCTGCCGGGCGGCACCGGCTACGATCTGTGCGCCGATTTACGGCGCGAGAACGTCGCCGTCCCCGTCCTGATGTTGACCGCACTCGATTCCGTCGATGACCGGGTACGCGGCCTCGCGGTGGGGGCAGACGATTATCTCACGAAGCCTTTCGCGTTTCGCGAGCTGATCGCCAGGCTGCAAGCACTCGCCCGCCGGCGTGCGCTGAGCCTGACTCCCGCGACGGCTCGCGTGGCGGACCTCGAGGTCGACCTCGCGTCGCGGCAAGTACGCCGCTCCGGCCGAGCGATCAGTCTCACGGCGAAGGAATTTGCCCTGCTGGAGCTGCTGCTGCGGCATCAGGATCACGTGGTAGACCGCTCTACCATCACGGCCCACATCTGGGACAACAATCACGATCCGTTTGCGAATGTCCTCGAGGTGCTGGTCAGCCGGCTGCGCAGCAAGATCGACGATCGGTTCGAGCCGAAGCTGATCCACACGGTGCGCGGCGCGGGCTACCGACTGGGGGCGCCGGGATGACGCTCGGACGGCTGCGGGTGCGCCTCACGTTGTGGTACGCGGCGACCTTCGCCGCCATCCTGTTGCTTCTCGGTGCCGGCCTGTTTCTGGCCATCGGCACGCAGGTATCACGGCGCATCGACGTCTCGCTCGCCGCGGCCACCGCGGCCGTTGTCCGGGCCACGCACGATCTGGAGGCCGAGCGCGCCGCTGGTCTCGCGGCAGACGCCGTCGAGGAGCTGCACATCCCCGACCGCGAGCTGTACTTGTTCGATGGCAACGGACATCCGATCACGCCTGAGCAGGCGGCCGACTGGATCGTCAGCGCGGCCCGCGCGGCTGCAGCGTCCGGGAACACCGACACGCAGCTCGTCATCGGCGACGGCCGCCAGCGGCGCCTCCACGCCGAGCGCTTCACGGCCAGCTCGGGCGCCGCGTACGTCGCCGCGGCCGTCGCCGACATCCCAAATCTCCGCGAGCAATACGCGGGCTTGATCGGGATCTTCGGAACCGCCGCTTTCGCCGCGCTGATTCTCGTGGCACTCGGCGGTTTCCTGCTGGCACGGCAATCGACGATCCCCGTCGAGCAGTCCATGGAACAGATGCGCCGCTTCATGGCGGACGCCGCCCACGAGCTGCGCACGCCCGTGACGATCCTGCGCACCCGGACGGAGATCGCGCTGTCGCAGGCGCGCGACCCCGCGGGAGACGCGGTCGCGTTTCAGACCATCGAGCGGGAAGCGGAGCGGCTCGGAAGCATCGTGGGCGACCTGCTGACGCTGGCGCGCGCCGACGCCGGCGGGCGCGAGATGGTTCGCGCATCGTTCTATCTCGATGACGTCGCATCGCAGGCGGTCGCGGCCGCCCGCACGCTCGCCGAGCGTAAGGGGGTGGCCCTGGTCGTGGGCTCGTTCGAGGAAGCGCAAATCATGGGGGACGCGGGACTCGTGGAGCGCATGATCTTGATCGTCCTCGACAACGCGATCAAGTACACGCCCGCCGGCGGCCGCGTCCGGCTCGACGTGACGGGTCGCGACGGCCGGCGCTCCGTCGTCGTCACCGACAGCGGAATCGGCATTCCGGCGGACCAGCTGCCGCGGATCTTCGAGCGGTTTTACCGCGGGGACAGTGCTCGCACCCACGCGGAGGGAGCGGGCCTAGGCCTTCCGATCGCACGCTGGATCGCCGACCTGCACGGCGCCCGGATCGCCGTGGCGTCCGACTCCGCCGGCACGCGCGTCGAGATCGACTTCCCGGCGGTTGTAAGCCTCCCGTAAGGTAGGAACCTTAGCTTTTGGGCCATGCGACTGCCATTGCCGCTCGCCGCCGCAATATTCCCCGCCGTCCTCACGGCGCAGCAACCGGTGACACGCGTCGATGCGGTCGCCGCCGCCTTCGCCCGCGGTGCGCGCGCGGCGTTCGGGCGTGCCGATACCATCGCCGCCCTCGGCGCAGTGGGCACGGCGCGCGCCTTTCCTAATCCAACCCTGTCGGGCAGCTACTCGAAGGATCCGCCGAACTATCACGCGCTCGCGGAGCTGCCACTCGATCTTCCCTGGCTGCGCGCGCCGCGCATCGGCGCGGCGGAGGCGGCGCGGGATGCGGCGCGCCATCAATTCACGTTCGACCAGGCGGCCATTCGGTTCGACGTCGACACCACGTATACCCGCAGCCTGGCCACCGCGATGCACGCACGGCTCTCGCGCCGCACTGCGAACGACGCCGACAGCTTGCTCAGAATCGCGCAGCTGCGCCGGGAAGTGGGCGACGTGAGCGAGCTCGACGTCCGGCTCGCCGCCGTGAACGCCGGCCAGCTCGAAAATGCCGCGGCGGACGACTCCCTCGCGGCACTCGGCACGCTGCTGTCGCTCCAACTCCAGATGGGCCTGCCCGCCGACACCCCGAGCATCACCCTGGTCGATTCGCTGGTCGTCCCCGACGACAGCGGCGCGAGCGTCGGGCCGGGCGAGTGGCTGCCCGTCGCCGCGGCCGCGGCACGACTGCGCGCGGCGGAGCGCAATCTCTCGTTCACGCGTGCGAGCCGGTTCGCGCCGAGCGTCGTGTTCGGCGTCGATAAGGGCGACTCCGGGGCCGCAGACCCCAATCAACTCCTGCCTGTGATCGGCTTCTCGTTGCCGTTCCCGCTCTTCAATCAGAGTGGTGGTGCCGTCACGCAGGCGACTGCGGAGCGCGATCGGGCGCTGGCGGCGCTCGACCTGACGCGGCACGAGACCGACGCCGCGGTGGCGCGGTCGCGGCGCGACCTGATCGCGGCGCAGGCCCGCGTACGCCGTTCGGCGGCCTTGGTCACGAGTGCCGACCGGATCGCGGGTATGTCCCTGCAGGCCTATGGGGAGGGCGCCGTGGCGCTCGCAAACGTCCTGGAAGCTCAGCGCAACGCGCGCGAAATCCTCGCGCGCTACATCGACGACCTGGCCGCCACCGATGCCGCCGCACGCACCCTGCGCTGGCTGACGATGAGAGCGGACCAGCCATGATGCGCTTCAGCGTTGGGCTGCTCGCACTCGGTATCATCGGCGCATGCCATGGCGGCGAGCGGCCGGCCGCCGATGCGGAGGCCACGGTGAGCGGCGTGCGGACGGCGCTCGCTGCGCGCGAGCCATTCGCGCAAACCGTGAACGCAATCGGGACGGTCATCGCGAGACCGGGCCACTACGCCGCCCTCGCCGCGCCAGGACCGACCCGCGTCACCCGGATCTTCGTCGTGCCGGGGCAGCGCGTGGCGAAAGGCGATTCATTGATCGCGTTCGAGCGCGCGCCGTTCGACGCCGCCGCACAAAGTGCCGCGGCCACCCTGGCGAGCGCGGAGCGAAACGCGGCGCGCGCGGCGCGACTCGCGCAGGCGGGGATCCTCCCGCAGCGCGACGCCGACCAGGCCGCGGCCGACCTGGCAGCCGCGCAGTCGGCCGCGGTGACCGCGCGGCGCTCGCAGGAGCTTGAGACTTTGCGGGCGCCGCTCGCCGGCGTCGTGACGCAAATGACGGCGGTTCTGGGAGCCTCGGTCGACGTCAGCCAAACGCTCGTGGAGGTTGTGGACCCTGCGGCACTGGATGTCGTGTTCACGGTGTCACCCGCCGAGGCGAGACGCATTCGGAGCGGAGACACGCTGGCACTGACGAGCGGCGAGGGCGCAACCGCCGAGGGCCTCGGCGCGGCGACCGTGGTGAGCGTTGCGGCGTCCGTTGATTCGGTGACGCGCGCGGTCGCCGTGCGAGCGCACCTCGGCCCGACCCGTTCCGACGCGGGGTGGGCCCGATCGCTCCGCATCGGCGAAGCGGTGTCGGGTCGGATCATCACCGGCATCCATGACGACGCGATTACCGTGCCCATCGAGGCGCTCGTCCCTGACGGCGAGGCGTTCCGGGTGTTCGTCGTCGACTCGGCGGGCTTGGCGCAGGGGCGGCCGGTGATCGTCGGCGGACGCTCCGAGACGAAGGCGGAGATCATCAGCGGGCTTGCCGCCGGCGAGCGCATCGTGACAACAGGCGCGTACGGTGTGACGGACAGCGCGAGGATTGGCGCCGCGCACCCGTGACGCTGTTCGATGTGCTGAGCCGCCAGCGGCGGTTCGTATATTTGATTGCCGGCGTCGTGAGCGTGGCCGGCGTCTGGTCGGCGCTGCGCCTGCCGTCCGCCATCTATCCCGAGCTGCGGTTCTCACGCATCACCATCGTGGCGGAGGGATCGACCCTGGGCGCGCGGCAGATCGTCTTCAGCGTGACGCGCCCGCTGGAAGAGGCGGTCAGCATCGTGCCCGGCGTCACGCGCGTCCGCTCGCACACCATTCGCGGCGCGACAGAGATCTCGATCACGTTCACGTCCGGCACCGACATGGATCGCGCACTGCAGCTGGTGCGGGCGCGCGTCAACCAGATTCAGGCCGCGTTGCCGGCGGCCCTCGAGCTGGAAATCGAGCAGCTCACGCCGTCGCTGTTCCCCGTCCTGTCGTACAACGTCGAAGGCGGTGAACCGGCGACCCTGTACGAGACGTGCAGGGGTCGGACGTTCGCGAGATCGAGGTGATCGCCGATCCCGCGCGCCTCGCCGCCCACGGCATGAGCTACAGCGACCTCGCCGAACGCATCCGGCGCGCGATCACGGTACAGGCTGTCGGACGCGTCGCGCAGGACTATCGCCAGTATCTGATCGTGACGGACCAGGAAGCCCACGCCGCGGATGACATCGGCAACGTCGTGGTGCGGGGCGGGCTGCACGTGCGGGATCTCGCCACGGTTCAGCTGGGCACCGAAGACCACGTGCGCATCATCGCCGGCGACGGCCGGCCCGCGGCGCTCATCAACGTCACCCGGCAGCTGGGCGGCAACTCCCTCGCGCTGGCCGACAGCGTCGCCCGAATCATGACGGCCATCGCGCCTACCCTGCCGCCCGGAGTCCGTGTCAAGCCGGTCTACGACCAGGCCCAGCTGGTGCGCGAAGCGGTGCGATCGGTTCGCGACGCGATGCTCATCGGCGCGGCGCTCGCCGTGCTCGTGCTGCTTGTGTTCCTTCGCCACGGCCGGATCACGGCGATCAGCGCGGCATCCATTCCGTTGACCCTCGCGATCAGCCACGGCCGGATCACGGCGATCAGCGCGGCATCCATTCCGTTGACCCTCGCGATCACTGTGTTCGTGATGCGCCTGCTGGGTCAGACCTTCAACCTCATGACGCTCGGCGCCATGGCGATCGCGATTGGGCTGGTGATCGACGACGCGGTCGTGATCACGGAAAACATCGCCCGTCACGTGCGCCTCACCGCGGACCGGACGCGTGCCATCCGCTCGGCTGTGCAGGAGCTGATCTGGCCGGTAACGACCTCGACCCTGACGACCGTCGTGGTGTTCCTGCCGCTCGGTCTGCTGCAAGGCGTGGTGGGCCAGTTCTTCGC
>WNGI01001261.1_pt1 | contig 20755 bp, 22 predicted proteins | sample 5400621 | NCBI WGS metagenome assembly WNGI01 (sample SAMN13153374, study PRJNA577476) | soil metagenome | isolation source: 20 cm soil or saprolite under Garry oak tree replicate 1 | place: USA:California | collected 2016-06-15
TCCCGGCTGTCGATCCTCACCCGCCCGCTGAACGGCCGCGCGGCGTGCCACTACTGCGGCCAGTGCGGGCGCGGCTGCAAGACGAATTCCAACTTCTCGTCGACCAATGTGCTGATCGCGCCGGCCCGTGCGACCGGCAAGCTCACGCTCAAGACGAACGCGATGGCACGCGAGATCACGCTCGACCGCACGGGGAAGGCCAGCGGCGTCACCTACATCGATACGACCGATGGCAGCGAGCATCACATCGACGCTCGCGTCGTGGTCGTGGCCGCGAGCGCGTGCGAAACGTCGCGGCTCCTGCTCAACTCCAAGTCCGCGTCCTTCCCGAACGGCCTGGCGAACGGCAGCGGCACGGTCGGCAAGTATCTCACCGACACGACCGGCACCGACGCCGGGGGATTCGTTCCGAAGATGATGGACCCGGTCCCCCACAATCACGACGGCGTGGGCGGGATGCACGTCTACATGCCGTGGTGGCTCGACAACAAGAAGCTCGACTTCCCGCGCGGCTACCACATCGAGGTGTGGGGCGGCACGGGGCTGCCGGAGGCGGGCTTCGGCGGCGGGATCCAGGGGCAGAACGGCGGCGGGTACGGCAAGCAGCTCAAGAACGACTATCGCCGCTACTACGGCGCGCACGTCGGGTTCTCGGGGCGCGGCGAGATGATTCCCAACGACGGCAGCTACTGCGAAATCGATCCGCGAGTCGTGGACAAATGGGGCATCCCCGTGCTCCGCTTCCACTGGAAGTTCACCGATCACGAATACCTCCAGGTCAAGCACATGCAGGAGACGTTCCGCGCGCTCATCACGGAGATGGGCGGCACGCCGTGGGGGAACATGCCGAGCAAGGAGGATGGCTACGGCATCGCGCCGGGCGGCGTGATCATCCACGAGCTGGGCGGCGCGCGCATGGGCGCCGATCCCAAGACCTCGGTCGTGAACGCGAATTGCCAGACCCACGAGGTCAAGAATCTCTTCGTCGCCGATGGCTCACCGTTCACGTCGCAAGCCGACAAGAATCCCACCTGGACGATCATGGCTCTGTCTTGGCGGACGTCGGACTATATCGCCGACCAATTGAAAAAGAGGGCTCTATGAAACGGCGCGAAGCAGTAGGCGCGATGGCGATGGCCGCGCTGACGGCGGCGTTCAAATGGACACCGGCAGAGGCGGCACGGGCGGCAAAGTTAGCGCAGGAAGCGATTACGGCGAAAACGCCCTTCGCGCCGGCGTTCTTCACGCCGCACGAATTGGAGACGGTCCGCGTGCTCGCGGATCTCGTCATCCCGAAAGACGAGCGCTCCGGCAGCGCGACCGACGCCGGCGTCCCCGAGTACATGGATTTCATGATGACCGATCGGCCCGACGGTCAAACGCCGATGCGCGGCGGACTCGCGTGGTTGGACAATGAGTGCTACGAGCGGTTCAGCAAGACATTCGTCGCGGCAACGCCGGCGGAACAAACCGCCGTGCTCGACGACATCGCGTGGCCAAAGAAGGCGCGCCCCGAGATGAGCCAGGGCGTCGCGTTCTTCAACATGTTCCGCGACATGACGGCGTCGGGCTTCTGGTCCAGCAAGATCGGCGTCACCGATCTCGACTATCAGGGCAACACCTTCGTGGCGGAGTGGAAAGGCTGCCCTCCGGCAGCGCTCCAGAAACTTGGCGTCCAATATGAGGATTGAATGACGAAACGCCTGGGGATTGGAATGGTTGGGAGCGGCTTCAACGCCAAGTTCCACTTGCTGGGACTCGTGGCCGTCCGGGACGCCGACGTACTGGGCGTGTGGAGCCCCAACCAGAACAATGCCGCCGACACCGCCAGCATCGCACGCCAGCTGGGCGTGGGTCAGGCGAAAGCCTATCCCTCCATTGCGGCGATGGTGGAAGACCCCGCCATCGACGCGATCTGGCTGTCAGGACCGAACTACGCGCGCCTCGAGAACGTCGAGGAGATCGTCAGCACGCTCGAGCGCGGCAAGGGCTCGTTGCTGGGCATCGCGTGTGAAAAACCGTTAGCGCGAAATGTGAGTGAGGCAAAGAAGGTCCTGGACTTGGTCAACAAGGTCCAGCTGCCGCACGGCTATCTCGAGAATCAGGTGTTCGCGCCCGCCATCGAAGTCGGCCGCAATCTGCTGTGGGCGCGCGGGGCCAGGCTTGCCGGCCGGCCCTATCTCGCGCGCGCCGCCGAAGAGCACAGCGGTCCCCACGCGCCGTGGTTCTGGCAGGGCAAGCTGCAAGGCGGCGGCGTGCTCAATGACATGATGTGCCACTCATCGCTGCTCGTGCAGCATCTGTTGACCGATCCCGCCAAGGCGACCTCGACGCTGCACCCGAAACGCATCACGGGGCACATCGCGAGTCTCAAATGGAGCCGGCCCGCCTACGCCAAGAAGCTCACGGCGACGATGGGAAAGGACGTCGACTACGAGAAGACACCGTCCGAAGATTTCGCCAGCGTCATCATCGAATTCGAAACCGACGACGGCCACCGTGTCCTCGGCGAGGCAACAACCTCCTGGAGCTTCGTCGGCGCGGGGCTCCGACTCTCCGCCGAGCTGCTCGGCCCCGAGTACTCGCTGCAGTGGAATTCACTCGACACCGGGCTGAAGCTCTTCTTCAGCCGTGAGGTGCAGGGGAAAGCGGGCGAGGACCTGGTCGAAAAGCAGAACGCCGAGATCGGGCAGATGCCGGTCGTGTCGGGCGAGGCGGCGGCGTACGGATACGAGGCGGAGGACCGCTACTTCGTGCAATGCTTCCTCAAGAAGCAGCGGCCGTGGCTGACGTTCGATGACGGTCTGAACGTAGTGAAGGTCTTGATGACGGCGTACATGAGCGCCGAGCAGGGGAAGACGATCGATTTCCCCGGACCGGGCATCGACACCTTTATACCCGCAGTGGCAAAGGGGACCTGGAAGCCATGATCGGCACGCTAGCTTTGTTACTAATGGCACAGACGCAGCAAACGCAGCAGTGGCCGCAGCATTCGATGGACCGCCCTCGACCCCCCGTGGTCGATCCCGGCCCCGAGCGCCCACCGGCACCAGCGCCGAAGGACGCGATCGTCCTCTTCGACGGCTCCAACCTGTCGCAGTGGCGCGCGCAGGACAGCACCGCGGCGAAATGGATCATCAAAGACGGCTACGTCGAGGTCAAACCGCACACCGGCATGCTCGTCTCGGCGCGCGGCTTCGGCGACGTGCAGCTGCACATCGAGTGGCGCACGCCGACTCCTCCGGAGGGTGAAAGCCAGGAGCGCGGCAACAGCGGCGTCTTTCTCATGGGGATTTACGAGCTGCAAGTGCTCGATTCCTACCAGAACGACACATACCCTGACGGCCAGGCCGGCGCCATCTACGGGGAGAATCCGCCGCTCGTCAATGCCACGCGGCCGCCGGGCCAGTGGCAGGCGTACGACGTCGTGTTTCGCAGACCGCACTTCAAGGCGGACGGGACGCTCGAGAGTCCGGCGCGGATGACGGTCTTTCTCAATGGCGTCTTGATTCAGGACAATTTTGAGTTGGTGGGACCGACTGCCAACCAAGCGCGACCGCCGTACAAGATGCATCCGGACAAACTTCCCTTGAAACTGCAGGATCATGGGAATCCGGTACGCTATCGCAACATCTGGGTCAGGGAACTCGAATAGACGAACAGCACCCCGTTGGCAGAAGACGCTAAGACGCGAAGACGCCGGAGTGGTTATTAGCTGGTAGCTGTCAGCTATAAACCGCTCGGGCGTCTTAGCGTCTTGGCGTCTTCTATCGAATGGGTTGCTGTCCGCCTGCGCTTTGCTGGGGTTGTGGTCGGAAGAATATCCCGAATAGCACCAGAACCACGCCCGCAAACGCGGCCGGCAGCGGCCAGAACCTTGCCCACTGCGCCAGCGTCAGATCCGTAGCGGCTCCCTTGAATCCGTTGTAGACCTTCCCGGCGATCAGGCTGCCGATCAGCATCCCTACGCCATACGTGACCAGCACCAGGAACCCCTGCGCTTGCCCGCGCACGGCCGGAGAGGACTTCTTGTCGACGTAGATCTGTCCCGTCACAAAGAAAAAGTCGTAGCAGACGCCGTGGAGCAGAATGCCGAGGACGATGAGCCCGAACACGGCATTTGGCGCGGCCAGCGCAAAGAGCGCGTACCGCAGCACCCAGGCGCCCATTCCGACGAGCAACATCTTCTTCACCCCGAGCCTCAAGAACATCAGCGGCATCAGTAGCATGAAGCCGGTCTCGGAGATCTGACCAAGCGTCATGAGCGACGAGGGATTGGGGAATATCCCCGTGACGACATTGTGTGTCCCGGCGTCGTAGACTCCCACCTTCGCGAAAATCGGGGCGTAGGCGTAGTACGCCGCCAGCGGAATGCAAATGAGGAGAGAGCTGACGATGAAGACGTAAAACGGCTTGCTCCCCAGCTCGCGCAGCGCGTCGATACCCACGATGCTGCGAATCGAGACAGGGCGTCCCGCCCCCGGCGGCGGCGTGTGCGGCAGCGCAAAACTGTAGAGTCCGAGGAGCAGGCTGGCGACGCCGGTCGTGTACAGGGGAAGGGGCGTGGTGTCCGGCAGCTGCGTGCCCGAGAAGCGACTCAGGACGAACCCGATGAACAACCCTGCGACGATCCAGCCGATCGTTCCGAACACGCGAATCATCGGGAACTGCTTTTCCTGATCGGTGATGTTGTGGAACGCGAGGGAATTCGCGAGCCCCAGCGTGGGCATGTAGCAGAGGTTGTAGAGCAGGATCAGGAAAATGAAGAGTCCCGGAGAGCCAATGGCTCCCGGGACCAAGAGCATCAGCACCCCACCCAGCAGGTGCAGCACGCCCAGAACTTTTTGCGTCGCGAAATAGCGATCCGCGATCAGGCCGAGGAAGAACGGCGCCACGATCGCGGCCACCGGGTTCATCGTGTACGGCAGGTACGCCTGGGATGACATGCCGTGCGCCGACATGAAATTCCCGATCGTCGTGTACCACGCCCCCCAGATGAAGAACTGGAGGAACATCATCGTTGACAGCTTGGTGCGGATCACGGCGTCAGGCTGCCGCGACGGCGAGTTCTTTCTTCAACTCGATGATGATATGCGCCCCTCTCGGCAAGACGATGTCCGAGTCCTTGGTTGATGCCGCGACGCCGGCGCCCACAGCGCCGCCCACGATGCCGCCCACAATCGTGCCCTTCTTGTTGCCGCCGAGCACTCGGCCCAGGATGGCGCCCGCCGCTGCCCCCGCGCCGACCTTGGCCGCATCACCGGTCGTGACCCCACGGCCCTTGTGAATCGTCTCGATCGAATCGACGGCTGCGTCTATGGGGTACGAGGTGCCGCGTACAGTGACGCTCGTAACGCTGACCGTCAAGGTCCCTGGCGTGCTCGGATTGGGGGCCGGTTTCACCTCCGTGATCCTCGCGTTCACGACCGAGCCGGCGGGAATAACGACCTTGCCACTCACGTCTCTGACGTCCTCCACGACGTGGGCGGTGAAGGCGTCCCCGACTTTGGCAGTGCGCGACGAGAGCGTGTCGTTCGAAGCGACGTCAATCTTCGTCCCGACACCGAGGTGGGACATTCTCGGAGCCGGCGGCGGCGCCGGCGGCCGGGCTGCGGGGGGACGGGTGGCCGGTGGCGGATTGGTCTGGTGCGCGGCCGGCGGATGCTCGGGCATGTCGCGCATCGCCGCGGTGGACTCCGCGGGCGCTAGAGTGAGGTTCCGGGCGGTCGAGTCGCTGGCCTGGCTCTGATCCTGGCCCTTCTGGCAGGCGCTCAGACCAAACACCACGATACTCGCCGCTATGGCTATCCGGGTCATAGTGGTCCTCTCGGTGACGGCGTGGTAGATCGACAATTCAAAAAGGGGCGCAATCGCCCCATTCATGCATCAACCGGGACCCGCACTCGCCGGGGGTGGCTGGTTTTACAGCCGCTCCCGCAAAAATGCCGGTGTGAGGCCCTGCAAATAGCTCGCGAGCAACGTAAAGCTGTCCGTCACGAGCAGGATGCCGAGCACGATCAGCATCGCACCCGCGATCCGATCGACCCATACTATGTATGGTCGGAACCGCTGAAACCAGACCAGGAACCGGTCCAGCGCAAGCGCGGTGACCAGGAACGGGACGGCCAACCCCAGCGCGTACGCCGCGAGCAGCGCGGTGCCCCGCGCGAGGCCGGTCTGGGTCGCGGCCAGCGTGAGAATGCCGCCGAGGATCGGACCGATGCACGGCGTCCACGCCGCGCCGAAGGTGAACCCCACGACGCCTGACCCGAAATAGCCGAGCGGCTTGCGCGCCAGCTCGATGCGCCGCTCGCGCATCAAGAAGCCGGGGCGCAGCACGCCGAGCAGATAGATGCCGAACAGAATCAGCAGCACGCCGCCCACGCGGCCCAGCCACACCTGGTAGTTGCGCAGCAAACCACCGACCGCGGATGCGCCGGCGCCGAGCAAGATGAAGACCAGCGAGAAGCCGGCGACGAACCAGAGGGCGTGCAGCAGCGCGATGCCCCGCCGCCGCTCGATCTCCTCCACCGTCATGCCCGTCAGAAAGCCGATATAGCTCGGGATGAGCGGCAGAACGCAGGGCGATAGAAAGCTCAGCAGGCCGGCCGCAAACGCGACGGCCACACTAGCCGCAGAACGCCACGGCCGACACGACGGTCGTCCAGCGTCCGTCCGCCCCGCACTCCGCCGTGGACGTGACGTTCATGGTGCGTACGATTTCGCCCGAGAGGAGCCACTGCTCGCGCCGCTCGTCCCAGGCCTTGTCGGCCTCGAACGGCACGCCGAGCACCGTGGCGAGCATCGAGGCCGCCAGATCCTCTGCGTACTCGCCCGAGACCGTTTCGCTCTGGCCGTAGCTGTGATGCTCCGAGATGTAGCCGTGATGCGACGCGTCCGCGGGCATCGCGACGCCGATCGACGCCGCTACCAGGCGGCTGGGCTCGTTGGTCGCCGATTCCGCGATCACCGCGAAGACGATCTGGCCGGGCTTCAGCATGCTCATCCCTTCCTCCCGGTCCACCAGCTCGCACTGCGGGGGGAAAATCGAGCTCACGCGCACGAGGTTGAAGTTGGCGAGATGCGCATCGCGCAGTGCCATCTCGAAGCTCGTGAGCTTTTCCTTGTGCCGGCCGACGCCCTTGGTGAGAAAGGCCTTGGTCGGGATGAACATTCTCGCGTCAATCAACTCGGAACTACCTCCCTTCGTACCAGACCGCGGGACCCAGCTCGACCGGCGGCTCGGAGTCTCCGCCGCGATCCACCGTCGCCTGCATGACCTGCGCCAACACTGCCGCGGGACTCAATGCGACCTCGGTGACTTCGATCTTCGACTGCCCGCGCTCTTTACCGCGAACAATCAGCATGTATTTCGCCGTGTAGACGCGCAACCGGCCATCGGACGCCTTCCGTGTGACGACGGCCGTGCCCCATTCCTTCCCTTCGCGTTTGATCGGCCGGAAAACATAGATGATCTCGATCTCCGCGGGAGGCACCTGCGCCTCGACCGCGGCCGCGAGCTTCGCCCACCCGGCGCCCTGGCCGGGAGCAGGGGGAGCTAGCGGGAAGACCGGGCCGGCGTCGCGATCGGGGTCGCTTGCTGCCATCGCTCGATATAGAAGCGCAGGACGTGCATGAAATCCTGCGCGTTGGTGACGACGCCATAGGCCTGATGCGTGCCACGATCGCGTAACTTTGTGACGACGAACTCGGTCTGATCCACGCAGATCGTCGTGAGCGGCCGGATCTCCTCGGTCACGCCGGTATCGATGAACGCGGGCAGCATGTTGCCGACCGCGATGGCGTGGAGCGCGGTCGCGACGAAGATCGCGAAGGTCGCCGTCGCGGTATGGGCGCGCATCGCGTCCTGCGCCGCGAGGGTGTCGGGAATGACGTCGGGCAAGGGGCCGTCGTCACGAATCGAGCCGGCCAGGACGTAGGGGATGTGGTTGGCGACGAGGGCGTGCATGATGCCGCTCGTGACGATGCCCTGGCCGACCGCCTGCTCGATCGATCCCGCCCGCCGGATCGCGTTGATCGCGCGCATGTGGAGCCCGTGGCCGCCTTCGACGCTCTCTCCCGAGCTCGACATGCCGAGCGTCGTGCCGAAGATCGCGGCCTCGAGATCGTGGACGGCGACGGCATTGCCACCGAACAGCGTGCTCACATAGCCGTTCTCGATGAACCAGATCATGTCTTCGCGCGCGCGCGAGTGCACGAGCGCGGGTCCGATCACCCAGAGAATCCTGCCGCCGCGCTGTTTTTCTTCGCCCAGCAGCTGCGCGAGCACGCTGTAGTCCACGGGCCGCTCGCGCGACACCTCGGCGGCCATGAAGCGGAATTCGTTGGGGCTGCGCGTCCCGCCCAGAAAGCCCTCGACGTGGACGAAGATCCCTTCACTGCCGTCCTCCGCAGCGCCGATCGCGACCGTGTCGCCGCGGCGCACGCGCCGCGGCTCGGTCACAACGAGATCATCCGTACCCGCCCGCACGATCACGCAGTCCATGCGCGGCAACCGCGGGCGCCGCCAACCCGGGCCGCTCGGGAGTTTGACGTAGGTCGGCAGGTTTGTGGTCGAAAAAAAACCGTCAGGAAGGACGCCGTCGGCTGGTGCGGGCGTGAATCGCGCGTCCGGCGCGCCCGCCAGCGGCGCCGCGCCAAAGTTGGGTGGTCGGTACTGAAACCGAGGGCGATTCACAGGCCGGTCAACATACCCGGAAGGGATTGGCGTTCACAAGAGTGATTGCGGATCGCGATCGACGATGACGGCACCCCCGCGGTGCGCCTTGGCGCGCCACGCGCGCACCACACGGCCGAGCGCGCGCGGCTCCGCCGACTTCACGAGCACATGCCAGCGCCATTTTCCCTTCAAGCGCATGAGCGGACACGGTGCGGGGCCGAGCACGGTCAGCGCGCCCTCCAGGCGCTCCGCCGACGCGCGCCGCAACCAGGTTGCGACCCTCTCAGCCAGGTCTGCCGTCCGAGCGTGGTCGTCCGTTGCGATCACGAAGCGAACCAACCCCGTTCGTGGAGGATATGGAGGATGTGGAGGTACTCGCAGCGGCAGCTCGGCCGCCGCAAACTGCGAGACCGAATGCGCCGCCGCGGCGCGAATGGCGTGATGGTCCGGCGCGCGCGTCTGCACGAACACGCGACCGCCCTTCGGGCCGCGCCCCGCCCGCCCCGCAACCTGCGCCACGAGCTGAAACGTCCGCTCGCCAGCCCGAAAGTCGGGAAAGTGCAGCCCCGTGTCGGCATCCACGACTCCGACGACCGTGACGTTCGGAAAGTCGAGCCCCTTGGCGATCATCTGGGTTCCGAGCAGGATGTCGACCTCGCCCCTGGCAACGCGCTCCAGGATGTGATGGTGTGCCCATTTGCTCGACGTCGTGTCGAGATCCATGCGCGCGATCCGCGCGCCGGGATAGCGCATCCCGAGGAAATGCTCGAGCTGCTGCGTGCCGAGGCCGCGGAACCGCTGAGTCGCTGAGCCGCACAGGGCGCACGTTTCCGGGACCGGTGCTTCGTGCCCGCAGTAGTGACATCGCATCGCGGGCGGAGTCTGATGCACCGTGAGAGCGATGGCGCACTGGGGACATCCCGGCACGTTGCCGCACGACGGACACTGCACGAACGTCGCAAATCCGCGGCGGTTGAGCAGCAGAATCACCTGTTCGCCGCGTTCTAGCGCGCCGGCGATCGCACTGTCGAGCGCCTCACTCCACGGAATCGCTCCTCCCCCCGTTTCGGCCGCGGGAATACGGTTCGCGCTCCGGAGGTCCACGACGTCGACCGGCGGCAGCGGCCGCGCTCCCACGCGATCGGGCAACGCGAAGGTGGTGATCTTCCCTTGCGCGGCGAGGTCGAGCGTCTCGAGCGACGGTGTGGCGCTCCCCAGGATCAGGCGCGCACCCTCGAGCCGCGCGCGTACCGCGGCCGCATCGCGAGCGTGATAACGCGGCGCCGACCCCTGCTTGTAGCTCGGCTCGTGCTCTTCATCGACGACGATCGCGCCGAGTCGTTGCACCGGCGCAAAGACGGCAGAGCGTGGCCCGACGGCCACGAGCCGCTCGCCACGCCGCAGTGCCCGCCAGGCATCGGCGCGCTCCCCATCCGACAGCCCGGAATGCAAGACGGCGACGTGATTTCCGAAGACGCCGCGCACGCGCGCCACCGTTTGCGGGGTCAGCGCGATCTCCGGCACGAGGAGGATGGCCCCTTGTCCTTCCGCGACCATCGCGCGTAGCAACTCGAGGTAGACAAGCGTCTTGCCCGATCCGGTGACACCGTGCACCAAAGCAGGTTGGTGGGGGTCCGTGCCAAGGATTCCTTGCACGACGCGGCGCTGGTCCTCCGTCAATGAAGCTGGTGGAGGTGATGACAGGCCCGCAAACGGATCGCGAACCTCCGGAACCCGCTCGATCCGGGCCAGTCCCTCCTTCACCAAGCCATCGAGCGCGCTGGAGGAGAGCTTGAGCTGTCGCACGAGGTGCGACACCGGTGCCGAGCCGCCGAGCGCTTCGACCGTCTCGTAGACGGCGCGCCGCTTGGGCGTCCGCTTGAAGCGCCGCTCACGTTCGAGCAGCGATCCGAGGCCATTGCCCGTGAGCACGAGGAGTCGCTCCGCGGCGGGCGCCGGTCCCGCCGGGCGCGCCACGCTCCACAGCGGCCCCGGCAGGATGGCGCGCAGCGCCAGTCCCAGCGGGGCGCCGTAGTAGTCCGACATCCATTTCCCCAGCTCGAGCAGCGCCGGCGAGAGCGCGGGCTCCTCGTCGGGCGCCGCGGCGAGTGCCTTCATCTGCACGCTCGCCGGCGGCTGTCGTGCATCCAGCTCTGTCACGATGCCGACCACGCTGCGGTGCTGCAGCGGCACCACGACGCGGGCTCCGGGCACGACGCGGGCGGCGAGCGCTGCGGGGACTTCGTAGAGATAGGAGCGGTTTACCGGGACGGGGAGGACGACCGCGGCATAGCGCGGCGCGATCATTTACGCCGAACGCCGAGGCCGGGCTCCGTGGGAAGGCGGATCTGGCCCTGGTCGATCGTCGCGCCGCGGAACGGGTCGTCCACCGTCAGCGCGGCGCCGTCCAGGTCGGCCGCGTCGACCAGCGGCGTGAAGTGCGCCGCGGCCGTGATACCGAGCGACGTTTCGATCATGCAACCGACCATGACGAGCATATCGTGCGCGCGCGCGGTGGCGATCATCCGCAGCGCTTCGCGCAGCGAGCCGCATTTGGCGAGCTTGATGTTGATGCCGTCCACCCGTCCCGCCAGGCGCGGGATGTCGGCGGCGACGAGACAGCTTTCGTCCACCACGACCGGGAGCTGGTGCTTGGCCGCGACGCGCCGCACCTCGACGAGACCCTCCAGATCGTCAGGCGCAAGCGGCTGCTCGAGAAACTCGACGCCGGATTCCTTCAACTTCGGGATCATCTGCTTGGCGCGCTTCACGTCCCAACCGGCGTTCGCGTCGACCCGAATCGGCTTGTCGGTCGCGTCGCGGATGGTCCGCAGGATGTCCTCGTCGCGGTCCGTGCCGAGCTTCACTTTCAGGATCGGATAGTCCTTGGCCTCGAGGACCTTGGCGCTGATTTTCTCATTCGTATCGAGTCCAATGGTGAACGAGGAGAGGGGCGCCTTTTTGGGATCGAGTCCCCACAGCCGCCAGAGGGGCTGGCCCAGCTTCTTGCCGACCAGGTCGTGTAACGCCGCGGAGAGCGCGGCGCGGGCCGCCCAGTTTTTCGGGACGACTTGAGCCCAGCGTGCCTCGGTGCCCTCGAGATCGAAGGGATCATCCGGCAGGTGCGACTTGAGGCGCTCGAACGCCGCCAGGACCGTGTCCAGCGATTCGCCGTAGAAGGATGACGGATCGGCTTCGCCCCACCCCTCCTGCCCATCGCCATCCACGAGGCGGACCCAGGCGCGCTTGTATCCGTTCGTCGCGCCCCGGGCGATGACGAAAGGGTGACGCGTGGTGATGGCGGCCTGCTCGACGAACAGCTTCAGAGCCATCGCTGCCTCTGGAGCCACCAGACAATGACGCCAGAGACCGCGGCCATCGTGGCCAGGGCGAGCCAGAAGCCCCAGGGATGGTGGGTCAGCGGCATCTGGCTGAAGTTCATTCCGAAGATGCCGCCGACGACGACCAGCGGCAGCGCAATCGTCGCGACGATCGACAATTGCTTCATCACCTTGTTCATCCGGTTCGACGTCTGCGAGAGATACGTTTCCAGCACGCCGGCGAGCAGGTCGCGCACCGTGTCCACTGATTCCGTGATCCGGATGGTGTGATCGTAGACGTCGCGGTAGTAGAGCTGGGTTTCCGGGCGAATGTAGCCGCAGGGCCGGTTCGTGAGGATGTTAAGGACTTCGCGCAGCGGACCGACGTGGCGGCGCAGCCCGAACGCCGCGCGCTTGGCCTTGAAGATCTCGTGGATCAGCTTCTCGTCGAACTGCTCGAACAGCCGCTCTTCCAGCCCGTCCACCAGCACGTTCAGCTCTTCGACCATGGGGAAGTACGCATCCACGGACTGATCGATGATGTTGTGCATCATCATCTCGGCGCCGCGCGCCATCAGCTCGGGACTGCGCATCAGCCGCTCGCGCACCGTTGCACCGCTCTTGGACGGCAGCGCGTGCACCGTGACGAGGTAGTTCCGGCCGAGGAAGAAGTACAAGTTCGACGTCGCGAGGTCCCACGGCTCCGGCGTTCCCTCGTCGAAACGAATGACCGCCATGACGACGAAGACGTAGTGGTCGTACTCTTCGAACTTGACGCGCGTGCCCGGTGACATCGTGTCTTCGATCGCCAGCGGGTGGAACGAGAACACTTTCTCGAGCAGCGCGAGCTGATGCATGTTCGTGCTGTCGATGTCGACCCACAGCTCGCCCTCGGCGCTCTGCACGATCTCGCGGATGCGAGCCGGGGAGATGTCCTGCTCCAGCGTGCCGTCCGGGCGGCGGTAGAGGCTCAGCGGCCAGTTCTTCGAGGCCTGCGGCGGTTGCGACGGAGCCGTGGTGAGAGTCACAGCGTCAAGATAGCGCGACCACGTGCGCCACGACACCGGCGGCGATCAGATCGAGCCGATAGCCGCCCTCCAGCACGCCGACGACGGGGCGCCCTCCCATGCGCTCGCGTAACGCCTCGGTCCAATGGACGATGTCGTCCGGCTCGAGCGTGAACTCGCCGAGTGGATCACCGGCGAGCGAGTCGAACCCGGCCGACACGAGCAGGATGTCGGGCGTCCAATCCGCGAGCGCGGCATCGACGCCCGCGAGGAGATCGCGGACATAGACGACACGCGGCAGCCCGCCCGGCCGCGGCATGTTGAAGATGTTGCCCACGCCGCGCTCCTCGGCGGCGCCGGTTCCCGGATACCACGGATGCTGATGCATGGAGACGAATCGAATCGACGCATCGCGCTCGACCAACGCCTGCGTGCCGTTGCCGTGGTGCACGTCCCAATCCACGATCAGGACGCGCGCGCAACCGAGTGCCTGGGCATGGCGGGCGGCGAGCACGACATTGTTCAGAAAGCAGAAGCCCATCGCGCGCTCAGCGAGGGCATGGTGACCGGGCGGCCGCGTAATCGCGAACGCTCGGCCATGCTTGAGCCCCTGCTCCACCGCCGCCAGCGCCACGCCGGCGGACGCCACCACACTCTCCCAGCTGCGCGGGCCCATGAACGTGTCCCCATCGAGCGCGCCTCCACCGCGCGCCGCCAGGGTCTCGAGCATGTCGATGTAGTGCGGGGGATGGACGCGCTCGATCGGCGCGCGTGTGGCGGGAGGTGACTCGATCCAGGTGACGTGTGACGCCAACTCGGGCCGCCGCAGCGCTTCGAGCACGGCCTCGAACCGTTGGGGGCGTTCCGGATGTCCGGCGCCGCCGTAGTGATGCCGGCACGCCGGATTCCAGACGACTGCCGTGGACACCTAGTTCTGACGGTGAGTGTGCAGCAACGCCCGCAGCGATTCGACCTCTTCCTTCATCTCACGCCGGGCATCGGCCAGCTCGGCCATGGCGCGGTTGTAGCGCCGCCATCCCACGACGACCAGCCCGGCGGCGATCACGCAGACGGCGGCCCACACATAGCGGCCGACCAGTCCGAACAACGCCGCGTCGAGGAGCAAGAACCCGACGGCGAAGATCGTGACAGCGCGCGTGAAGGCTGGGGTACTCATCGGACGGGTTGGCGGCGACCGGGCAGCACGATGAAGGGAGCGTTGGGCCCCGCGCCCAGAGCGCGCAGCGAGACCGACTCGTCGAGCACCGGCGCGCCACGGAATTTCACGACGTACGCCGGCTCGTCCCGGGTGGTCTTGAGTGCGGCCCGGAGCGCCAGGTGCTTCAACTGCGCGACGGTGGTGGCGTCGTCGACCTGGACCGACACGGTCTCCCACGCGGTCGTCACCATGACTCGAACCGGGAAGCGGCCGTTGGCTGTGTCGGCGCTCACGCGACCTCCACCGCGGACGCGAGCGGCAGCGTCGAAAAGAACCGGTCGATCCCCTGATCGAAGAACAGCGTGGAGGCGCGGACGCGCGTCACGCCCTTCTCCTTGTCCTCCCACGCGCTGATCACCAGCTCCTCACCGCCCTGCCCGCGCAGGTTGAGAAAGGTGGGTCCCTCTTTCTCCACGAAGGCGGAATTGGCCGGTACGCGCTCGGCGAAGAAATCCTTGGCGCGCGCCAGAACTTCGGGCGGCGGGAGCGACACCGTGGTCGTGTGGGTCATGGTTTGGAAAAGATAGCGACCGCCGCGTTCTCGTGCGTGTTCCATGCAACACGATCCCCGCATCTAACGCCGGAACATGAAGTACACCGCCCCGCACATGCAGAGCGCAGCCCAGAGATAGTTGAGCCGCACCGGTTCCTTCATATAGAGCGCGGCGAAGGGCACGAAGACGCTCAGCGTGATGACTTCCTGGAGGATCTTGAGCTGGCCGAGCTGCAGCTGGGTGTGGCCGATGCGGTTGGCGGGCACCTGGAGCAGGTACTCGAACAGCGCGATCCCCCAGCTCACGAGCGCCGCCACGATCCATGGCTTCTGGCTGAGATGTCGCAGATGCGCGTACCAGGCAAACGTCATGAAGATGTTGGAGAACACGAGCAGGATGACCGTTCTGGCGACCACCGGCATGCGCGAATCCTCTGAAGGGTCACTCTATTGTAGCGCTGTCGCGACCTCACGCGCCGCGCGCCGGCCACTCGCCAGCGCTCCAGCTACCGTTCCGATCTGCGCGGCATCGGTCGCTTCGCCGGCGAAGAACAGCGTGCCGTCGACCGGCCGGCCGAGCGCGCGCGGCGCGCCGGTTCCATTCACGCCGATATAGCTGTAGGCGCCGCGCGCGAATGGATCGGCGCGCCAATCGTGGCTGCGCCACGCATCGAGCTGCGCCTCGAGCACGCGGCGGGGCACGGCCAGGATATCGGACAGCGCCACGAGCGCCCGCTCGAGTCGAGATGGCGCGTCCTCCGCAAGCAGCGCCTCGGCGGCGACGCCGCCCACCCATCCCGTCAGGACCGGCGCGCGCACGGGGAGCGCGGTCCACCACGTGGGGAACTCGGCGCCAGGGGCATGCAGAAAATTCACACTCGTTGTCGCGCCGTCCCCGCGCGAGCCCTGCCGGCGCTCCTTCAGGAATGCCGCGTCGTCCCAAAACGCTTCGCGAAACCGCAACACGATCTTGAAGATCTGGCCCGTCTCGAGACCGCCAAGCGCCCGTTGCTTCGCTGGAATGGCCGGATCGAACTTGACCACGCCCTCCTTCAGGACGGCATGGGGCAGCGTGACCACCACGGCGCGCGCGCGCAGCGGAGGCAGTTCCGAGCCATCTCCCGCCCGGCACGACACGCTGACACTGCCGCGCTTCCACTGGACGTCTTGTGCGACGGTGGAGAGGCGAACTTCGCACCGTTCTGGATCCAATCCAGCGCGCAGCCAGTTCATCAAGCCATCGTTGCCGTTGGCGATGCGGAACTGTTTGCCTTCCAGGGAATCCTCTTCGGACTCCTCCGCCTCGTCGGCCAGCGACTTGGCGCTGAGCCGCTCCGGCAAAGCGGCGTAGAACCCCTCGACGAAGCTGCGCAACATCCCGCGACTCGCGGGTGGGAGCCGTGCCGACTCCAGATATTCGCTGACCGGAAAATCCTTGCGGCGAGCCGTCACCCGCTTCGCGAGATCCTTGTTCATGCGGTGCACGACTTCCCAGAAATCGCCCATCTGCCTGAAGCGGCCGCCGCTGACGAGCTCATGGAGATCGGGAAGCTCGAGGACCGCGAGTCCCGCGGCGCGCGCGACCACCAGCGTCTCCGCCGCCTCGCCGTGCACGAACTCGGCACCCAGTTCGATGGGGATTGGGGAGCGCGGGTCGTGGACCGTGAGTACCCGTCCCCCGACACGCGGCCGGGCTTCGAGGACGGTGACGCGGAGGCCGGCCTGCGAGAGATCGCGCGCGGCCGCGAGTCCGGCGGCGCCTGCGCCCAGCACCAGCACGTCGATCCCGTTGCGTTTTCGGCCCATGGCTCCACGCAGACTACAAGAGCGCGCGCAGCGAGCTCTCGACTTCGGAATTCGGCACTGCGCGCGCCCCCAGCTCGCGTGCGGCACGCAGCGCGGCCGCGTCCACATGCGCGCCGAATGCCAGGACCGGGACGCCGAGCGGCACCAGCTCGCGGATCCGGTTCTCGACATTCGGCTTGCTCAATTCGAGGACGGCGACGTCGAATGGAGCTTCGCGCACCGGCTCCGCGCCTGCCCCTCGCACGATCTCCTGCAGCTTGCCGCGAAAGAAGAGGTCGCGGCACTCGATGAGGACGCGCTTCACCCCGCGAGCTTCTGCGTCAGGTGCTCGACGAGCTGGCTCGACGCGACGCGGTCCTGCTTGAGGGTGTCGCGATCGCGGACCGTGACGGTCTGATCCTGGGTGGACTGGCCGTCGATCGTGATGCAGAACGGCGTGCCCGCTTCATCCTGGCGGCGGTAGCGGCGTCCGATCGAGCCGCCGTCGTCGAAGAAGACGTTGAAGTGCCGGCGGAGGTCGTCGTGAATCCGGTGCGCCACCTCCGGCATGCCGTCCTTGTTCACCAGCGGGAAGACCGCCGCCTTGAGCGGCGCGAGGGACGGCTTGAGCTTCAGCACGACGCGCATTGCACCGCCCTCGGCGGCCTCGGCCCCGCTTACCTCTTCCTCTCGATAGGCATCGCAGAGCACGACGAGCGTGGTACGGTCCGCTCCGGCCGACGTCTCGACGACGTACGGGATGAACCGCTCGTTCGTCTTCGCATCGAGATAGTCGAGCTTCTTGCCCGACTGCCTCTGATGATTCGAGAGGTCGAAGTCGGTGCGATTGTGAATGCCCTCGAACTCGTTCCAGCCAAACGGGAATTCGTACTGGATGTCGTACGCGTCCTTGGCGTAATGGGCCAGCTCGTCCTTGCCGTGCTGATGCCAGCGCAGCTTTTCCGGGCGAATCCCCAGTGCCTCGACCCATTTCATCCGCTCGGCGCGCCACAATTCGAACCACTCGTTCTCGCTGCCCGGCTTCACGAAGAATTGCATCTCCATCTGCTCGAATTCGCGCGTGCGGAAGATGAAGTTGCCGGGCGTGATCTCGTTGCGGAACGCTTTCCCGATCTGTGCGATGCCGAAGGGGATCTTCTGGCGCGACGACTGCAGGACGTTGAGATAGTTGACGTAGATCCCCTGCGCCGTCTCGGGTCGCATGTAGATCACCGCCGCCTGCTCCTCCACCGGTCCCATGAACGTCTTGAACATCAGGTTGAACAGGCGCGGCGCGGTGAGGGTGCCCTTACTCCCGCACACCGGACACTGTGCGTCTGGCTGGCCCGGCGTACCCTTGATCCTGGGATCGTCGGCGCGGAAGCGATTCTTGCATTGCTTGCAGTCCACCAACGGATCGGTGAATCCCGCAATGTGCCCCGAGGCCTCCCAGACCTTGGGGTGCATCAGAATCGCGGCATCGAGACCCTCGATGTCGTGACGCTCATGGACCATCGAGCGCCACCACCGCTCTTTGATGTTTTTCTTGAGCTCGACGCCGAGCGGTCCGTAGTCCCACACGGACCCGAGGCCGCCGTAGATCTCGGACGATTGAAACACGAAGCCGCGCCGCTTGGCCAGCGACACGAGCTTATCCATAGTCTTGTCTACAGTTACAGGAGGCATAAGGAGCCGGAAGTTACAAACGCAGCGCCTCGCGCGCGACCTGCTCGGCCATGCCGGAAAGGGTGGGGCCATCCAGCATCCGCCCCGCCGGGCGATCATCGCCCCCAAGGGTGAGGACGCCGGTCAACGGTTCGACGCGACCCGCCACCACGGCGATCTTCTTTCTTGCCGCCAGGGCGCGCCGCACGACTTCACCCGGCGCCTTCCCGACGAGCGACGTCCGGTCGAACATCCCTTCGCCGGTGATCACGAGGTCGGCCTTGGCGAGCGCCGCGTCGAACCCGGCGCGCTCCAGGACCCAGTCAGCGCCCCCGGTCAGCTCTGCCTTGGCGAAGAAGGCCAGCCCCGCCCCGAGGCCGCCCGCGGCCCCGCCCATCGGGATCGCGCCGAGCTCCGGCTTTCCCGCCTGGGCCCACAATTCGGCGAGGCGCTCGAGCCCGGCCGCGAGGTGCGGGATCTCCTCGGGGCGCGCGCCCTTCTGCGGCCCGAAGATGGGAGCGGCGCCCTCCGGCCCCAGAAGGGGCGTCTGCACGTCGGCCAATGCCACGACACGGGCGTTCAAGTGCCAGCCTGAACCGAAGGAGGCAAGGTCCTCCAGCGCGCCACCGCCGTCGGGAAGCGGCTCGCCGGCGGCATTCTCGAATGTCCATCCGAAACCGCGCGCGGCCCCTGTTCCGCCGTCCACGGTCGCCGTGCCGCCGAGGCCCACTACGATCGTCTTGGCGCCGCGATCGGCGGCGGTCCACATGAGCTCGCCGACGCCGCGCGTGGTCGTGCGCATCGGATCGCGGTCTTCCGGTTCGACGAGGGCGAGGCCGCAGGCGGATGCGCTCTCGATGATGGCCGTGTCGCCGTCGATCCAGCCCAGCTCCGCCGAGACCGATTCACCGATGGGTCCGGTGACCTGCAGCCGTTCGCGGAGCGCGCCGGCGGGCAGCACGACGTCGAGCAGGCCGTTGCCGCCATCGGCGACGGGGCACTCGAGGACGGTGGCAGCGGGTATCGCCCGCCTGACACCGGCCGCCAGCGCCTCGGCGACCTGGCGTGGACCGAGGGTGCCTTTGAAGGCGGCGGGGGCGACCAGAATGACAGGAGGCATCGGAGACAACCTACTAAAAACGAGAAACCCCTTGGATTTCTCCAAGGGGTGATCGCCTGCCGCACACCGTGCGCCCTAGAACCCGATGTGAGCGAAGCGAACGTCTTTCTCGCAAATCGGGGCGGCGCTACGGACTCTGGCAGCCGGGCTGTCTCCGAGGAGACCCCTAGCTTTGCGCCCCGCCGTCACCGGCGGTTTGCCCTTTTCGAGAGTTCTGGCGTTACTGGTAGGCAAGAAAAGTGCCGAGTTGTAAGGTCTGTCACCACAACGTCGCTGCGTTTGACCTAGTAAAAATACTGGACTGTATCCTGCACTGAAGAATGCAAAACACGGCACAGAAATGCGAACATAGAGGCGCCAAGACGCCACGCGCAATATCGGTAAATCTGCGGAACTCTTTCGAGCCCTTGCGCGTGACTCCCTCCGCGATATTCAGCGCGATGCTATTTGAGGCACGCCGCCATTGGTCCGCGAGATCGTGCTCGGACGCCGGCAGTCGCTTGATGAGTGGACGCGACAGCGCGGCAACGCGCAGCGCGTGTTGGTAAGCCTTGAGATCACGAAACAGCATGAGCAGAACGTAGGGTGGGAGCTCATTTGCATCGTAACCGAAAAAACGCAGACAGGATTCTTTTCTGGCAGCTATTCAGCTGTTGACCACTCAGGCGTCTTGGCGCTTTGGCGCCTTCTATCGACGGGGTGCTCTGTCGTCAAACCTCTATGATCTGATCCCTGCGCGTACCCACGCTGACATACCGTACCGGGGCTCCTGCCAGGTCTTGTAACCGATCCACATATGCCCTCGCTGCAGCCGGCAGATCCGCCAACCGTCGCACTCCGCTCAGTTGCTTCTGCCAGCCCGGTACCGTTTCATAAATCGGTTCTACACGCGCGATCGTCTCGACATCAGCCGGCATGCTATCAATCGTCTCCCCGTCGAGCCTGTACCCCACCCCGACGGGTATCTCGGCAAACGTATCGAGGACATCCAGTTTCGTGACGGCCAGTCCGGTCAGTCCATTGACCCGGACAGCGTACCGAACCACGACCGCATCAAACCAGCCACACCGCCTCGGCCTTCCCGTCGTGGCTCCGAACTCGCCGCCGAGCTCGCGTATCCGCTCCGCCACCGCGGGCTCCGCTTCGGTCGGCAGCGGTCCATTGCCTACACGCGTCGTGTACGCCTTCACGACGCCGATCACCGCATCGATCGCCGTGGGTCCGATTCCGACGCCAACCGCGGCGCCACCCGCCGTCGTGTTGGATGACGTGACGTACGGATACGTGCCGTGATCGACATCGAGCAATGCTCCCTGCGCGCCTTCGAGCAGCACCGACTCACCGCGCTGCAGCGCGTCCCACACGACCCGCCCCGCGTCCACCGCGAGCGGCAGCAGGCGCGGCGCGAGGCGTTCCAGGAGGTGCACGTGGTCCTCGGCGCTGGCCCGCTCCCCCCCCCCCCCCCC